>Ga0181612_107526_pt1 | contig 18749 bp, 5 predicted proteins | sample HoacroProtozoa21_FD_119630 | JGI IMG/M metagenome (GOLD analysis project Ga0181612, IMG submission 119630) | Hoatzin crop microbial communities from Cojedes, Venezuel. Combined Assembly of Gp0051906, Gp0051904, Gp0051908 | reverse complement strand
CCCTGCTCCAACAGATCCATGTCTTGCTTGTGCTGAGGGCTGCAGAGCTGGATGCAGGACTCCAGGTGCGATCTCACCAGAGTGGAGCAGAGGGGCAGAATCCCCTCCCTTGACCTGATGACCATGCTTCTCTTGATGCAGCCCAGGATGTGGTTGGCCTTCTGGGCTGCGAGCGCACATTTTTGGCTCATGTCTAGCTTATCTTTCACCAGTACCCCCAGGCCCTTCTCGGCAGGGCTGCTCTCAATCTTTTCATCCCCCAGCCTTTGTTGATACTGGGAATTGCCTGACCCAGGTGCAAGACCTTGCACTTGTCCTTGTTGAACCTCAGGAGGTTTACACAGGCCCACTTCTCCAACTTGTCCAGATCCCTCTGGGTGGCATCTCATTCCTCAGGTGTGTTGACCGCACCACTCAGCTTGGTGTTGTCAGCAAACTTGCTGAGGGTGCACTCGATCCTGCTGCCAATGTCAATGATGAAGTTATTAAACAGTACTGGTCCTGATCCAATACAGACCCCCAGTGGACACTTGTTGCTGATCTCCATCTGGACATTGAGCCATTGACCGCTACCCTTTGGATGCAACCATCCTGTTGTTGTTAGTCTCTGTTTATGGACCACAGCAGTGGAATATAGTAACCTGTTACTGAAATGCTCTGCTTTTTCTTTGAGGTAATGCACTTCGAGGTAGTCATTCATTCCTTGGAGGTAGTTCTGATGCATGATTGTTGTATGCCTGAAATGTTTTGGAAATTGACCCACTCTTACTGAAATGAGAGAAAGTAGATTTGAGAAATCAACTAAAATAAAGAGGTGATTTTACCACTCTTGATTTTCTTTTCAACATCTATCTACAGTTGGATCTAGAATACGTAATTCTGCAAGATTTCTTTGGTTCATTTCTCTATGTGATCAAAGCAATATCATAGCTAATTTTTACCCTAATTTTTAAACGTGATTAGTAGTTTTTTCTCTTTTGGAAAATATTTCAACCTCTTTCAGTAACTTGTTTGTTTTGTTGGTTTTTTTTTTTTTTTTTTAAGTTCAGCCTTCTTTTTTTCTTTCTTGAAAGAAAGAAATAGGTGTCAGTAAATATTGCTTATTGTGTAACCAACATCATGTAAAGCAACAAGGGCTCCTTTAAAAATCTTGTTCCAGAACTTCAGTCTTTTAAGGATTAAATTTTTTCTAGCTTCAAGCCCAGCCTTATTTCTGATGAATCTATAACCAGATGGTCACGACCTTTGCCTTTTTATTTAAAGACCTTTTTTAATCATTTGGTGTTTCACTACCATGATAGTAACCAGAAAATGTATTAGCCTCTCCACCTCTGTTCTGGCAGGTTTTTGATTCACGTTAGTGGGACGTAGATAATTGGAACCATACCAGGAAGTGTTTGAGAAGATAGCTCAGTGATGCAGCAGCATTAATACTTGATTGTCTTTACTAGGAATGTAAATGATTTTTAATAAATGTATGTTTTATAGTAGCATGCAATCTTTCTCCATTTCGCTCTCACACTGATCATCTTCCATCAAAGAATATAGTTACTAAACCCTTTCACTTTGCCCTATTGGATTGTTTTCCTTCTCTGTCTGTTGAATTTCCTGCTTATCAATTCCCTCCCATATTTTATTCCAGTCTTCCATTCATTGGTGCTGTCTCACAGCTGCTTCTGTTCAGATTTTTACTTCATGCTGGACAATAAGATTAAAAAATTCTGCTTCTACCCAGTATAGGAGAAAAGGGAAGATGGAGAGGATAGAGAAGTACCTTTTAAAAAAGGCCTCCCTTCCATTACTTGTCCCATGTATATTCATATGGAAGGAACAGACTTCACTGATGTGGAGCTGATAGACTGTTACCCAGTTTGCTGATGAGACAGAAGATGAAGTGAAAGCTTTGCTGCACTCATCATTAACATGATGAATAAATACATTTTATTAATAATTTTTCTTTATTGAGCAGTGATAGTATTTAAGCTATTTTACAAGACAAAGAGAACCTGTTTATAAGAGGTACAAAGATTATGGGATACAGTGGGAAGCCCAGAAAGCAGGAAATAAAATAAAACAAACCACTTCAGAAATAAATTGAAGTAACCCATTTTGTTCCTCTCTCATTAAACTCAGACACTTGTAGCTCTATTTTAATAATGCAGAATTAATTCAGGCAACTTATGTAAGAACTTGCCTAATTTTGATTAGATGCCCAAATCTGTGTGAAATCAGTACTGGGATATGGATATGTGATTGATTTATTCTTAGAACCTAACTGAAATCGAACATCAAATAATTTGCATGTATATGTAATGAGAAGACTTTCTTGGTAGTTAACCATGACTATTTGCCTTGTTCTTCAGAGCAAACTAATTGGCAGATGAGGAATGAATGGAGCTTAAAGAGTGGCTGGTACGTAGGCACTAACCCAAACTACTGAGGAATGACACAATTGCTGTAAATCATACCTGACCTTGAAGAAGTAGAATGGAGATGCTTGAAGTAATGCAAGTAGTCTTGGATACCTCTAGAACTGTTACAAAGCTCAAATCAAGGCTGGCCTGTATGTTTTGTGTACCTGAATATGATCCTTACGAAGTTTTGATATGTTGTTCAAGCACTGAAAGGCATGGGTGCAAAAAATTATGCTTAGTGGTTTATGAACACGGAGAAAGATTTAGATTCTTATATTCCATGGTGGTACTGCTGAAGGCCGAATTCTTTCAGTTCCTACTTTGTTTTTCTCTACTTGGGATTCACTAACTACAGCGAGAACTCCGCAGGTTGCAGGGTTTTTTCTGTGAGCTGCAATCTTGTCAGCTCTCATCTGCTAAGCAGAGCTGGTTCTGGTCAGTGCTGGATATGACTCCAAGGGAAGCCAAAAGTGTGGAATACTTCTGTGTGTCCCAGACTGCTTGTCTATGGGACCGATAGCTCGTCTCTATTTAGAAATTTCCGTATTTCCTTCAACCTGCTTTCTTTTTTTTCTTAGAGTGTATAGCAATTAGACAGCATCAGTGAAAGGATTTTCATTTCCAAAATCAGAAAATAATCTTATTTCTTTCAGTAGAATATTAATTCGGCACTTACGCAAATTCAGAAAGGTTTTTGACTGCCCTCTGTTTTTTCCTTCTGTTTGTTTCTTTTCCCTTTCAGTTGAGTGCACTTAGAGATGAGTACCCCGTATTTTACCAGGCTCATTTTTCTTTTCCTCATTCACTCTTTCCTCTTTTTCTTACATGCCTGTTTATCTTTCCTGTCTCTCTTGTTTATGCCCACCTGAGACTAATAGAGTTGGTAAGCTATTTAGCAAATGTCATGTCATTGGAGGAACAGTCACTTAAAAATTCCTTCAAGTTTTTCTGTATCTCAACATACGTAGATCTATACTTTCTTTTAGCAAACACATGAACCTTTGTAATTCCTTCAATACTATGTAAGTCAGTCGGGTGTTAGCGGATTAAGTAATAGAAGCATTATAACAATTTTTATGGTGGAAACACACAGAAAATTAGGGTTGGAGTCCCACTGTACTATCACTGTACAAGCACATGCTGAAATAGTTGTCCCCTTACACTAGAAGCCTTGGTCATTCAGTGTTTTATGCATCTTCTTAATTTTAGATTAGTCCCACTGGAGTTGTCTATTTGCATAAGTCTGCTTTTGACCAGGACCTGAGATATAGTTGTGTGTCTGCAGTCTTCGATACTCATGTGGGATAAAACATCGCTGGTCCTTCCTTGGATACCAAAGCTGTCTGAAAGCCCCAAGAAGCCTTGCCCATGCCTCTCTGTGCATACTGAGCCATATCCTCATCTTTTTACCCTCCTATTTCTCAGAAAAAAAAGAGAAAGTGTGGCGTGTCCCCTGCAGTGTAACACTTCAGTTCTGCTGAAGGCTGACAACAGGAAATGTTCTTTACTTTTTTAAAAACCCAGACATCATGCCAGCAATAACAGAAACCATTGTCTTAATCTGGCTCTCAGTAAAATACTTTATTTTAGTGTTGCATACTGAGTACATATGATCATAATGAGAGATTCTGTTTATTTCAAGATAAGTGTATATGGGTATTCAGCTTTCCTACTATATTTTTCAGTGCCTGAATATAGAAATAATGATAATTGTTCTTTTTTCTTTTACTTGCTTTTGGTAGATAAAATAGCAGAGAGAAGATGTCAAGAACGCATAAATTAGAGCACATAAGCACATGAGACAATGGATGGAAGTTACTATGGAAACTTCAACTCAAAGTACTTGTTAATGTTAATATTCCACACTTATTCTTGCTTTTACAGGTGTGTAATGAAATAATTGTTTGAAATAAAAGGTAACAGAAATGTCTTTGAAACCAGGAAGTTATTAAATACCAATAATAACAATAAGAAAACCATATGGTTTTGCTAAATAAGCCATCAGCATCACTTTTTGTGTATCATTGGCCAAAAAATGAAAATCTATGATCAGTCATTTATTATTTTGGCTACAAAGATGGGACAACATGAGCTTAGCATAGATGAAAATTTCAACAAATATAGATAGCAAGTATCAGCAAAGGGATGGTAGCAATTTTTTTTTCTGTGCTGTTAGAATTACAAGGATATGAAATGTTTGAAAAAAGACAGACATTATTTGTTTTAAAGAAATCAGCATGCCATCTAAAATCGATGGCAAGACAGGTTACGCAAATGTAGCCTTCCTGCTATAGTGCCAGATGGTAAAAGCGCAGTATACTTAGCCCAGTGCTGTGACTTTTACAAGCACAGAGAGACTCACAGAGAACCAGGAGTCAGAAAATGGCCCAACGTGCTACTGAAAGAACATTGATAGCATTGTATTATTTCACAGCGAATGCAAATTACAATTGTTGTGGTCTCACCCCTTCAAGAATAAATGTCTTTGTGCTTTTTCTTCTATCAGTGCAGCAAAACAATAACAGTCACTGTTTCTGAGTCATTTCTTGAGACTCTGCACAGGAATACTTGAATATTTCAGTATAGGAAAGAGGAGAAATGTTTGCAGGTAGCTAGAGAAGTGAACTGGAGTCCAAGAAATTAGGTTCACATTCCTATTTCTGCTTTTGTCATCTTATATAATTTTTTTTTTGATGGCCTCACCAATGCCCCCTGCAATGTTGTGCCGGGTGACGAATACACTGCAGGGTGACAGTCTCGTTCTGTCTGACTGCATTTACTTGCTGAACTGTCTGGTGAGTCCCCCAGTATATGGAAGGAAGTTTCTTCCTCTGTTTGGTTCACTGGTCTATGCATTAGGTACAAAGTCAGTGCTAACTGAGCTGCTGGACCAGGGAGTTAGCCAGACATCCACATTGCCTTTTGATGACCAGTCTGTAAAAAGTCATCCAAAGCGTAGAGGAAGGCAATAGTTAAAAGAATATAATTCAGATTTTGGTCTGTATATTAGAAGATGCTAAATGGGAAGGTGTAACAAGCTGTGGAGGAGAATGCTTTGACAGCAAGTGGATGGATCTGTGCACTTAAAGGGAAATGGAGATTAGCTGTCAGGAAAGCAATAACACTAGAGTTTAAAGGAGGAATCAAAACTGAGCAGAACAAACAGTACTTTGCAAAGGAGCACTGACAGAAAAACTGATAAGAAGCTGTCAACAGAAACAAAAGAAATTGCAAATGTTCTTAGCCACCAGGTTAATGGATGTGCTTTTTGTCCAGCCCAGCACTTCAGGGAAAGGTGTGCTTTGCGTTCAGCTGCATTTGGGAAAAACTGGATGAATGAATGTGCATGTTCACAAGATGGGATACATTTTTAAGCACAAATAAATTTGAGGCACTGAAAAAATTGGTAGTGTTTTTCCCAAGGAAACATGCAAATGAAAATAGAGCAAAAATGAGGATTTTATATTGCTTGATTAAATGATTTCTGTATTTTATTATAGTTTGAATGTAGACTTTTCAGGACAAAATGTCCTAGATTGGGAAAAGCTACAATATTAAAATACTTTGGTTAGCTCTTTGGTGGTAGCAGTTCAGTTTTAGTCTGCATAATTCCAGATATTTTGTCTTTTCTTTCTTTTTCTTCCAAGAATCTGCAAGTTTGCACAGATTTTCTGAAAGAACCTATGTGTTCAGCTGGGTTAAATGGAAGTATCGCTCAGCAGCTTCACATGTAGGTCACATTTATTTCAGGGAAAAAGTGAATTTCTGCTGACCTACATTGCTCATTGTACATTTAAAATCTTTTATTAGCATTTGCTGACTTTACAAGAAAATGATTTAATGAATTTTATTAATGTTTTTCAAATACCTCTGTGGAAATTAATATGTTATAAAATTAGAACAGTTTTTATACATGCAGATTTTCGCATAATCTTTTTTCCAGAAGAAGGAACTCCCAACTTGGCTCTTCATTATCTTTACAAGTTCCTTTCTCTACTGTATATCTGCTTACAGCAGTGAGCAATGGAGATTGCTTCATTATGAGGCCTTGCGTAGAACTGAGAAGTGTGGTTTATAGTGGGAGTGTTGAATAATATTCAGTTGTGTTGTTGCATGAGAACGGTATTTGCAGAACAAGAAGCAGGTCTGCTTTACCTGGGGTGCATCACAACCCCTGCACAGAAGTACCTGAGCCCGAAAAGATCTTTGGTCTCAGTCTATTTGTCAGGATATTTGTGTCTCCTCTTCCTGCCCTAGGTAACCTCCCCCCTACCCCAAGATTAGCAGACTAGCAGGAGGAACATATAGCTAGCATGCTCTGTTAGCAGAACGTGTAGTTTGATCACAGAGAAATCTTTGTTTCTGGTATAGCTTTTATACATCGATACCATTCTGTTTATTTATTGCCAGGTACAATAAATGTTAAAAAAAGATTTGCAGACAAAATAACTGAAGAAAATTGAGTTAATTGGGTGAATTTTTGTATCTAGCTGTGTGAAATTTTTTTGAAGGGCTCTTCTCTTTTTATCTTGCTACTTTCATGGTATTCTGCATAGAACAAAATTTGACCATGAAGTTTGGTCATGAACTTAGAGTCACCTTGATTCTTACAATCGTAACAAGAATTTCTCATTCTTCATTCACCATGAACCAATAACACATTTCCGAAGCGTTTTAGATGGAAGGGAAAAACTGAGTAACAGTTGAGCAGAAATATTTACACTGGCCACATTGTCATCAGGGGTAAGCATAAAAATCTGGAAAAGTAATGATTGTGCAGCTTTGCTTGCATGGTCTGAAGGACAATAATTGTGTCATCCTTCTACCATGCAACTCTGGGGTTTGCATGTATTTCAAAGCAGCAATTGCTTAGCCAAATAACTGTTTGGGATCGTTTTTAAAAGTCACAGTAATATTAGTGCAAAATTTGGAGGAAAAGAATAAAAAATTATCACGTTTTTAAATAAGCAAAACATTAAAATGATCCAGGATGGAATGGCTTGATCTACTAATATGGTGGAAAATGGATAGTACTATTTTATCCTTTCTGGACTACATCTTCAAGATTTTTGCAGAAGCTGGTAGATTTTTTTAATAATATGCTTTGATATTTAGTGTTTGTAAAATGATTATATTATCTTCTGCTCAGAGGAACAAATAATTTCCAATAGAATTGATTCTACTGAACAGAAATGGCAGGTGCTACTTTGCATTACAATAGAATCGCTAGAGACATCCCCTCCATTATGTCTGTCCGTAACGCTACTGCAATTACTATCAGCATTATTACTAGAGTTCCTTAGGGTAGGTGATTAGTAGTTATGGAGGCTATTAAAATAACTATTGATTCTATTGATTGTATTTAAAAGATTTAAACCTGAGTGCAGCACATATAATTGCAGTTTTGTTTTATCTGGTGTTTCCTGGTCGTCTTTTTTTCTTTTACTGACTTATATTTTATTTTCCTCCTCTCTTTCTTCTGCAGTTGTGAGGCAGTGCAAAAAAAAAAAAAGGACTTCTTAGAGAGAAACATATTCTTTAGAATGCTGGAAGGTTTTGCCAAAACCAGCATGCTAATAGGATTCTCCCTCCCTCTTCTCTTCAGTGCTTGCCTCCTTTCTCTGCCACTGACAGCAAAATTGTGCATCTGGATACCACATTCCTTTGTATTATGGCCTCCTTTGCTCTACTTTCAGTTCTTCCCTTTTTCTTTCTTCTTAACTTTGTGCCCTTCTCCAATTCTTCCCTCCCTTACATTAAAGAGTTTCTGAAGCTTTGTTTTTCCCAGCAAAAACTTCTGTGAATTCATCCGTTTGTCTACCTGCACTATCAGCTCTGCTGCCCTCTGATGTGTACAGGCAGAGAGGCTTGTCCTCTTTTCCGTCTCGGTTGGGTCTCCGATGACTGCTGATATGACACTAGGTTTCCCCCTCGGTCTAGACTAAAATGCAAGTTGAGGGTCATCACTTCACTCTCACCTTCAGGAAGAACTTCTAAGAGGGGCTTTGCTTTACAGCTCTCCTAATAGTGCCACATAATGCTGAATCAAGAAAAGAATATCTAATAAGAGGATCTGTTATAAATTTTCATTTTCAGCCTTTATTTCATACAAGATGGGCTTAAAGTGCTCAACTTTTGGATACAAGAAGCACTTTTTCTTAAAGTTACCCTTTTTTGTCTTTCATATTCTAAAGCAATCATTTCTATCCTTTCTTGCCATATTCATACTATAATCAAAATATATAATCTGCCTAATGATACTTGCTTTCTTTGATAATCTTTGAAATGCAGGTATTTATAAATCTACACATGTGTGTGCTGTAAAGAAGGTGGCTTTTGTCTTTAGATTTCTGAAAAAACATTTCATCCTACTGTACACTGTTAAAAGTAATACTGTCATCGTTTTTATTGTCAGTTCTTTGCTTTGCATGCAGAATCCCTCCTCAGACCCACAGCAGATCTCGGGGGCAACCCATTTGCAGTTTTATATCATGCCTGTAACAGCATCCTGTTCTTAATGAATGCGATTCATAACCCTTCCCCGTAACAACTGAATGCCCACCGTTTTCACATCAGTCCATCCTCCTTTTAACTGAGGCACATCTTTTTCCTGTTCATCTCAATGAAAGATGGGAATTCAGTATCAAATACATACCCATTTAAGTATTGATCTAAATATTAACGGTAATGTAAACAACAACAGAATTAACAAAATCCTTCTCTCAGTTATTGAACCAGTACCTGAATGCTCTCTATACCGTTGTGCAACATGAAATCATTAGCTTTCTCCACCACAAAAATAAATCAGAACTGCTAAAGACTATTGGACATTCTGCAAACTTTCAAGTAGTTGGACAAAGCTAAGCCTCTAAAGCAACATCTCCAAATTGATCTCCAAAAACATGTTCAGGAAATCCACAGAATTCAGTGGTTCTCGGTAGACTGTACTGTACAGTACTTAGGTACCAAAGATACTCAGTCCACAGTATTATATTGTATCTTATCTAACTTTATGTTCTGTTTTATTTTCTATTTTATTTTCTTTGCTCCCAAGCATGAACTCCACTCAAACTTATTTTTGTTTGATATGTGATGGTGTTCAGCTGTGCTCCTTTGTTTTTTTGGGTTTCAGTGCTTCAAACAAAATTGGAAGTGGAAGAAGCATAATATTAAGAGGGAGCCCTTCAGACAAAAGTGAAAAAAGTCTTGTGAAATGTGTAGGTCACCGTGAAGTCATGGTGGTCATTCACTGAAATGTGGGGAAACTCTTGTGAACTTGTTTATCTTCATAATAATGGGAAGTGAAGTCTAAACTTTGATCTGGTTTGCAAGCTGGATTGTCTTTAATACTGTGAGAAAAATAAATGAATTGAGCATTAGGTATTTTGTCCTTACAGCTCTAAATAGATAGACTGGAGTAAGGACAACTGTGGGGCTGAAACATCATGTGAAAATAGATATGGAGGGAAAAGAGTTAGAGTTGTTGTAATTTGCTCTTGGTTGACATCAGCAAAAGTCTCTGAACCTGTAAGGAGCTCAGACTCCTCAGTCCAAATCCACATCCTCATTATACCTCTTAAGGACGTAATAAGGAGAGCTTTGAAAATAATGACTTTGGCAGTATGGGATGGACTTCTTGTGAAGTCTTGTGATGGGAAATGAGCAGATGATATGTCACCTCTGTGAACCAAAGTCAGCAATAATGCCTTTGTGACCATCTACTTAAACATTTCTACAAAGCATAACACGATGTGATTGTAGTCCATGATTAGTGCTCAGAGAATATGTAATGGTAATGAGATAATAATTAGTGTTGCACTAGTAGGGGAGGGTAAAAAGAAAATAACATGGTAATTTCTAACAGAACAAAAATTTTTACTTTTAAGGTTTTGGGAAGGCTGCATACATTGAATTGAGCTTTAAAAAACCAAAATCTACGAAGTTTGGCCTTAAATTTTTTGCTTTAATATGTTTTAGACTTAAAACAACAAGGTATTTGGAACAAGGGTCGTTTTCTGAATATGGGGTCTGTAATGCCAACAGAATGCATTTGCAAACCTGTATTAAGGCTATTCAATCTTGTTATATTACAAATAATAAACAAATATTAGGTCCTGATAGCAAAGGACATTTTTATTCCTCAGTATTTCTAGCCCTGTCATTATAGCAATTTGCTGTTATACCAGAATAAGCAAAATGTGGAAATGTTCAGAAAATGGTTATTGAGAAATGAAATGCCAGAAGGAATTTTATTGTCCAATTTGGAAAAAGTGCAAAAATAAACACAATAGGACCAACCTTAGTATCTTTGGCACAGAGAACAGCATGCTGTCTAAATAATGCCAATCAGTCTGGTGAACTGCTTTCTGCAATTAGAAGCTGCCATGCAAAAAGGACGTTAAGGTACAAACCCTTGTATCTAGGGATAAGCACGCATTATTATTTTGTTCATAATGGTGATTATCTTCTGAATATTAATTTAGGAAAGGACGCTCAGAAGCCTCTATGGCTAATACCACCTTCTGCAAACAGACTTTATACTATATTTCAGAAAAATATCAGGAATGCAAGTATTTATCTGGAGCCTTCAGAATCATTCTACTACCAAGTGTACAGGGCTCTTAAGAGATCGGAAAGGGACAGCAGAGAACAAGTAGCCTCTTCTCTAAGAAACCTGGTCTTTAAGATATCATGGAGGGATTAAAGGATGTAACAAAAATGATTTTTCAGAACTGGCTTCCTATTTTTATGGCATTATGGTAACTACTTTATGTATAATATATAATAGTGTGGCCATATTGTAGCTGAGATCAAAATAGTTGTAGGCACAGATGAAGTACCAAACTATTTTTCATGTATATTTATTTCTGAATCTTTGTAGCAATTAACAACGTTTCACAGAAGTGCTAACTGTGGAGTTGCTTGGTTAGCATAGGGGGTTGGACAAGATGATTTGCAGGGATCCAGTCTAAGCTTCCTATGATTCTTTTGTGTGACGCAGAAGTGGAGTTTTGGAGCTAAGCTGTCCATGTGCGTGTTCACAGTGTCAGCATGCACGTTTGCTGTAACACTGGAGCTCAGGGAGAAGCATATCTTTGGGTTGCCCAGACCTGCTGCTCCTCAAGTTCCTCAAGGAATGTATAAACACCATATACCACTTTTCTTTCATTTGCGTCAATACAGACGAAGTCTGAGGGACAGGAGAAGGAGTGAGTGAGTGGTGAACTTTGAAGATTTAATGATAAGTAAAGAGAAGTTAGTAATATTTTTTTTTTTCAACCAGTACTTGTCTATTTACAGTTTCACAATGTGGACAATTCTAAGCAGTGTCTCTCAGTTTGCCCAGATGTGATTTAGCAACTAGAGAGAGTGCACTGAATATGATATCATTATGCCTGTGTGGTGGCATGATATCTGGAACGAGTACAAGCAAAACTCTAGGAAGATGCCTTGTCTCTGGGATTGAGACACTTCTTGGAAAGGGCAGAGAGGCAGCTCAAGCTGCAGTAGAGTATTTACAGATCAAACAAATCTGCCCTGGGGATTTCATATTGTATTCTCAGCATGGAGATTGCCGCACCTGAATTTTTCATCTCTTAACACTGACAGCAATTAAACTATTTTGTCTAGTGTAAGCAGGAGGAAGAGAGCTATCGTGATGTCGATTGAAGGGATGCACAGGAGGAAGAGGTTAGGCCTCTCTCAGGGATGATCTGATCACAGATCTTTTCTGCAACTGTTTCTCGCATGCCTACCTGTTCAGGTTCCTCAGTAGCATCAAGTCCTAGGGTTGCAGTTAGGAAGCACAGCCAAAAGCTAGAGCCCTGCTGACCGTGCTGGTCCCTACTGCCTTGGGATGAGTCCTGAAAATGAGGCTAGTGACGAGTCTGTTAATTCTTCCTGCCTTACGTGAATGGATTGATGTGGCACTTCTGTTCTCAAAGAGAATATTAAACTTTTATGTGCTACACTACAACCAGCTAATTTGATTACCATGTAAAACAAGGAAAATGACACTTTGGACACTTCAGTGAAGCTACAGGAACTGGATAGAGAAACATTTGTCATTAGTTAGGTTCTGGCCAAAAGGAAAAAAGAAATTAATAACCCTAATCCATTGACTGCACAGCCTTGGAGGGAAAGAACTTTCCTGGAGACATGACAGAGGCATAAAGTCCATCCCAAATGATGAAAGGTCCCTCTAGTAGGAGAAAGAAAAGAATATTCTTCCTTCCTACGCTAAGAAGCAGGCCGACATGAACAAATAGAAATGTAAATAAGAAGAGAGGAAGTTTCTTTTAGAAAGATTTAAATTTCAGGAAATTTTTAGTTCCTCGATGTTACTAAACCAGACCGATACATATATACCTGTTTAAAATCAAAACTGTTTAAAATAAGTTGCTATCTATTAACTATGGGATATATTTTGCCACCTTTAGACATGCAAATTTATTCCAGAGAGAGAACCACTGAGACCTTATCTGTTTAATCCAGGAGTGGTCCATTAGCCAAGGACAGGGAATATTAGGAAAGCTCAATATAGCCTTATTGAAATCTCCAGTTGTCCAGTCATCTGCTATCTAACACCAGATTCCTGCTGCTAATTTCCAGCATAAACTGAGTCTGGATTCATTAAAATGCCACAGCTTATGCCTAAGTGCCAGTTAACACTCAAACTTGATTGAGACCTGGTTTGGAAGGAATTGGACTTGCACTGAACAAGCACGTATCATATTATACAGAAACTTGTTAATTTTGTGTTCACTTAAGAAACAGAAGTCATTTCATTCCACCACTGGCTTTGTCTTATAAAATTAAAACCTCAAATCCAGACTTCCCACATCTAGTACTACTGCCAAGCCAGCAGAGTGTTGATGTTTGGGATATATTCTCTCTGCATAGAGGATAAATTGTACAAGACTTATCAGCCTGGAAAAAAATATAATTAAGGAAGGAGACTGTAAATATAAAAAATTATGACTTTCATGGAAAAGAGGAAAAAGAACATCTGCTCGCTCTTTCTCATAATACAAGAAAGGAGACACTCAGGAGGTGATAGAGTATTAGGTAATTATCGAGTCATACATTGTTGATTTATCTTTTTTGCATTCAGGATTTTAGTTGATGTATTACTTGTTTGTTTTGCACGATAGAAACTCATTGTGTATCACTGAACAGCTTCAGATATACTAGCACCAAAAGGACTGTCTTTAGACTGAGACACTGGTATGCATGAGCTGACCATACTTGGGCCAGCTGCTCCTTTCTCAGAATGCCTCTCTCTTTTGTGCTGTCAAATCAGTTCCCAAACACTATCACTTTTTTCCTAGCTCTGCATAAATGTTCAAGGTTGTTACCCAGCAGCATAAAGTGTCGCTGTGTGACATTGGACTGGAGCAAGGACAAACAGTATTATTTTATGGTTAGCATAGAACAGAAGAAAATGTCAGCTTCAATTTCTTGCATATGTGCATCCACAAGCACTGTATCACCACATTCATCTTGCCATTCAAAGTAGTTGTTCATCCTCAGCAGAGTAATGAAAAGAGACAAAGGACTCATACAGTTGACAACAACAGATGCGGCATTTGCCTTTTTGAGGACTTCTCCTTTGCCTTAAAGAATACAAACAGGGATGATATGGATATCCTCTGATTTCCATGTAAGAAACACTACAGTCTCACTATATATGATACCTCGTAGTATCACATAGCATGGGTATGTATTATTGTCGCGTTCTAGGACCATACCGAGGTAGAAGATCCACCACTTTTGTGTTAAAAGGCTGGAGAATCTAAACTGGCTTAATTTATTTGGCTAATGATTCATGAAAGAAATGAAAGCTATGCTTAGACAACATACATAACCACATTCCAACACGCAGCAGAAATATGTTGGTATTGCAGTGTTATTTGCTGACAGGGAAATCTACAGTGGTAGGTCTCTTTTTAGAGAGGTCATTTAAAGAAAGGTTTGCAAAAAATGCTGTAACTCAGTCTGCTTTGTTTTAACAAGATTCTGTAAAAGAATAGAACTAGGTTTTTCTTTTCTTTCTCCCTCAAACATTCAGAGAAGAGGATGATACTGCTGCATTGACACCTGCATAGTAATGTGATTCACGTTGGAGGGAAACAAGACAGTTGCAAAACAGTTACAGTTTGTTAAGACAATATTAAGATCCCCTTAAAAGGAAAGCTGTGCTCATTTTCATTATCTGTGCAGCCTCATAGTTCATTTCCATAATTCCCAGACTGTGAAATGTGTTAACACGCAGTTTTGCTACTCACGGTAAAGAAGGGTGACAGTCTTGGGGCTCAGGTTTGTAAAACGTAGCAGTTTCTAAGCTACAGCACCGAGTAGTTGTCTCTGAAAAGTAATATCCTGCAAGAATATGGAAAAATAGGTATGCTTATTTCCATTTGGCTTCTGTGTGGATTTAAAGACTCACTGGCACAGTTCTATTCACTGCTAGGGCTAGCGCATAGGTATTAGATGTTGCAATTTTTAAATGCTAAATGAAGGAGGAGTGAAGGACTGGAGAAAAATAAGAGAGAGCAGATCAAATGAAGACAAGTGTTTCATAGAAGTCATGACCATGAAGTTATATCTGATCTTTCGACCTGACTTCTCTATGTCACAGGCTGTTTCACACACAGACTGAAGACTTTAGGCCAGATAATTCAGTATTCCAACTAGCTCTAAAATTTATGCTATCAATAAAGACATCCATTTCTCATTGCCTGAGATCCCTACAATGTCAGAGGATCACTCAGGCAATACATATGCAACAGTTCCTTCCTCTGCATGCAAATAAAATGCCCCAAATCTACCCTAGTTTCAGGTGGAGAAACCAGTATGATATCGTGTATCTGAGCTGTGCATACCAGGCAGAGGATTTTTGTAGAGAATGATCCATTTCTCACAGTGCTACCTTTAAGCATAGTGTACTGCTGATGTATTAGAGTACAGTGGAAGTAGTCAAAGAAGCAATGAGGGGGAAAATAAATTTCCAACTGAAAAGGTTGACTAGCAGAAGACCTGAGGCCTGGAATCAGAGTTTAATCATTGTTTTAATTCAAACCTACCAACATTATGATTATACTAAAGGCCATCCAAGCAATTCTTTTCTTAAAAGGATCCGTGAAGGAGGAGGAATGGAAGGACCTCCATTCATTATTCTGAGGCTGAGAGAACGATTACAGACCCTTCTGAGCCTTTCTTTCACCCACCGCATGGCAACGAATGTACACCCAAAGATGGATCAAAGATGTATTTTAGTAAGACAATCAATTTAATCTTGAAGATACCCATCAATCACTGCTAAGTCATTCCTTTGTCTGTCCCTCCTAAGAGGAAATTGCATGCCTTTTGCAACGGAATTTTTCTAGCAGTATCTTGTATCCAATTAACCTGTTCTTGGTTGCCTGGTGCCCTACTTACCAGGTTTCATTTTGATGTTTGATTTTTTACAGCACATCAGCATGTCATCTCTCCAATGTGTCTTAAACTAAGCTCTTAGTAAGGTGAGCCTTAAATCTTGATTTCCAACTTGCAGATCTTTTATTCCCTTCTTTTGAAGTCTTCCAGCTATTTCCATGCCTTCCTGGAACTCTGGAAACCAGAAAAAGAGGAAATATTCTAGCAGAAGACATAGAACAAAGTTTTTTCTTGGTGTTCTGCTTTATTTGTGTCCAAGGATTTTGCCACAGATTTGCTTTTAAAGGCCATCTCTACCATTTAACATGCATCTGCATCTCTGTTTTTCAGATCTATCCCTTTACATTTGTCCCTACAAGTCAGAACATTATGAAGTTTTGTGAAGCAGGAAAGCACAACATGGAAAAAAAGGCAACTAAGCAGTTATATAACAGAAAGAAAATACAGGAGAGGTGTTTGGGCAAAAAACCCAAACCATCTGAAAAGCCCCAATGATAGTGGCAGCAAGTAGACCTGAGAAGCGCTGTGGGACAAGACAACAGTTACGTCATCTTATTTCTCTTTCTCTCTCTCTCTCTGTCTCTTCCTTATTTTTCCTTCAGTTCTCCATCAGAATTAAAAGTTCTAGGGCTTGCACCACAGTGCCTTATTGGAAACTTCACTAATTTGCAAAAACAGGTCAGGCTTCTAGAACAAAATACTTCAAAGATAATTAATCTTACCTGTAATTCAAGAAATATTTTCCTTTCTTCCTCATTCCTAAATTCATTAGTAGATAAAAGACATTAAATATATATATATTTCAGAGACATATTTTCTGTGCAGTTTTGGAATTCTCAATATCACCCTGTGCCCACAGAATGAGTGGGAAGTGTATTACTGACCTTATTGGGCTTTGGACCATTTTCTGGGTGAGAATGCATTTGATATGCATAGAAATAACTGAATCCTCAAGTGGAGACTAAATAATTGAAGCAGAGTAATTGTGATGACACAAAGATCCTTTTTTCATATAAATGTCACTTCTACTAGAAACAGAGGGAGAAAGCAGTCAGAACGTAGTGGACAGAATTATTGCACGGAAGTGTTTCCCGTGAAGCATCAGACCTTTTCTTCTATCAAGAGACAACATTTAATGTGGAAAAATAAACATTTCTTGCAAACACTTGTAAGTGTTTTTCCATCCTCAATTGTGTCTAAAAAGTGGATAACAATCTTTAACATCGATTTCTTTACCAATGCTCTCTACCAAAACATACCTTCTAGATCAGTTCATTCATCTCACTCAAAGACTATCACAGTGTTTCCTAAACTTTTAAAAAGCTACGTCTTCTAGGACACAACATCAGTTTCAGCAACCTGCTCTTTTTTCCAGACATTATAGTCCATATATTCTTCTCCTGTACACCTTTTCTAGTAGTCCTTTATTTGCAGCAGAGAAATACTTGAAAAAAGGTGCTGTAGACCTTCATAATATGACAATTTCTCTCTTTTATTGCAGCCATGGGTAAGCATTGGAACTTAAGGTATATTGGTGTTTGAGCTATCACTAAAACTAATGAATTTTGACCTCAGAGTTATTGATTTATTGGGATTCATTGCTGCCCTCCTCCTGTTGGATATGAGAAGGGGAGCTATCTCTGTTCATTTCTTAGAGATTCATTAGGGATTCTTTTATCAATCCTCATAGAAGTTGGCCTTCACAAGATAGTGATTTGAAGAAAATGATCCTCTGTGGTAACAATAAAGGCTAGATTGTCCAGGGCTACCTGTTCTGGTTCTTCTAATAGCATCCGGATAAAAAGGATGCTGCTTCATATCTATTGCTGCTCATCTGAAGAGAGAGTGAGGAGATGAGGTCCAATGTGGAGGCAGTCAGCAGAAGTAAATTAAAGGACAGCACGCCTATCAGTGCTGTGCAAGGAGGTGTGTCTCAACAGGTTTCTGGATGAGTGAGCTTTACATGAAGGCCAGACCCTTGGTCCTAGGGGAGACAACTCCTAGCTCTTGGTGCAACACATAAGCTGAGTGGACAATAAGATTTTGGTTTCACACCTTCTCCTTAGCTGTGTTATCCTAGAAACCTGACTTGGATTCAATTTAGGCCTGGTAGGATTATAGTACTGTGCCTCTGTGCTAAAGAATGTGGCAGTTTGCCATTTTAATCTATGCTGTGCAATTCTTGCTTGCTCATCTGAGCAACATTTCACTGTATCTTAGCTGGGGAATAGGAAGGAAACAACAGATGTGGAAAAGGCAAGTTGAACAGAAGTTTCGGCTTTTGAATAATCAGCTCCTTCTTTCATCCCTTATTTTTCCATCTCATTTTTACAACTTTACTTTCTCAAGTGTAACAAAACTTGTATTTATTTGTTGTTTATATGAACCCCGGCAAAATATTGGAGACTCAGCTCTCGGAGAGAAAAATCGAGTGCTACATTTATGTGCTTTCTTTCAACATCTGGACAAAAATCTCTTCTGTCTCTTCAAGGACTGCTTTGTTTACGACATTGTTCATGGTTTTAGATAAGCACTTGGCTTCTGAAGTTGGCTCTTGTAGTGTTTGTTGCCTCTAAACAGACAAAGGCAGAAGCGCATTTTATCCTCTTAGCTACTTGGTCTTTGTACTCTGAATGCATTTGTGAGACAGAGCCTCCAAGAAAGGACCAAAATAGTTACGTTGCCTTCAAGCGTCTGTGGGCCACACCTGGGGATGTACTCCTTAGGTACTTATATTCTACTTCCCACACCTTGCCTGTTAACAGTTTTCCTCTCTTCCTTCACTTAAAAAAAAAAAAAAAAAAAAAAAAATAAAGGGAAAAAAAAAACCCACACAAAAAAAAACCCCCTTTTTTTTTCAAAGGGGGGGGGAAAGAAAGAAGGGGGGGTGTGGGGGGG
>Ga0181612_106688_pt1 | contig 18749 bp, 13 predicted proteins | sample HoacroProtozoa21_FD_119630 | JGI IMG/M metagenome (GOLD analysis project Ga0181612, IMG submission 119630) | Hoatzin crop microbial communities from Cojedes, Venezuel. Combined Assembly of Gp0051906, Gp0051904, Gp0051908 | reverse complement strand
TTGGTGAGGGTTACAGTGAGGGACAACATCCCCAGAATGGCAAACCAAGTGTAAAGATCCGCAACGAAGTGAAAGGACCAGAGCCTGGCTATGTTGCTACACCAATTGCAATGGTTCAAGCAGCTGCATCTCTTCCGGAAGATGAAGCTTGTCTGCCTAAAGAGGGTGGTGTGTATTCTCCAGGAGCTGCCTTCTCCAAAACAAAACTGATTGATCACCTCAACAAACGTGGCGTTGAGTTCTCTGTTATTAGCAAGCCTGAAGTCAGAACATAACTGTATAAGCTGACACCTTCCCTAGGTCTAACTCCAATAAAATTAATTTGGCTGTAAAGGCCTAATCATTCTGAACAAAAAAAAAAAAACGATTTGCTCTAATCAGCTCTCAGCCGGTAATGTGGCCTGTACTGCTCAGCCCCACAGGTAGCTCAGTGGGTCTACTGTACAGGGTGTTTGGAGAGGTGCCGTGCCCATTCCTCAAATCCAGAACTACAGTAAGATACCAAAGAACAGGAAACTCAAACCACTGAAGAATTCTTAAGTTCTAAATTATCCACTTACTTTATCCAGTCATTGCCTTGCCCAGATATTTTATGAACTGTAGTTTACAACAGAAAAAGTACAGAACAGGAGTGTGCTCAGTAGCAGCTACATAGTCCTGAACTTGCTCACAGTAGGCAATAATCGTGACAGAAAGTTCAAGGAGGATTACCCGCTGCTTCCCCCCAGCTCGCAATCTTGACTGTTTTGCCATGCAGATGTGATTTGGTAATAAAGCATAAAGGCAAAGACCGCCAGAGACTCCTTCCAGTTTCCCCCGAAGCATCTCCACCTTTGCCGGGCTATTAATGAACACTTGCCAGGAAACAGTGACATAAACGGCTAAGGCATCCATGCTTTTAATTAACCATGCATGTATCACGGGGGGACTGGGGGGATGGACAGTGCTTCAAACACTGAAAATTAGGTAAATGTTTGCCTGGAATTACACAGGATTGACAGGTCTGAACCAGGTAACTCAGGAGGTTTCCTTCCTGCCCACAAAAGCAAAGCAGTTGAAGGAGTGTCTGGCAAAGTCCTGAAATTAAGAGAGATGCACAGGATATCGTAAGTAGCAGTATTTGACACAGCCTTCCCCCCAGCACTCTTTTACTTCTGCTTTGGCTATATTCAGTAAATAGAACCTTGTATGAGGGACTTCCAGAAAACAGACCCTTTAACAGAAACAGTATTTCCAGTTAGAAGCAACGAGGATGGGGGACATGGAAAATTCTTTCAGGCACCAGACACAGAAAGCCAAGAGTTATAAAAATATTACTTACTATACATTAGGGTTGTCCCAGCAACACAAAACCAACCATAACATTATGAAGAGTGGAAGAAAAAAAGCTGCGCTAGAGTTTTACAATTACAGCCTTTCTTCCACAGCACGGCTTCAATTTCCGTTGACGTTACTTCACTGCAACGGACTATGGCTGACAGACCAGATTGTCACACAACAGTGGACAGCAGAGCCCTGCTGCCTTTCTTCTGGAGGCGTATTGTTTCATGCAGCTCACAACTTCAAGTCTGCAATGATCGTTTTCTATATTTCAATAAAAAGAGGGCTTCAACTCAACCAGAATAAAGACTTCTCTAAATTGCTTTCTTTTTCACTCCTGTCTCCACACAGCACACGAACTAGAGGACATCTTTTCCTGGCTCTTCAACTGCAGAGCTATCTTCTGTGCACCAGGGCTTACTGCTGAAGGTACATAGCTGCATGTATTCTCATGTGAAGTGCAGGTACTCCTTGGCATTCTTGACCCAACCCAACAGCGCTTGGCTACGCAGCACTTTCCAGGCTTCTTGGTAATTTAACGAGGCTTCCTTGTAGTCCCAGTAGGTTTCTAGAGTCTTCATCCTGACAGAAAATGCACAACAACGAAAACACTTCAATTAACCTTTTGGATGTAATGTCACAAAATGAAAAAAGCAGTCAAGCATCTAAAACATGATGATGCCCTATGAGCTCTTTCATGCTACTGAGTGAAATTCTCTTGTGCTCCTGGGGAGACTTGGAGAGGCCCAGGCCCTGAAGCGAGGGTATCTGGATGTTGTCAGCAGTCTCACAAAAGGAAGGAAAACAACTCTGCCACCATGCTTCACACACACTCTTCAGCAACAGAAGTGTCAGCGTTTGACTGTGCGACAATAGGTTACAGAAACTTCCATGACAGCAAAAAACTCTGAAGCAAAGCAGAAAAGGTGGCTAGAGAGAGGGGCTTTGAACTGGGTGGCAGTAGCTTTGTTTTGCTAGGAGCATGGATACGATTGTTGGTTGGAGGGGAAGCAGACAAGGACGAACAGGCCAGTTTTGCTTCTCCAACACAAAATAACGGGGAAGAGTGAGACAAAGAAGAAAATATTTTTTCATCTTCTCCCTAAAGCAAATGAGATTCAGCAGTTTTGGTGCTCTGTTCCCCTTCCTCATGTAGCACCTGCTCCCCACAATCTCAGCAGAACCACTGGTCACTCTGCTGAGTGCATTACACCACTGATTTTCAAAGCAGGGAAATTCAAGTCTAGAGTATCTGAACACAAGTGCCTCTAAGACAATTTAATCCAGACATTTTTCCTTTCCTTGCATTCCTTTCCCAGCCTCTTTCATCTCCCTTTGCCAAACAGTCTGTCAGCCACATGTAGCACATAATGTTTACACGTTCAACCCAATACGAAAGGAAGATCGTAGGCAACGTGAATTTCATCAAGAGACAGGAAGATCCAGACTGCTACAGGAACCCTCATCTAAAAAGTCTGAGAACCACGCACTAACTTCCAGAACTTCCACCACCAACCCTCCCCCCAAAAAACCCCAACAAACCCAAAACAACGTAAGAGCAGACCATCAGAAGCTGTATTTCAGGCATTCGGCATTCTGCTATAAATGTATTTCTACAATACTGTGACATGCATAGCAAGCCACGAGATATTACCTACCCTGCAGACCTTGGGTTCAGAAAGTGCAAGAGTGGAGAACCTGTCTATGCCACTGCTGCATGTGGAAGATGTATACTCTCATACCAACCCGCCTGCACTCTTGTCACAGCTAATCCGTTTCCCTTTCTTTACCTCTTTCACTTTAACCAAACTCTGTGAAACTAACCTCCGAGCTGTTCTGGGAAGTTCCATGGAAGGGCCCACTGCAACTCTCCTCCACCGGGCCAGTGGACCGGTCACAGAACACCATTATCGTGGTGGATCATGGTTTAGGGGCATCACTGAACAGGGAAAAGACCAGCAACTATCTGCATAAGCAGCACTCAGGAAACGACACAGGTCCAAGAAGGGCCCAGGTGAACCCACCACAAGCAGCTCCAAATCCCTAGCACAGGCAAGCTGCTCCTCTCCCAGGTACTCCAACGTGTAGCTCAGACATGGTACAAACCACCTGCACCTTCTTCTCCACCTCAAAATCATTCTCTGGGGATCAATATGCATGCTCACACTCAAGGACAATGACCGAGTCATTCTTTGGGAAGAAACGCTCTTATTCTAGCATGCTTCTTGCACTTAAAGTACGTCTGACACATTTGCTTAAGACTTTGATCCTGCCGTTCTTCACTATAAATGCATCTAATGACTTGTATTTGTCCTTTATCATAGAACAGCTAATATCAGATGCTGTTTACATATTCAAAACACAGGTACTCGCACTCATAAGGTCACCTTTAGGATGGTCAAAGATCAAAAAAGAAATCTACAGCACAGATTTTTGGACTTGCTCAATCTTGTTAAAGGTGAAACAGCTGTTTTCCTTGCATTTGCTGTGGGTGCACATCTAGAGATACAGATCCAGATAGATAGATTCATTCCACCTGCCACTAAGCCAAGAGAATGACTCCAGTGCCTAACTGTTCTTCGTTTCTTCCTTGCTAAATGTTGCTCTTTTTCCTGAGTCTGCTGGCAAACCAGTGCCCCTTCAACTCATATCCGGCAGCCTGATTCAATTTAACTAAAACACATATGGGATTTTTCCAACCTAGATTATTCCAACAGACCTTTGGAAACTGTTACAGCGGACAGCAAGCGAAAACACAGCTAGCACAAAAGCAGGACAGATGGTAAAGAGCAGCTCGGTATTTTCACCACACTGTAGCAGCTACAAGAGTACATGTGACCGCAGCCTCTTGGGGTCTCATTCTCCAAGCAAATAACATCACTACAGGATTTAACAGTGGATGCAACAGAAAGCTGCATTTTGATTTTGGCAGCTCTTTGCAGTAGCTGTTTAAACAGATTCATTTAATTCATGTTAAACTTCTGTATTAAGCTTCTAAGAAATTTTCAACATGCACACAGGAAAAATGTTTTCAAATTAAAAGTACATTACATCTGCCTAAAAACCTCACTGTATCTCCGCTTTGCTTGGGCCACTAAGGCTCTGAGCATTTGTAATGAAGAACCTGCAACATTTTTTTGGCAGAAGTGAACACTAGTTTGCTGCCCCAGGCAAAGTCCAGTACAATCATACGATCTCCAGCCTATCCAGGTCTGCCTAACTACATTCCTTTTGTTTCCCTGTATTATTTCCATCTTGCCTCTATACTGCTCTGTTAGACAGACAGAGCGATTCCGATGGCCATGTGCCAGAGACACGAGAGGTGATCCACAGATTTCATTCTGTAAGGTACCACACTCTTGGAAAAAGCCTTACACAAGTCACCCGTTATGCTTGAAAACATTCACGTGCTCAGCCTCATGCAAAGCTGAGCATAAATGGCCTCACAAGCAAGGCAGCCTGCAAAGAAAAGAAACACATTGCTGCAATACTTTCTTCTCAGCTACAAACCCTACCTTAATCCCATATTCAAACATTTACATTCAACCCATAATGCACTTTTCAGATTACAGACATACCGCACCTGAAAAATGCTCACGTAACTACAAGGCATCAACCAAAACACTACTCTTACATAAAAATTCATGAATTGCATCTAAGAGGGCAAAAGTTCACAGATCTTCAATATATAAAAATCTGTTGTGAATCCATAATGACAGGGGGCCAGGAAACCATACTTGGCCTGATTCTATTAGTGTCTTCTTCAATGCTTCAGCTAAAATGCAGGCATTGCAGGCAAAGCCCATAATTGACATCAATTGTTCAGAAGATACAGAACAAAGTCACAGAGTGAGCTAACTAAATGAGCGAGTTCCACTCAAACACAACAAGTTTTACCAGTAACGTAAGGTTTTGCAGCATTTGGAATACCGTTACCGCATTTCTGTGTCTAGCTTAGGAGACCAGACTTTCAAAACATGATTGAAAAATTGGAAAACGAGCTTTGTGGATTTTTCCAATGTCATCTCAGATGTGGAAAAAATGAATCACACAGAGGGAAAGATGTATTAGCTCAATAAAGTAATTTAAAATAATCAAATCTTGAGATAATTATGATGGATAAGTATTTGCATGGGGCAGAAAATACTACTTAATAAAAGGCTCTTCAATCTGCAAAGACCTAACAAGTACCTGTGACGTGGAGTATAGAAAAGACTTTTCTTACTTATATCTGAGGACCCAACTGTCCCGCAGACCTCTATGCAGTGGTACAACCATCACAGGGAATGTTCAACGTACAAACTTCCAAAAGAAAACAGAAAAGGGACTAGAAAATTGCAACAAAATTCTCACCAAATGCGGTTGGGTTTTTTTTTAACTGGAGAAAGTGGTAAGCGTGAAACTGCACTCCTTCTGTGACAGTTACTTTCATTAGGCTGACAATTCCTCACAATCATCCTCTGTCACACCAGAAGGAAACATTTAGCAGTCACCTGGTGGCATCCTTTTGCTTTTCCTAGATGAGCACTGGCAAAAAAAACCTTAAATATGAAGCCCAAGCAAAGGTACCATACTTCAGCCTAGATATTTAAATCTTAAAGCCACCTGAAAGTCCCTGCACTCCTCTGTACAATAGCCCATGCCCTCCAACTAGGTATCACTGGAGCTGGAATCATCCATACTGCAAACTGGATGGGAAGGAGGAAGAAAGCACAATCTTAACTGTGACGACTCCCAACCACAATTTAAGAGAAAATAGGATCAGTCATCCATTTAACAAGCCCAGGAAGAAACTCAGGGCGGGTTTATGTTACAAAGCCTCCCTTAGATTCAGACAAAGTGTTGCAGAGCCAACCACACCTTGCACAAACAGCAGTGTCTGGTGACTTTGTGTGGTGGATGCCACTGTATGACTAAAGGCAGCTTTCACTTCCTCAGGTGATGAACAAGCATGCATTTTTCCACCAGCGGGGAGGAAAAAACCCAACAATGCAAAAAAACTCATTTGCCATATTACCACCAAGTGATCTGCAAACAACAATAATACTGCAGAGGTTCTTATATAATAATTCAGGTTAGCAATGACACAACGCTGCGTGACAGTGTATCGTCTTTCCTTTGATGGTGAGCAGGGAAAACATGAAAAGAAACGAGGAGGAAAAAAAAAAGAAAAGATGGGTTTATGTAGCAGTATTTCAAAACATTAGCACGAAACAACATGTGAGAGGGAGTCAACAGAAGAGAATGAAGTATGGCAGGTGGAGGTAAGAGGTTATAAAGAAACAAATAACATTTTAGATAGTCTAGCTAGAGAGATGAGTGAGAATTTAAGTAAGGCACAGAAGATAGATCATAGAAATTATCAGAAAGGAAGAAAGAAAATGGGACAGTACAATACAGCACTATCTGGTTCTTGGTGAAGAAGCAGCTAATGCCAGTCAAACACCACCTCTTTCTTACAGTCTCAGTTGAAAGCAAATAAACTAAGTTCTGAAAAAAGCAATTGCTGGATGTTATGTTTAGCATCTTAACTAAGCTACACCACTACAAATTCCTAAACGTGTCTTTTAGGAGAACCAGCAAAGTTCTGCCCCCAGTAGGCTCTCTACCTGTTTCAATTTAACACTGCCCACAGTGGTCCTCCGGAGAGAAGTGAAGATATGAAAGAGAAAGGAAGGCACAAAAAGCAGGAGAAGCAGCTTTAGACAAAGGAAAGAAGAAAACAAAAGAACAGCAGAATCAGTATGCTAGTTCCATGCAAAGCTTGCACTGCCCCAGTACCCTATGTCCGGCAGTGGACAACAGCAGATGAAGGAAGGGTTACGTAAAGAATGATCCCTGTCCCAATATACCCTGCAGGTAAAGAATGATCCTTGTCCCAGGATACCCTACAACTACCAAGGCAAGCTGTTCAGCAAATTTGAAAGGACTACAAAATGAGATTCCCTTGATGGAGCAGAAAGGATGGGAGTCAAGAGACCAAAAAGTGGACTAGAAAAGGCAGAGCAGGAACTTAGGGTCAAAGTGGGATAAGGAAATTGGGTGACAGCACAGCACTCGAGCCAACCATTTGTGGAAGGAAATAACAAGATATAATTGAATGGGAAGAAAACACAAAACTGGGTTTACAGTTAAATACACAGGAGTTTAGACGAAACAATTGGTGAGTGTGGGATTTCTTGTCTGAAGTCCACTCAAATTCAGACTACAAGAAGGAAAGGAAGAAAAACGAAGAAAACACATCAGAATATTGCGTACAAAGGGAAAGGGTAGAAGGAGGAAACAGCAATACAAAGACATTTTTTATTTTGCTTTTTAAGTGACAAGTAGGAAAAACAAAGACTTCAAAAGGAAAGTAACTGGACACGCTGACTGGTGAGCTAGCACCTCTACTGTATCAATAGAGTTTGTGCAGCCTAGAAGTGATGCCACATCTGCGAATCAGATGGACTTTATCAGAAGCCCAGCCAGAAAAATGGTAGAGGACAAAAAAGTCAAAGGAAATTACAAAGCCACCGGAGCCTAGAAAAGCCCTGAGGTGAAGTGACTTTACGTAAGCAGCACACAATCAGCACAATGAATCATCAACCCAATAATGCACCAGCTCACACTCTACTCTGAGGAAAATATGACAGCTAAACAAGTGAGGACAAACTCCCACCCAAAAAAGGCTAGTAATTTTATATTTAAAACGGAATTAAGGAGAAAGTGTGTCTCTGCTTATACAATCAGTTGAAACCATTTCAGCAACAGCATGGCTCATGTCGACATTAGAACTTTAAAATAGTTACGAGGCACTTCTACAGACACAGAAGGTAACTGCAATCTTATATTCACAAAACTACAAAGCAAGCAATATCTAATAATTAAATATCCAGGGTGCACTTGCTTTGGCTAAGTTCATCTCATCTAATGTCTTGGTACCATGAAAGGCAGCAATGGCCTACCTCCCCTGTTGCCAGCCACACATACCTCCTACTTCCTTTTCACAGGTTTTATTGTCTGTTCTGGCTTTCCACAAGCCCATTCAGCTCATTAGTCCAATAGGAAACACAGAAGACAAGGCAGCTGTTTTGTGCCACATTAGCTAGTTGAACTGGCTCACCACGAGGCTGATGAAGTGCTACTGATACAAGGGAGAAAACAGGAATCTACAGGCAGCAGCAGCAGAGACTGCTGGAGGACCATCCCCATCGACAGCTACAAGCAGTTAAATTAACTCAACAACTGGTATAAGTGCAGCGCAGAGCTGGTGAAATCATACTTGGAAATAAGCCTAAAATAAAATAAACCTTCCAAGGCAATGGATTTGGAACCTTCTACATCTCTCAGAATCCCTAAGCCAAAGTGAGAGGTAAGTTTCTATATATATGAAAATATGCCCTGCTCTGTGGTAGCTCTGTGGGCTGGAACACCACCAAATACATAATGCAATGCCAGACCAGATGATTACTGCAAGAAACTCCAGTCTTAACAATAATGTAAAAAGATTTTAGCCTAGACTTTTCTAAAAAAAAATAAATAAATTTTTTTTTTTTTACTCACACTTTTTCTTCTTGTGAAACAAAGAAGTGGCATTTGATAGAACTACTAAACAGCAATCGGATATCAATAACCCCACGACAGTTTTGGGATGGGGGGTTTGAACGCTACCAAGGGTATAGTGCTGCAGGCAGCTGATCTAACAGCTCACGTTTTCAAAAAAGATCCTACTTCCTCTCCCTCTTCACTCCTTCCCCAGCTGTCCACTGCCACTTGCAGACAAGACCACTTTCACTCAGAAAAAAACCCCAAAATGTAGAGTTTTCTGCCAAGACAGCAAGTTGAGGAGGCATACAGAGGTGTCCAACAGACACCAGATATAGTGCAAGAGCAGGACAAGGCTCCACTGATCAGGAACAGCGTTTACCCTTTTGAAAAGTAGTAAGCCTTTGGAAGAGATCAGCTGCCCCAGATTCTCACCTAACCTCCAAAGAAACAAACCAACCCCCTGCAATTTCTTCTGTCTGTCATTAATACATGAGATGTGATAGCTATTTCTCCAAGGAGGTGATTAAACAGACCAAAAAGAGTCTCCCTAACCCATTGAGCACATGCCATACTTTTTAAGTACCAAATTTTAACGATGAACTTATTGAAAGTGAGATTTATGAGCAGATTCTGGTATCATCACAGTATTCTTGAGTTTCGTTAAGATAAATTCACTCTTCTAAATGTAATGAAAATGTCTTACCGGAGAGTGTCCGGTAGATCCTCTTGTGAAATACTTGTCACCAGCTTTTGGAATGTATGGAAGAGTTCCACTTTACAGATCTTAGATCTGATATGAAAAAAAAAAAAGAAATTAGTAATTCTGATAAAAAAAAAATCAGAAACGCACTTCCTTTTACAGCTCACAGTAGTACATCCCAGCTGAACATTTTTGATAAAAAAAATTACATTCACTTCTCAAAGAATGCAAAAAGTTGTTCACAATTTCTCTTTTCCTACCCCACCCAAGCTGCCCACCTGCCTTTTCCCTTCATTTTAAATGTTACATTGACAAAGAGCTGCATTGCCCCCACTGTCCCAGCCAGCACTCTGTCAGTTTGCTGAGAGAACATTGTAATATCCCCACACTGTTATCCATACAAGACTGCACTGTCATCAGCTCACACCAACAGCGACGCTGAGCCAGGACTAGTCCCAGAACGGATCAAACAACACAGAAGGCCTCCACAGCAGGCCTCCAAAGGCTTGTTCAAAGCAGCAAACTTTGTGTTAATCAGAACAAATAAAAGAACCAGCAGAAATATCTAGAACAATGCTGTCCTCTTCACAATGGTGACGAGGACCCATTCAGCAACAGCTGCAGGGCAGTTAAATATGAAAAGGCTAATCAAAAAATAAAGTGAGTCAAAGTTTGAAAGGTCTTTTGAAGACACTGTATGCATCTCTGTTAGCTTTAAGTCCTTCTCTTCCTCCAGAGGAGCTGTTTGTAAAGCACGGTTTGTTTTTGAAAGCCCCAGCTATTTTCTGTATTTAATTAAATTCTCTTTATGCACTTGTCTTCTCAAGGACTGGTTCAGTTCTCCAACATGTACAAGCTGATTCTCCAGAAGCACTGGAAAAAAACACCAATCAAAAAAACCTTCCTATTTTGCTAGCATGTTCTTTAGGAACCCCAAAATTGGCATGCAAAGATGCTCTAAACTTTCATCATCATGTTAATCTGTCAAAGGTTCATATTGTAGTTTTTGGTGTTTTAGTTGATTAAGCATTAACAAAAGCACATACCAGACATCTACCTACAAATTCCTTTTAGTCAGTCAGCTTCACCTTCCTTGATATTTAGTGTTCTCTAGCATATTGGAGAGGGGGGGTGGGATCCAAACCACATCCCCCACCAACCACCCTGAGAATCCTTGAGGGGAAAAAAACTAGGGTAAAAATACAAGTCTGGTTTATTATTAAACACACATCCTCAATAAGGCTAGAAGTTCCTTATTTTCATGATAAAAATTCCTTTTGTGACCATTTATCACATAAGCGTAAACAGTTTACTTACTCCTTGATACTGTTTTTAATCCTGATTTCCTAAGGAGATGAGACTTTTGCAATCACACAGTCTTGTAGGCCCTCTCTAATAACTTTTAAATGTTTTAGTAAATTTCGAGCACATGTAAAAAGGAGAGGAGGATCGCTCAACAACAATTAAGTTCCTACAGTTTTGTGCAAAGTGGCAGCTAGCAGATGGCTCTAAAGTTTTAGAGTTGACACACGAATGCTATTTAAACTTAAGCCTACTGAGAAAAAAGGGTTGGTTGGTTGGTCTGATCTTTCACACCTCTTCTGGAATACACTGCGCACCACACACTGATAACCAAAATTCTACAGTGCACATAAAGCCTGTCTCAAAAGACACACTAAGTCACCCAGGTCACTTGTGCTAATAGACACCAATACCGGTCACAAACCACAAAGTTCCTGGTCCCCTTCTTTCTGTGGAAAACTGGAAATACTGGGATATGCCAGGATAAATTTCAGTCAAGCCAGGCCTAACTTCGAGCAGCTCAAAATGTGCAACTCACAGGCATGTGAATGAATGCTCCACAAGGACTGTCTACACTCTACTTATCGTTTTATTCACTACTGTCAGGATTATCTTCTTTCTCCCAAAAAGCCTGGTAAACGTGAACAATATGACCATTAATGAATTGGTAGTATAAACAGCTAACAACCAAAACATGACCCTAACTCTCAAGCTGAACTTCCACAGACCAATGATAATCTTGGTCACCTCATCTAAAGTGAGGAAAGTGTAGAGCGATGGAGAAGTCTGCAGATGTTTGCAAGTAATTCCTCTCAATCACAAGAAAAATATGTAACTGTTTCTTTAAACATTAATAGTTGATAGAACATTACAATGTTTCTTAGAGAGAGAGCACAGTGTCAAGATGACAATTGGAAAGGTGACATGTTTTGTGTTAGGAATCTGCTGCAAACATTTCATAACATTTTCAAACTTTAGGGCAGAAAGTCACATTTCAAAGCAACACTTTTAACAATCCGACATCCAGGTCAGCTGGCCTGACACTTACAGAAAAAGAAATCTGTAAAAAGAGGACCTGCAACGCACACCTTTCCTTCACAATTATCAACCCAAAAGATACAAAGAAAAAAATTCCACTAACTTCACTAATAAATAAGCTGTCTTTTAAAGAAAATTGATCATAGTCCCCCCCCACCATTATCTACAATACTCTCTTTAATCAACACTGACAAAGAAGAAATAGCAGACTTGTTAACCCGCATTCAACTTTTGTCATCCCAACTCCCTCCTCCCCCTAACACAGCAATTCTTCCTCTTCCCTCGCTCCCTACCTTTCCCCTTTTTCCCCACTCTAGATTTCTTTCTCCTCTGACAACGGAGGACACATCACATGAGCTGACAGAGGCATGCATGCCAACAAATAAGATATTCGTATCCAGATATCACAACATTCTCCCACCTGCTCTGATGGCTCCCAATCCCTTTCTTTGTTGTTCCCTGCCGGAAGCCATCTGCGGTGACATCCAGGGGTTGCTCAGGGACAGCACTCCAACTGATAGCTGTAGAAGAAAGGATTATGAACAAGGGAGATATTTTCATCACAAAAGCAGAAGTAGAATGAAAGGAACTGTTAACATGTTCACGTGACACCATGCTGCTTCCCAAAACAATTCAGACTAGAAAGTGGACCACGGTTCTCTAGGGCCAGGATTCCAGGACCTAAAAGAACAGGTAAATTCTGTTCAACTGATAAATACATATATATATACACATACACAGAGAGCTTTCACCTTAATGAGGTCCTTCAAGAATCCATGCCTCTATATATTTGGCCCCCAGCTTTGTAATTCTCCCGTTTTTAGGGGGATTCTACTTTCTTTTGCACATCCTGCCCAGACAAAGCATGAAGAAATTTCGAAGTCAGATGGCTTAGTTTCGTATCAGGCTGTAAAATACTCCCCCAAGCTACCTGTACCAGTCACTTTACGTTTTCCTTATTAATTTATTGTGTGCTACTATTTTATTGTGTATTGTACACTCTAAATAGTTCTATGTTTGAAAACTGACACACATCAAATATCTGTAGACTTTACTTGAAAAATTGTATTAGCTAGCAGTCAAATAAAAATACTTTGTTGGAAGAGACAGCAAGTGCAAACAACCTTTTCCTTTATACCCATCCAGGTAACCCTAATACCATCTTAGACCGTAAACTTCTTAATGCAGAAACTCTGCATGCCATACCTTACAGATTTATAAGTAACCAGCAAAGCAGCAGTAACATATTAACAGAAACAAAACTGACTGACGTGCCCAACCTGTCTCTCCATAGCCTAACGACAGTTCCTTTAACTTCTACTGCCTCGAGACAACTTTTGTTCCCCAAGTTCTGCCATTTCTCTGGGTTCCTAACAGGCAACAGCTGCACGTACATTAACTCTAAAGACCATCTTCACAGCTTCTCTCCTTCATGATACCACCTTGCCGTTCAAGATGCTCAAAAACTACACACCATAAAGCATAATATGGAGATTGGTTATGTTAATCACACTTGTATTACGATTCAGCTGTATGCTGCAATCACCATACTCTGTTAAGTGTGAATTGTACTTGCACTGTAATTTAGGTACAACGGTGTATCACTCAACTAAATTAAAATCATGTGTAGTGTCAAGTAACACTAAATACATACAACTGGTATTAAACATTTAACCCTCCACGTGTGGAGGATCTAAAGCCACCTGGTCAGAGAAGCTCAGGTTCTGATAAGCAAATAAAAATTTACTTAAAATTTAAAATGTTTTCTGTTCTTTCTTCATAGTTATCACAAACTTCAAAATATTAAACAGAACACATTTTTCTTTTTAAAAATACCAGCTAAAATGTTCCTATCAAGCATATTTCAATACTCAGTGTAACAGCCCTGAATTTAGCTTATTCTGATTTTCACCCCTTCAAGGAAAAAAAAAATCAACCTGGCATAATTCATAGATGCAAAAAAGTGTGATAAAGCATCATTCATCTTTATTTAACAGAATTACCTGAGTAACGGTACAGAAAGACACACATAGGAATTTAGTCACAGTTTGCTTCAAATCTCTTTTGCTAAGTGAACTTGCACCATTTTTCAATGATCAATTTTGTTTCCTACCTCACAGAATCAAAATCTCTTCCTTCCTGGCACCTGTAAATAACTCCAATTTAATGAATCTGAATTCTATTAAGGAACTCTTGGTTTCCAGTCTATTTTGTCATCGCTCTATCATAATAGAGTAACTTCCAGTTAAGCCAGAAAAGTATACACCGGCAGATGGTAGGCATGTCCAAGTTTAAAGAAACTGCTTAACCATATACATACACTGGCAGTTCCACTGGTTTTTTTTTTCCCCAAATAAGATCACGCTCCTAAATCAGAATGTGACTTGCATATTCATTCATCACCATGACAAAAAATGCAATGTCCAAAACCTCTGTCAATTAAACCTTTACACTGTACTACTCTGTATTCTTTCTACGTTCACAGATTTCTGGAGCAACTACAAGCATAACTCAGCATGGCAAGTCTTCTGTTCATTACCAAGAAGAATGCAAAACTAACCAAAACAAGAAGTCTTCTGATGTTTTTGTGTTCTTACTGCCCTCAGAACTTTTGCTTTCACTGATTGTTTTGTCTTTGTTTAGATTATAAATTCTAATGGCATCAACCAAGTGTTTATTCAGTTTGAAAACCCCCTACAGGGAACTAAAGGCTGAGCTGAATACTATTAATTATTAACAATTAAGTTCTGGCCTGAAATTAATTTCTTGCTTTAAGTCACACTTTGCCCCTAGCACTGGCAATGAATGACGTCCCATTTTAGGAAACCACCAAACTCACCTAACTTCTATTTAGGCTTTTGCACACAGTTATGAAGCCAGCTCAAGTTAACTCACCTGCACTACAAGGAACAAGTTTTGTGTTGCTGTTAGTCTGAACTTCCTGAATTGCCTGACGGCTATGTTCAAATCGAAGACCTGATTGCAGCAGCTGAACCTCCTGAGCAAGAAAACCATCCGGTAAAAGAGAGATGTGCTGACACCTAATGTAAACATGGAAAAATGCAAGTGATTTCAAGTCTGGTCTTCCCAGCCAAGCCAGTTTTGTGCAATTTCCCTTCATAATCTAAAACATGTTGCTTTTACATTAAAACTGAATTCAGCATGAGTTATAGAAGAGGAGACAAGGAGGTTTGGGGGCATTTTCAAGTATTTGTTGAAAAAACAAAGCCACATAGCTTATTAAGACCTTGTCCATCCTGGAAAAATTACAGTGAATTCATTTTAAAAAAGGACTAGTTAAAAGCTAGTATAATCAACAGATAAAGTATGCAGGATAAAAACTGCAATATACTTCTGCAATCACAACGAAAAACAATAAAGTATTTACATAGTCAACCATACTACACTGACAACCGTTTTATGAACCTAAAGGTTCACAATCAACTACTAGAAAGATACAAAGTATACTTACAGTTCCATGCATAATCTCATCTTTGTTTCCTTAAATTACTGGTACGCACTGAATAGGATTAGGATCACATGAGGAAAAAACTTGTGTTTCATCATCACAATATTAACATAAAGCAGGAATGAAATAAGACTGAGGTTCATATTGTCAGATGTAATAGCCTGAAAAAGTGCCTGACTCTGCAACCTAAGACTGATGAGGCTGGGCAAATTCTTTTCCCATGTGTTAAGAGTGAGGAAAGGGTTATCCAGTAAACTCCACTGGATAGGTAGCTAGAGTTTCCCTTTATTAATATACTATGACCTCTTTCATAACCATCCTAGAAGGATGCAAGGCAACTGAGAAAAGGAGGTTACTAAACAGTCAAACCCTTCAGATGAACTGATCTAGTAACTGCCTCTTAAAGAGAGTGGTTCAGCTCCCAGGTTTCTTCCTTGCTCTCCCCTCCACTCTGCCCAGTGCCATTTACTCTCCCCTAATGCCTGCAGATTCCTTCGTTGCACCGATTCAACCTCCTAAGCAAGAAAACAATCCACTTCCTATCCTTTTGTCGCTAGGATAGGTTTCATCAATTCAAGAATATGAGGAGCCAGAAAGCCAATGCACAGCAAACACCCCTCATTTCGCAGCATCATCAGTAGTCACCTTCTCTCTACACTACACAGGGCTACTTTCTGAAAGTGTGAATTTACAGAAATTCACATTTTCTGCAAATGACTTTGGTGCAAAGTTCTGATAATTGTGCGACACATGTTGTCTTCCATTGTCTCCACACACGCCATCTGACATTTCCAAAGAGCACTTACCTTTCAATAACTGCTCTCCGCATAGCTTCTTGGCTGTATGGACACTTCCCCACTACAACTGCTGAGAGATACACTGGATACTGCAGGAAATGCATCAAAAGAGCTCCTTGACACCCTAACACATTCCAGCGAGCCAGTTTATCACTGCAGGACATCGAGCATGTTCTGTCCCCACGACCCGGCTTCACTCGTAATAATCCCACACGGTGATACCCTAGCCCAGGCATTCCGGCATCACCCAGCTCTCCAGGTACGCATTTTGCTCCAGTTCTATAAACATCTACTACCTTTGGTCTCCCTAAGCCAGTCTCCTCGTTAACTGTTTGCATCTCGGCAGAACATTCACAGCTCTTTGGATCTGTGTCCTCATCTTGTTTCACACATACTTGCTGAACAGCCAGATCTTCAGTGATTATGGAAAAATAACCACCATCATCAGTTTTCATTCTCTTAATTATATGATTACTTGCCCTCTTCTCTGATTTCCTTTTCTCCTCTGGACCCAAATGATCGTAGTTACCGCTACACTCTGCTGATTGTCCAGCTGCATTATCTCCAGTTGCTGGCTTAGAAAGCTGGTTCTCTGGTTCACTAATTGGAATAATAGAAGCATCTCCACCTAAAACAAAAGAAGTAGCACCAAAATTGGCCAAAACAGCATCTCTCATGACTGGAACACGTCACCCCAGTAACATTCTGGCTACCACTAGCTTTCACAGATTTGTAGTCAGGAAAGATTAACTACAAGAAAAAGAAATGTTCAAACAACATTACCCTGTACTATGATGTACTCCAGCTTCGCTGAAATTTAAGCCAACGTATGTTTAATTTCCAAGTTTTGCATTCTACTTAGAAAATAACCAAAAAACCCAAAATCTAAAACAAAAATTACAGCGCAAAAGGTGTCAAAGGCATTTCACAGAAAAGCAATGCTGAAGACTGACAAGAAAACTAGCCTCATCTAACTAAACGATACAAACCTCAAAAGAATAAAGGATAACCTATCAAATAAGGATGGAAATTTCCATCTGTCACCAAAACAAGCTCAAAACCAAAATTCTGAAGATCAGTTCAAAGCAAACAAAGCCTGATGGGAATGCAAGAACAAGGCAGCCAGGAAATTATTCTTGCTATTAAATTTGAAGATGTAGATTCTATTCTCATATTGCATTAACAAAGAAAACCATCATAGCCTATTTCAGCAATGCCATCAAAATCATGAAAATGTATGAACAACTAATTCACTATGTGAAGTACTGACGAGGCATATTTTGAGAGTGCACAGACTACTTTGCTCTGGTAACAGATAAGCGGTTGAAGAACAGACCGATAAGAGTGTGCTAACATTGGGACGTCCGATAAGCACTCTTTGACCAAGAGGTTGCCTTCCTACATTCTGCCAATCGATCTTCATCTTTGTGGTGCTGGTTTCTTAAAACACACAAAGAGCGTTTTCCGTGACAAAACAAAAAGTTGCACTCCATTCTGTAAGAAGTTTTGGGTTGGGGGGGGATTTTGTTTTGGCTTGTTGTTTTTCTGTATGGTTTTTTTCCTGTCCTGTTTTAGTGTTTTGGTTTTTTGTTTGGTTTGTTCTTTGGTTTTGTTTGTTTGGTGGTTTGGGGTTTTTTGTGTGGTTGTGGGGTGGGGTTTTTTTGTTTTGGGGGGTATTTTGTTGGGTTGTGCTTTGCTGGTGGTGATTTATTTGGTTTTGTTTTATAGGAACTGTGGTAAATGTCAATGTTTTTTATTAAAATTTGAATCCAAGCAGACAAGGCTTAAAGCAAAGCAATCAGGAAATACGACAGAACCTCTGACAAGTATGTTAGTTTCTGGAAAAGAAAATAATAGCCGTTATTGTTTAAAGAGGAAGTGAACCATTCCACTACATAACAAGCAGTGTATTGGATTTACTGAGTTCTCGTGACACATCCAGTGAGATAAAATGCCAAATGTATCCGTGGAGGACCAGCCAAGTACATCTCAGGGCACACACTACTAACACGAGTTACTCCCTCACTCTCACTCGAGACCACAGAAAGGCAAGGGGCAGAAAAGATTCAACAAGTGGGAGCCCCGAAATTGGTTCACTTCAGCATACTCACATGGGGTATGACTGGAGAAGAAAACAAATACGATATTTGGGTTGAGTCTCCATTTCCCCGTTTCAGTTCCCGGAATAAAGATACTGCATTGCTGATGGGAAGCTGCCAGCCACATCTGATGGAGAAGGTATCTGTTGAGCAGAAAGTTTTCATGAAACATTTACTTCATTTTTGATGCAGGGCAAAACAACAAAAATTAGAAGCCCACTAGTGCCTGTTCTTTTCCGATGAAGCCTATGAGGAGCCCATCAGTTATGCTCCCACAGATAGATGGGATCCCACGTACTCCATAAACACAAATGCATCACTAGAATCTTAATAACAGACCTGAAAGGGTTGGATTCGGTGAACTATCTCCTCAATCTGCGTATCTAAGGTCCTCTCCTCTCACTCTGTATTTTTACCAGCACTGCAACTCATCCGATTCCGTGAGAGCCAGTTTAGTGGCATCAAACCGCAAAAGAACGTATTCGTTTCTGTAG
>Ga0181612_130828_pt1 | contig 18750 bp, 10 predicted proteins | sample HoacroProtozoa21_FD_119630 | JGI IMG/M metagenome (GOLD analysis project Ga0181612, IMG submission 119630) | Hoatzin crop microbial communities from Cojedes, Venezuel. Combined Assembly of Gp0051906, Gp0051904, Gp0051908 | reverse complement strand
CTCTCTGACGGTGACGGAGCACTGGAACAGGCTGCCCAGGGAGGTTGTGGAGTCTCCTTCTCTGGAGATATTCAAGACCTGCCTGGACAAGGTCCTGTGCAGCCTGCTGTAGGTGACCCTGCTTTGACAGGAGGGTTGGACTAGATGACCCACAGAAGTCCCTTCCAACCCCTACCATTCTGTGATTCTGTGATTCTGTAAAGCAAATTTGTTTCCCTCTGAAACTTTAAATCCCTTCCTTGGCAGTCTTTCTACATGGACTCTTTCTCTGAAGTACACTCTTGGCCTGTGTGCATGGGGTTTTCTGCATTTGACCAAAAGTTGCCACCTCAGGCCATATTATTTCAGCAAGCTTCAGGTTTCAGTGAGAATCTCAGTTACGGGAAGTGCGAGAAAGTGGTCAATGTCAGTTGCTCCAAATTTTTTGGTCTGTTCGTCTCTCCACCTTCCACAGCCTGAACAAAGTTTTGTCATGTCCATTAACCAGAGAATTACCATCTGTTTAACTTCTGCTAAAATTTTATATGCATTTGTGAGTTATATAAGATGATTCTAATTTGAAGTTTGTTATGCAAAATTGTAAAAGATCATTTTCTAAAATGTGTTTGTATTAATTTGCTTTCACTCCTTGTCATTTATTATGTTGTTGCCACAATTCCAATCTAAGAAGGAAAAGCACAGTGTTCAAACGTTATTCTGCTGATTTACTTCGAAAGCATATTCTAGTCACTAAATATTACAGGCTGTAGCCATTGGATTGAGTAGCAAAACGAGAGTAAGCATAGATTCTTATGAAGAAAACCCCTGTAAATCTCTCTGTCTTGACACCTATTTTTAATTACCAGTGTGGTTCAAGACAAGTGACAGGAAGGATTTCCTGGTATGAATAAGTCCTGCCAAGGACAAGTTCTGTGCATTTGTAGCACAGCAAACAAGGTGTTTACTAAAATGTCCCTAAAGAATTACTCAGTCAATGCCCTTCGTACCTATTTGCAGGGCAAACAAGGGTATTTCTTCACTGCCACAGTAGGAAAAAATAAAGGAATAAACATAAAAGTGACTCTGTGTATGCACCTTCCACTTGATACCTTTCCAGATCACTTTACTACTTTCCATTTTTCCATCACTTCATCTGCTTATTTGTATGCTGCAGGGCCACCACTGTCCTGATGCTTCGCTAGATAGTGACTGTCTGTATCTATGCTGCCAGCCTCTGGTGTCTGGGAACAAACAGCATTAGAGATTAGAGCTATGAAGGAACAAGAATTTCCATCCTGTTGGATAGTTTTGCACTTCAAAATGTATTTTCACTCCAAAGAGGGGGAAACAATAACTATGTGAAATAATCTTTTTAAGGAATATTTTAAGAACTCCTTTTGGTTTCTTCTGAAGAGGATGAACTCCTCTTCCTTCCAGCAACCCATGTGTGGTTACTAAAATGTCTGGCAGCGTTTATGTAGAGTACTTGTCTTTTAAGTAAGGGACGAGCTAATCATTGCACTTGGAATGTGTGAACAATATGCTGGAGAATGGTGATTGCTGCAGTAGTGGTATAACAGTTTTTCAACCTAGAAAACAGGCTAGAGGTAAATATCCCACTTTTTACAGCATTTGTTCCTAAAATGAATTTCTGACTTCCATTCAAAGAGAAATAAATACTGACCTATCACAACATGCTTCCTTCCCAGAACGGGAGACAGAAAACCTTTACATTGCATATGTTTCCAATTACACTTCCAGTGATCTACAAGTGATCTGTGAAACGCAAGTGTTTATCCGGAGAACTCTTCACTGTATGTCCAGCCTTGTAAACACCTTCCTAAGCAAAATATGCTTTTTGCCAAAACCATTATTTTTTTTTCTTTTTTTTTTGCATTTACACAGTAAGGTAAATCATGACTTTTTTATCTGGCAAAACCTGCAATGGCATCTGCCCAGTTTTACAGCTGTGTCTTTACAGTTATTGCATGACATATAGTTAAAAAGTTATCTATTCACCCAGCAAGCTTCATCTTCCACAGATTGTTACAGCGTGTTACAGGTATGCTTGTTTTTTATTTTCTAACTTGTGTTTTTACTCCTGGAATACTGCTCAAATAGTTAAATATCATTTGAATATAATGGATAATTCCAAAAGCCTGGAAATGCCTTACCACCTTTTTAACAATCTAGGAACTTAATATGTTTGTTTAGAGCAATGATTCTCAGGCTTTTCGAAAATGTACTACTCTCTCTTGGGCAAACTAATCCCTGTAGTATTTACATTCACAAATTATTTTCATCCCAGAAAGAAAAGATGCAGCATAAACTTTTACATATGAAGAAGTGGGGTAAAAAGTAATGTCTGAATTGTGTAGTACGAAACTTTTTACAGCCAAGGGAATTGCCTCCCCTAGCTGCAGTGGTCTTTGAAAGGGACACAGAATACTCACAAACTGGGCTTTTTTTATCATTGGTTGGATGTTAGAGTAATTTGATGTGGATCCACACTAAAAATTAGGGATACGTCTATCCCCTCTGCAGTCATAATCTAGTTCAGAATGGACAGACCTGAAGTATTCTATATTAATGTTGGCTCACGGAGGTTACAAAGCTTAGCTTAGGCTCCCATCCTTGCTTAAAGGAGGCTGTCAACAACAACTGAGCTAGCAAGTTTAGACTTAGCCTGGGTACTACCAGACTGTGTGCAAACACAATTCACTGTTATAACGGAATCAGACAGCACAAAAAGAGTGATGATTTATTCACATCCAGAAGTCCACCAGGTTCTAAAATATATCTGTTTCTTGAAAGTTTTTAACTTGACTCGCCATCTCTAAAATTGAAAAAAAAAAAAAAGTTGCACTTTGCTTAATAAACAGCTTAAATTACCTTAAGGTGATTGCAAGATCTTAATTTCTCCCCTTCCATCTTCACGTTTGAGAAAAGTAGAACGTTGGATTGTGTTTTCAAGATGCATTTATTTTTTGCTTAAACAATGTTTTAAATTAAATCAGTTGATATTTGGAAGCTATTAACACCTTACTTAATGTAATGGGAACGGTTTTTTTTTTTCCAGGTATCAACAGTGCTAGAGTTTGGCCGCATAGTAATTTATACCACCAGCCTTCGTGTGGTGAGAACCACTTTTGAAAGATGCGAACTGGTTAGAAAAATCTTTCAAAATCACAGAGTTAAATTCGAAGAAAAAAACATTGCTCTGAACAGCGATTATGGCAAAGAACTAGATGAAAGATGCAGGAGAGTCTGTGAAGTCCCCTCACTCCCAGTTGTGTTTATCGATGGCCATTATCTTGGGGTAAGTAAAGCATGATCCTATGTTTTATTCTGCAGTCTGGAAGAACAGATGAAAATCTTGATGAATGCAAAGCAGGGATTTTAGAAAATTGCTTGCAATGGTGGAGTGGTGGGAACAATCAAAGACCGAGATGCCTTTGTGGTATGTGCTGCACGAGTGGTGGGAACAATCAAAGACCGAGATGCCTTTGTGGTATGTGCTGCACAGACCCACGCTGATAGGTTTGATCTGAAGATACAAAATATAACCGTGGAGAGGCTATCAAGACAGGAGTAAGATGCAATAATACAATCTAAGCTATCCCATGTTTCTTAAAAATAGGTTACATTTGTAGCTGAAACCACGAAAATCTAGAGAAATGGATTTTTTTTCCTCATGGGAACCTGTATGTAGGATTCACCCAGAAGATGAACACACAAAGCATAAACCTGGCATTTAGTAATAGCTGTGTTGAATGTGAAACTAACAGCTTGGGGTCTCAGACCTTAAATATGCATTGGATTTTATGTGATGTAGTCTGTATCAGACATCTGTAATCAACTGAACGTTGTTTTAGGTACAGAATTGGTTAATACTTAATTTTAGAAAAGTCTGGCAGTGAAAGAGGGAGAAAACCAGCCTGATTCTGTCCTGTTGCAAGACATAAACTCCGAATGGAAAACTATAATCCAAATCTGTACTCCGGTACTCTGGGTCTAAAACCCTGCTGATACTGGAAATCACCTTTTCATTATGGCCAGCCTGTACTTTCAAAATGTATTTCTCAGAAACTGAAAAAAACAGAGTTTAAAAGAAAAAGATTCTGGGAAGTGGCACAAAGAAAACAGCTTGAGACCTCAGAGAAGGTATTTGTCTTGAGCCGTAAAGAACTGGCAATTAGCACCAACAGCGAGACTGTGATTTGTGAAGGCAAACTATATTTAAACACAGCGGGGTTATTGTGTTTGTATCACTTAACACTTTCATTTTCACAAAAGATTTAAGTAACGAAATGAAATGTAATAAACAATCAGGGCATAATTGGTATGGGGCCTGTATAAACACTTGAATACCCTTTCTCCGCTTCCTCCCCGTCCCCTTCCTAGCTCTGTGTGCTCTGCTTCCCCGAGCACTCTGACAAATGCAATTGCTGGCACAGGGCTCACCAGGCCACTGCAGCAACTGCAGCATCGCCTGTGCAGAATATCAGCAGACAGCGAATTTTGCTTCCTAGTAGAGGAGGCTTTTACCAAAAACCCAGGTCGGGGAGTTCTCCAGCCAGCCAGGAACAGAAGTGCTTCATTCAAAAGCAGCCTAAAATACAACAGGATTCAGACTAGGATTCACTCACCTAATTATCATGTCAAAAATAAAAGTAGTGAGTTATGACCAACTCCAAGAAAATCTCAGTCAGTGTGTGATCGGTTAAAATACTGAAATGGATTGAATAAATAATTTGCTTAGCTCTAGATGAAGCCTGGTTACAGTCATTTTGGTATGACGGATGGCCCGTTAAGTCACTGGTGCTTTTTTTTTTCAAAAGATTATGGGAAACGTGTCTTTTAACAGAGGAGCAACAGTGTAACAAGCAATACAGTCTCATTAAAATTATTTAAGTACTGTATGAGATATGTTGGAGAGGTATAGAAAGGAAGGCAAGTGAGTTAGGAAGCTAGCTGTCCAACTACCTGCTGACACGTACTCCTGTAGGCAAAAAAATGAAGGAAGAATTTGATGTTCTCGTCTACAGACATTTATTAGAGCATGGCAGCTCCATTCACATTGTTTAACACAGGAAAAAAAAATTGATCTGCTAAAAAACAGAACAAAATCAGACTGGGGGGGGTGTTTTCTTTTTTCTTTTTCTTTTTTTTTTTGATTAAATTGATGAGGCATGCTGTGGTTAAATGGAGCAGACTTTAGCTCCGGGAGAGGATTAAAGTTACTGCAGATGACAACAATATTTTTTGTGGAGAATCTGCTTTGTCGGCAGGGAGCAGTCCAGGAGACGCCAGCTCTGCTCACGGGAGCATCCTGGCCGGCCAGGACGGTGGCAACCCTTTGATCTGCCAAAGTGGGTGCCCCTCACCTGTGCTCACAGAGGAGGTTTCTGCCCTCCACTGATAGTCACCACACTAGGGAGCACTGCTGCTTTGGATCTGCTGGTTCAGCACCACTCTCTAATGCGTGTCAGATGAGATGAGCCAGGATGGGAAAACCAAGCTCGATGTGAGCTCAGGCAGCCCACCGTGGCTGCCGACGGGAACACCACGGCTGCCAGGGCGGTGGGAAGGGAGAGCCCCCGGGTGAATCTGTCACTCGCACTGGCAAGGGGCCTGTGTCCACACACTCCGTTTGGTAAATGTGGCAATACCCCACTATTTTATTGAAGCTTTTGTTTCCTTGTCTCTTGTTACGGCTTCGTAAGAGAGATTTGAATTCATTAATTCAAGAAGAGAAATAAAGGCGGGGCGGGGGGGTGCACTCTGCATGTTGAGAAGGTCTGGCAACAAAGTAGTCGCTCCCCAGCTACATCAATGCCTGGTGGATGTGGCACCTGAAGAAGACAATGCATCAGAGGCTCCAAAGGCAGTAAGCTGGCTGGAACCTGTGCTGGGCTTGTGTTTCATCAAAATGCGGTTGAGAACTAATTACAGAATTCGGTCTCATTGGTAACAGTGGACATTTCTGTAACACCTTTTATGATAATCATCTTCTGATATGCAAATACAACACAGAAATCCAGCAGCCCAATGTGTCAGTAAATTAATCATGCAGCATTTTTGCTCTCTTCTTCTGTCTCTCTTTTTAAAATTTTGAATATTTATTTCCTGGCAAATCCCTCTCTGAAGGAGAAAGCACGAAGAAATACAAAGGAGAATCTATATTGAGCCAGGCACCTTTCAATGAGTCATAAGAAGAAAAAAAAAGAACCCCTAATTAAAATATCAACAGTTTATAAAGGGGACAAGATTATTTTTAATGAGATAAATGTAACAAAACCAGCAGAACACAGCATATGTGCTTCTGATACAGTATACGGTCTCCAAGCCATTCAGAAGCAGGGACAAGGTGGTTAGAGCACTGCAGGCTGTGTGGATAAATCTTCACAGTGCTGTGGAATTCATCATTGCCTGCACAGGGGGAACAAAACAAACCAGTAACTTGGGCAGAAGCAACAGAAAAATCAGACTTAGTCCCTGTCAAGAAAAGCATGCTGCAGTACAGCTGGATTTTTAATCTTCTAATTTTTTCAGGATTCAATCATTGTATTTTTTGACACACACTGTCTAGATATCAGTCTCTCGGGAAACTGCAGGTTCTTTCTGCAGCATGCCCTTTACCAGCTGATTTAATCCCTCCTTTTCACCTGAGGCTGTCTCCATCTGAAATGGAATTATGCCATCTGCTGGGACACCAAAGCAGAATAAAAATGACTTCCAAAAACCAGAAAGCAACACAGAAAAAAAAAAATTAAAAAAGGAGCATTCATTTGCTTTTTTACAAAGGTACTCAGGACTATTAGAGATTTATGTTATGTAAAGACCCGCTCTGCTGGAAAAGGGATGCACGTAAAAAGAGGTGAATACCATCATCTTTAATAAACATGTTATCTCACTGCATAATAGTTTTAAAATACACTTATTTTTCACTTTAGATATGTGACTGAATTCAGTATTCACCTGCCATATAACCCAATTTAAATCTTTCTCAAATATGTGAATTTAATATTTTTTTTTCCTGAAGAAACTTTTCCTGATTAGTTTTCCCAGCTGCAATGGATCCACAATGGCATTAGATTTACAGGAAAATTATTTTACTTGACTCATTGGTTATGACTCTTTCCTAAGAATGAGGAGACTACTTCTGTAATTGACTTTTGGAAAATATCTGTGTAACATATTTTTTGTTCTGCAGATAATAGCAGTTCCCTTTTTGCTGCTTTCCAGTGGCCATATATGACTGGTAGCTCTCAATTGCCCCCAAGTTTTTTCAAACACATTCTCCTGACATTCACTTATTGGGTGGAGATGAATGCCTCTGTGGCAGTAAAATTGTGATGTTATTGTTGCATCGAGTCACCTAGCATTTTCCCACTTGCTTCTTCCATTTTGCAGTTTAGCATTTCACGATCAGCAGGGGTTAATTAATCTGATAGCTCTTTGCATATCAATCTTTCAGTTCTTTGCATATCAAATCCAATATTTCTGGTGCTAGCACTACAGTGCAGCATCAGTTTTCTCATTTTACGGGCAGATTTCCAGGCGTTAAATCACACTCCACGCATGTCTGCTGCCAAGGGGCACCTCGTTGTGAGAGGTGCAGAGCTGTAGACTGAAGAGCACATGAGCTCTGGGCAAAGACAGAGATATAGACAGCCTGCTCCTCACTGAGCCACAGTGGAAAAACACGGCAGGTGTGGAAAGGGTGAGGTGTGTGATTGCTTTCTGCTGCCTTTAGCAAGAGGCCTCTCCCATAAACTTCGCAAAAGTTTGTTTTTAAGGAGATCAGGGAGATAACTCATCTGCACAGCAAATGTGTCCACAGGAGAGGTGTTGCATTGCCGTGCTATTTTTTCTCTGTACATAAGGACACGTGTGGAAGAAACCAGCAGGTATTCCAGTACAGCCACCTGCAGACCCATATATCTATGTGCATTCCTTGGTGAAGGATTACATCATGAACACGGTAATGGGCTACATCCAAGACAGGTGAGCAACAGACTGGTTTAGTTTCAGGACAGAGCTGGGGCAGTAGGAGATTTAATGGACCTTGGATTTGTCCTAGTTCTGCAATTAGTGGGAGTGTACCTGAAATATGATGCTGATTTCTGGATGTTCTCAAGGGAAAATTGGGAAATATTTTGAAGAATAAAAATAGTCTTGAAAACCTGTTGAGAGATTTAGCAAAGTCTGTGGCATTTGCTTGCCAATAGAAGGGCAAAGACCTGACTGCAGCCCCTGGGCTCCTCCACCGTGGTGGAGAGCTAATGAAGTTAGTAGGTAAAGAATTCACAGGCTGGGGCTTTGAAATTTGACTGGTTAACAAATCTGAGAACTCACTTCTCCCTCCTGCTTCTCTAAACCTTATGGCCATTGTCCCTTGCACTCCTTATGTGAGTCTGAGGAGGGACAGACTCTTTAATGTTTCACATCTCTTTGCGGGTAATTGTGAGCTGAGCACAATTTAGGAAGAAAAAGAAAGACATTGCTTTCTGGTCAGAAAGCAGCTATTGGACTTAACAGCTGCTTTAATTACTCAATTAATTACAGACTCTACATGTTAAGATTCACAGATCCAACGGGAAGGTTAACCTCTGCAAAATATCTTTTATTCAAATTTCACTTGAGGCAGCTATTAATCAGAAAAGACAGGCTGAAGCACCTAAAAACGTTGATGGCCATTCAGACACCTGGTTTTTAATTTTAAAACCATAGTAATGAGACTTTCCACTTTGCAAGTAACACAGCTGCCTAGTTGAATGTCATCTGGAATATAAATCCTTTAAAATACGAAACTGTAATGGGAAACCTGTCAGACTTTTAATTATACTGCTGCAAAAGCCAATCAGCATTGTCATACAACATCACTGCAACACGGAGCAGAAGTCACCTGCTTTTGCCAACTGTTGCCACAGAGAAGAGATCCTTCCCTAAACGGAGGCAAATGGGGGCTAGTTAGCTTAGGGAATTTGCAGTGCTGCAATCACATCAATAAACCTGCAAATCCTCAACATCTCTGCATCTGATGGGCCGCGCAAGCTTTGTTTTAAGCCTCTGCAGTGTTTTGAGGCCCTAAGCTGATACTCCGTGGGCCACCTTGGCAAACCCTCGCTTTGTTGTGCCAATCACTCCCATTGCCCGTCTGTATAAAAGCAGAGAAAGATTAGAGGGCAGGCGTAAAAGGGGGCAACAGACTGCTAAAAGCTGCTCTGCTGGCAACACAGAGCTCCGAATGCATGTGCGAAAGCTGCTACACTCTGTGCCCGAGATCTATAACAGATTTTAGTAGAAGAGTCAGCACAAATAAGGCTAGCTGATCTGAGTCTCCTGTCATCTTCTGTGACTAATTAACTGCAACTAATTACCTTGTAGATACTTCTTTTTTAAAAAAAAAAGTTCTTTGAAGGTGTAGCACTGTAAAAGTAGCATTCAATGAAAAAAGTAGCACTGTCATCCACTAAAATATTAATATTTTGCTTTTTAACTGAAAAGAAAATCATCAAACAGAAAGTCAAAAGTACTGCTTTTTTTGTAAAAAGCCAGAGCAAAAAGGCTTTCCACACAAAAACTAACCTTAGTAGGGTGTCATCCAAAATCCTCTGCAATGTTTTGGTGGCCCCTAGTAAGCTTTTAGGCTACACACTTGTATCCTCTGCAGTCCCCAGCAAGGAACTGTGAATGGCTGGACACTGACACGTGCATTACTGACCCATATGGGTACCCTGTGCTCCCCAGCCAGCCTTTCCTGTACCTCCCAGTAAGAGGGAGAGCGGTGCTGGTGAAGAGCTGGGGCTGAGAACCCCTGCAGCTGAGCAGGGGCAGCGCAAATTAATGGTACGTCTGAGCCCTGTGCCAGCATCCCACTGCACCTCAGCCCTGTGCCAGCATCCCACCACACCTCAGCCATGTATCATCATCCCACCGCACCTCAGCTATGTAGCCATCATCTCACCACACCTCAGCCACGTACTAGCATCCCACCACATCTCAGCCATGTGCCAGCATCCCACCGCACCTCCAGATGCACACCGGAAGAAAACCTGAAGAAGTAATTTAACAGCCTGGGCATGCAGGGACTAGCAAACTGAGGCAGCACAATGGCATGAACCCAGTACTCAGTCTAGATGTGGCCAGTTGCCCTTAGCAGAGTGTAAATGCTGTGCAGTTCCCTCCATCTGTGCCTCAGTTTCCCATCTTTGATTGGTTTCTTGTGATCCACTGATTAAAAGTGTCTGTAAGTGTTTGGTAATATTTAGTTTTCAGTGAATTTGGTTACATAAGTGAAGTGTAAGCATTCAAATGTGGCCCTTCAATTAGAAGAAAAGGGAAAAAAAGTTTTACATCATCTTTCACACTTTCATTTTGTCTGCAATAATCTCTTAGCATTTACTTTCAGAGGGAAAAAAGAAAAACCACTTCAATACTGCCTCGGATCAGATCACGGAACCCCTCAGAGCCCTAATGTACTCAGACTAAATTATTATTATTATTGTGTCTGACTTCAATGTTGTTACCGTATTTTTATTACCCTTGTTCTCCTTGTGTTATGCATTAGGCATATTATGTCTTAATTCAATGCTCAACTGCAAGAATACTTGAGATACAATTTCCGCATCTCATTTTGCTGCATTCTCCGATGTGTTGTATATTTATATAATTGTAATTTTTGACACGGTAATGAGACATTTTTCATTCTGTCAGGAAGCATACCCTGTAAAATAAAGTGAACACAAACAGAATTTCCAAGCTATGTCACCTTTTATAGAAAGGCCGTGTGATATGACACCTGGTAACAAACCTCAGGCATTTCTATCGAAACTGTGATTAGGTTCTCCTCTCCTCCCAGCTTTCCTAAGGTTGACCTAATCACAAAATACTTGTTGTGAGTCAAATTTGTCCTCAGTCTGTTTAAGTTTTCAAGACCACATCTTCTGACCATCTCTGTTTTTCTCATGCTAAACTGTCTGACCATTTTCTTCTTCTTCTTACTAATAGGGTGCTGAGAAAATTTTGCTAATGAATGAATCTGGGGAACTGCAGGATCTCTTAACTAAAATTGAGGTAATTGTATTTCTGCAAATAAATATAAAAAATGTACATTGAATATTTGTATTTGAGAAGACTTTTTTTTATCAATTCCTTTTCTTCTGTTATAAAGTGATGGCTCAAAACACGTTTTTTTGTTTTTCCCTTTGAATTAATGACATCACAGTATTACAGTCCACTAAGTCTGAGAAAACTTGAATGGCAATAACAAAATGACCATCTCTATTTTCTCTTTATTTTTCCACAGCAGGAAAGGCAAGTCATTTTTCCTCTCCCATAATTTTTAATGCCATCTTCAGTATTTAACCTTCTCTGTACCCTAGAGGAGTCAGGCCTCCTGTGTGGATGCTGCAGCACTTCTCTGTGTACTGCAGTGAATGCACTGGAAACCTTCACATCTGCATTCTAGTTAGAACTAAAGCTGGACATCTATAAAATCTGGGCAAATGCTGCAAGTTTCCAATTGCACCAATTCGCACAAATTTCAAATTACTGGTTATTATGCTTTTCTCCAGCTCTTAGTTTGCCTTGTCCATTCAAGTTCTCTGGGGCAAGTTTGCCTTTTATTATGAACAGCTGATCTGCGCTCCCCGAGGACACTTCAAGTGTGGGTCTGCTCCCACACCTTTGCTGTAACTTAGGATCTCTGCTGGTTATCACTTTTCTGCTGGTCTTGTGCTATTGGCTTCTCAAGACATTTTCTGTTTTCCTTTGGGTAGCCTGCGAGAAAGAACACTTCAGGGAGATGTGTGCAATAATGTCTGGATTATATGGATAGCTGTGTCCTCAGGAAAGGAATGTCTTGCTGTCAATGATCTTGTTATTTTGAAATCACTCCTAACCAAATTAAGATAACACAAACTTCAGAAGTAAGTAACGTCAACATTAAAAACAGATACTGAGAATATGGCATTTGTAAAAGACACTGATGAAAGAGCAGAAGCAAGCTACACCTAGTTGATTTAGTCCCAAGGTTTTTCTTCCCCTGCATTTAGCCAAAGTACAGCATATGCTTTCCTAACATGCTTTCAGTAACTCTTTGTATACCATACATCACTGAGTTTACCACAAAACAAATATCTCTTTTTGTGAAGCCTGTTGGCTTCTCACAGCCAGTCTCCTTCCTGAACTCCTCCGAAAGTTCTAGTCAGGCTGAGCCCAAGCGTTTTTTCCCCTCTCTCTTATTCAGGAGGTAGATTTATCACTATCCAGTAAATCGTGAACTACTTTGTCCCGTTGCAGTGCGGGTGGTACCTTCTGCATTTGTCTGTCCTGTTCCTTAACTCAGCAAAACTTTCCTTTCCTTGTGATTCAGTGTATGTTTTTCTGTACAAAATGCAGAAGAACCTGCTGGCCATATTGAACCATATTGAATAGCTAACCAGAAACTATTAAACAAATGTATACATATGATTAAAGCATGCAGCATTCTTCTTAACTGACTAGAAAGGTTAACTAATACACCTGCTTAACATTTTCCACTACTTTGGAATGAAACCTCCCCTGATCCCGCTTTGGGGGGTCCTATAACTTTATTGCTCTGTCCAATGTTTGCCTTAATCTTGGGACAAAAAATATGTCTAAAAAACCAACAGTGCCACACCAGAGCAGACTGTGATAACAGCTTACTGAATACAAACACTGCTTCAAACACGTTATTGCCTGATGGGTTTTACTGCAAAAATGGCTTTGCTACAGTTGCAAGGGGCAGTCAAGTTTCTTCATTACTGAAGATGCAGAAAGTGGTTACACTGTCATCTGTTCTAGAAGGAATTGGCCATTGTTCAAGGAACTGATCTCAAGCAATTTTGCATTTCTTTATTGTTAGTTTTCTTAACTACTGGAAAGGTAGTTATTTACAAGCCTAACAAGCAACATTGAGTGTAAATATTAAAAATATTATTCTCTTAAAATTTTGAAATTACTGGTAGTAATGTCCAATGAAGTAAACAGCCATCATGCATCATGAAAGATGTGGGCAGTCCTGAGAAAAAGAATGGTAATTTTACATTAAACGCTTTCAAACATTGTTCCTGGAGAAGTTAATAGCAATAGGATTTGTTTGCCTGGCACAGAAGAATGGCAAGTTTATGAGCTACAGGACAAGAAGAGTAAGTGCCTTTTTTGCACGTTCATCTGAGTTGTCAATAGATGAATCCTGTTCTTAATGGTTTTGCAGAAATCTCTTCAGTTTCCTTGACGATGCTACAAGAAGGACTAAGTTATCTGTACATATTTTAGTACACTCTGGTAATAACTTGTGACAAATTTTTTAGTGGTGCATAATTCCTCAGTCTAACACTGGCAGGAATTGTATGGATTTTCGTTCTTACTTTGTAAATAAATCTGTGAAGTCACATAACTGTGCTGTGGTAAGTACCCAAAGTTGTGTACCTTTCCTTTCTCTGATGTAAAACTTTAAGGCAATCATTAAACAAATTAGCAACATTTTCAATAAGTGAAACTTAAAAATGTCTTTGAAATCTCTTCTTGTGTTCTCTATTGCCTTTAATCCAACACAAAATGAAGTAAAAATATTGTTTTACTCAGGAATTTGGACAATTGAGGGAGCCCAGGACTTGTTTGCAGCAATTTTCTCCAGGTGTAACTGTTGAATATTGATGATGTTTCTTCTTTACACTTAAAGCTTTGGCATTCTACATCCATAAATTTGAATACACCACTTCCTCAAGCACTACTTGTCAGAAGCTATGAATTGCTATTTGATATGATCGACTCTAACTGTAATAGGAACAACATGCTCAGCATGAGCATGCAAATGCTAAGGGTCATAATATCTTAATATACAACACAGAAAATATACCATCAACATAAACTGCCTAGAGTTCAGATTCAATCAATTGCAATGCCTCCTAGAATTGATCTAGACCTAAACTACAGCAGAGTAATGTATGCAAGCTATCCTTTAGCTGGCTATTTTGACAAACATAAGCACAGGCTACTAAGATATAACATGACTGACGAACCTGCAGTGAGCCACTCTGACCATTGCATGTGGATCTGACCAAAGCGAAAGGCAGACGTACCGGTCTTCCATGGTGGTATATCTTGTGATGGGGCAGTGGATATATCTCAAGATGCGAACCAGAAAGTGTATTCTCAGCTGTCCTGGAGCCCTCATTGTCCTAGAGCTTGTGGTGGTTGATAACATTTTTGTCTTTCTCACTTTCTTCTTTGAGCAGAGAGTCCAGCAGCCTCATGAGTGCCGCTCTTGTGGGGGCTTTGGTTTCCTGCCGTGCTCAGCGTGCCACGGGAGCAAGATGTCTGTGTTTCGGAACTGCTTTACGGACTCGTTCAAAGCTCTCAAATGTACCGCTTGCAATGAGAACGGGCTACAGCGCTGCAGGAGCTGTGCAGGCTAAGAATGGCATCTCCACACATACAAACTGATTTTATGGTACTGCACCAGTCTGTAATATGATTTTTTAAAAATTAATCTGTTTATCCATTTCAGTCAATAAAAATCCATTTATAGTATAATTCTGCTGGTTTGATCATTGGAGCCATTTAAATTTATGTCACTAACCATAACTTGAACTCTGAAATGTATTTTTCTACATTCTTTATAAAGACATTAGTAGTCTGCAAAACTTGCTGCATTATCATCCCCTTGGATGTGAAGTCTTCCCTTTTCTATGTGGGATCATCAGCAATAGTATGTGTTTCTACTCCCAGAGTCCTGGGTTTTGCCCTCAAGATTACAGCAGAATGAATCTTAATCTTCAGATTATTGAGTAGCTGCAGTTCAAAAGATTAGTGAAATAAAGATTTTCTGATGTGGACTACCCCAAAACCATTCCACTTAGCACTGCCAAAGTGGAACAAAAGTTGCTATGGCTGAATTCTGGCCCGAATTCTAAGTGACAACAGAGGAACAGAAACATTTCTTTAAAGTCCCATGAATCAGCTTTCTCTTTTACTACTGCTTTGCATTCAGTACTAAATTAATGTTGTTAGACAAAGTTACATAAACATTTAACATGGTTGCTGTTGATAACCAGTGTACTATCAGAGCTTTATGATCCTCCGTATCACAGTAGAACCTATCAGGATCAAGCGAGAACACCAAATAACATTATAAATTGCATAAAAAACTTTGTGGATGAGATTTCTGCTTTTTCAGCTTAGTAACTGTGGTGGTATGATGGCTAGCCTGTCATGAGTGTTTTAGGACATCTGTTCTCTCCATGAGGGCCACTGGTCTATACCCAGACAACCCTAGCACTCTATATACCTTTGTCATTTTTGGTGAGTTTCCCCAACATCAGCACAAGAGGATTAGTCAGGGGTTAGTCGAATGGACCGAGCGCTCTCCACATTCAATATATTCCAATTTGGAAGTGCATTAGCATTCGTGCACCTCCACAGAGCACTTTTTAACAGGGTACCTTAGTGGACCACCACCTTCTGCTTACATTGACATTGGACATCTTCCTCCTTTTCCTGCTGTACTGGCATAAACAATACAGAGGTTTAGCAGATTGTTGAAATTGATATTGGCTAGAAAAGGCTTCCATGACAGGCATTTCATCCTGCCCAAATTGCTTTAGCAAATGCTAAGCCATATCATTTCTTGCTCTTTGCCTCATTCCTTATAAAGCTGTGCTGGTTGGGATTTGGGTAAGTTCAGTCGGCTTTACTAGAGGCTCTTTACTCTGCTGGGGTACCCCATTTCCCTTTCCTCTTCCCCATACAACCTTGCTTAATTTGTCTGTGATGGGAAACTCAGCTTTCCTTTCAGTGTTTTGAGCACAGCACAGCTGCAGTATGAAGCAGGTTAACTACAGCTGCACAAAGTGTGGCTTGCAAAAATGTCCTGTCTGATAACATTTGTGTTCCCCGATACCTTACTTCCCTCGCCTGAATCAATAGAAAACAACTTTTCCTCCACTTCCATTCTGCTTGCTATATGTAGAGGTGGTAGCTGGAGCTGAAGAGTCAGACAAGTTGGGCTAACTTCTCTTTTTGAACACTTGAATCTAAAGTGTCTGGATCTTCTGCATAACATGAAAGAGATTAAATTTTCTGCAGAGGTCATCCACAATGATTAGCACCCCAGATATAAAACTCTGAATTGCAGATGTGCTTAACTTGTTACTACAAGGATAAGAAGAAAAGAAAGAAAATACAGTTCCCTTCTTTTATTTAATATCGTCATGTAACCTCCATTTCTGGCTAGTATTGCAGTCCAGACTCTATGATAGGGAATGAAATGTAGCATAAAGCAGAATACTGATGCTTAGAATGTTATCATTTCTGGTGCATGAAAACTTACTTTTTTTGGTAGTTCATATGCTATGGATCTAGGAGGTGATCGCATTCACAGTAGTGAATTCCACACTTAAGATGGCATAAGGAAACTTGCCCTTGACAGAAATTACGATTAAAGAAAATGCCAGTGTATTTCTGATACTATAATTCCAGAGTCTTCAGCTCCAAAGACATTTTGCTCAGTGAGATAATCCAGATCACCATTCTTCCACTGAAGCACTACATGGTCAAATTGCTATAACTTGTCAAAGTATGTTAAGCATTTTCAGTTTCATTGATGTAGAATAATGGTTTGAAGCCAGTTTTCCCACCTCTCAGGCAATCAGAAAAACAGGCAAATACAGTAAATTCAGTTTCTTTCCTGGTTTATCTTCAGAGGCCACGCGAGAAACCTAGAGAGACTGTCCTAGCCTAGGCCCTACCCTTCTACCAGAAGACCTTCACTCCTACAAGCAAAGATGATGTAAAAGCTCCTTAGTTTTCTTTTTAGAAGGAGAAATGATAAAAGCAAAAGGTCACTTTTTGTATAATCTTTTTTTTAAGAGGGTTTTTATGGGAGACTAGAAGATGATAAAACACAGGATACATAATGCTCACAAACAGAGAATTCTTCAGGCACTATATGTTTTTCAAGAAAACTATGACATATTTTCAGTACTAGGAAAGTTCTTTTTTGCTCTGTCATGAACTGTATTACCAGTTTTCTCTCTCCAGCAATATTTTCATTGTAGTAACCTGTATGAAAACCAAAACTCACTTTTTTTTTTTTCCAAGAATATGCTTTTACTGCATGGTTTACCATCTTTGCCAGGGTTTGTGTTTGACTTCTCAGCCTACTCCAGTCATCCTAGAAGCACTGAAGGTGACAGAATGACAACATTACTAAGGCAAACCCAGGAGCCACTTCAGGGTTGTGATGCGTTCTGGTGTAAGAGCTGTATTGGGCAGCTAGTAATACAACTTTCAAGCCAGTCTGAGAACAGAAAAGGGATGCAACTCTGTTCTGATTTACACCAGTATTGCATTTTTACTTTCAATGAGTTATCAGTGAGCTCCTCTGCTATGACAAATAAGCCTAATCCAGCTGTATTGTTATACAGGAAATTTTCTGTTTCTAAATGCATCTACTCCTCTTGTTTCTGGCCCTTGTTGGTACACAGAGGTAAGGATCCAAACAGATGTTCTCTGGCTGATGGCTCAGCATATTAATATATATGAGAGCACTTAACTGAGAGAAAGGTAATCCTTAGGCTGTCTGCTATGCAAAATAATCTTTTGGATCCTGAGAAACAGAATGGTTTGGAGTTCCCAGTCCCGTAGCTCAGAGCACGCTTTCCAGTGGGCTACATAACCCCCATACTGACATGCTACAGCCATCAAGTGGCTTGGCTTTACCAGGATTCTAGGATATGACGAAACTCATTCTCTGATTTTTCTATAAATTTAATTTTTCATTCACTTTTTTCATGGGCTCTAGCTATTGGTTACTTCCATGAAAAAGAACTGAAAAGTAGAAACTGAAATGCTGCAGGGAACTGACTCCCACACCAGGACGATCTGAGCTCTCGCACGCTTGAAACTTCATGGATAAACACAGGCCCTCCAGTGGCAAAGGCTCCTCCTGAGTGACAAATAAAGGTGTTGTTTCAGGTATAAGCATCAAAGACTCTGTGACTATTGCTCTGGAGATTGTATATATCACTCTAACTGCCTAGACAAATATGATGTTGCAGTACACAACAATCTGCAGAATATACATGCTTTGGTGATCTCATAACAGTTTTGAAAGGAGAAAACTTAGGAACTAACTTTTTAAAATGAAAAGAGTGTTTAGAACAGAGGGGAAAATTAAGCAAAGACAGAAAATACTGGACTGCTATGGATAATATTTTCTGGTTAACTTTTGGAAAGGGAACAACTCCCCTTTGTGAGGCGGAATACTTTCTACAACAAAATCAAATGCTGATGTAGTAGAGACCAGAAGTAGGACTGAATTCACACTCGGTACGAGTTGTCTGCAGAAATCAGATGTCTGTTCAACATCTACACATACTCACTCATGCAAGTTCAGACCCATCTGAGATGAACAAGTACTCCGAGAAGATGTGTATGTGAATTTTCAGTGACAAGATGGCAATTAGGACCTTCTTTTGAGCTTTTGTTTCTCTGTGCTTGCCTGAAGTTTGGGCTTCAAGGGTGCAATAGCAGGATTTCCTCTACAAGTTTTGTCCTAAAACCCTCCTTGTTGTGGTCTTGCCTCAATTTGCAACAAAAGAACCACGCAGTTACTCTCTCACTCCTTCCCCCTCCCTGGTGGGATGGGGAGGAGAATCAGAAGAAAAAAAAGCAAAAACTCCTGGGTTGGGATAAGAACAGTTTAGCAGAATGGCAAAGGGAGAAGAAAACAACAAT
>Ga0181612_155456_pt1 | contig 18751 bp, 8 predicted proteins | sample HoacroProtozoa21_FD_119630 | JGI IMG/M metagenome (GOLD analysis project Ga0181612, IMG submission 119630) | Hoatzin crop microbial communities from Cojedes, Venezuel. Combined Assembly of Gp0051906, Gp0051904, Gp0051908 | reverse complement strand
GAGGTGGTAGAATCTATATAAAGGTGAATAGACACGTAAAACCAGAATAACTTGTTAGCATTCACATTGTTGTTGCCTTGAGGCTATGGCAACTATTTCACCCACCTTTTGGAAACTCATTCAGCAATTTTTTTTGTGGGGTGGATTAAAAGACAGCATTTTTTTATAAATCAGGGAACAATGTCAATGATAAATCAAGCTAATCTTATGCTACTCTTTCAGAATAATGAAGGACACATGTGAGAACCCTAAAGAAAAAGGTACTGTTCCTAATAATGCATTGTGAGTGGATGAGGGGAAGGTCAGGTTTATGTTCTCTTTCCTTCTCTTTAATTATAAAGACCAGATGACGTATGTATCTCTGGACCTTTACATTTGTGTCATGGTAGAAATTCATCCCTTATCACCCTTTCCTAGGTGACTCCTCAGAGTCTCCAGACTTCTGGACAAAGAAGAGGAGAAAATTATGACAGCAAAAAAAATCTATGCAAATAAATCCTGAGTAATGAGAGGGAAGGTGAGTTTTATTCACACTGTTTGGTTTTGACTTTTAACTCAAGTACTGAAAAACACTCAGGAGAAAATTTATCTCTCTGTCTTTCTTCGGGGCAGAAAAAGTTCAAAGCGAACATGTGAGGTCTCTGATGACTCCTCAAGCAAAGTTATGAGAGAATTAGCCTTCCTTTTAGCTTAAAGGGGAAGAAAACAGAAGAAAATCCCTTCCTCTTACACATTTTGTCATGCACTTAACTTTCTTCATAAATTATTGAGAAACGTGCCAATTGATAGTTTACCTTTCAAAACATTCTTATCTAGATTTTTTTAACAGACAGAGAATTGGATGGGCATTCATCCATCTTCTTATTGCTTTTTCCCCCACATTAGAGAGAGCTGTACATTTCCCCAAGCCATAACAAATGGTCCCATTTGCTGTGGGATTTGCTCTCAGCTGGGACACAGAGTGTGGTATGTCTGTACTACCAAAAAGATGTCTGTTTTAAAGCAGGGGAATCAGTACGCATTACTATCCTGCTCTAAAATCCCAGTAGTGCCAAATACAGTTTTTACTACACTGTACCTCAGTGACGCCAGTACTGAACTTTACAACAAGAGGTGACTTTACCCGAGTATTTCAGGATAAAACCAAGAAAGATTAGTTTCCTTGAGGGTTTTACTAGGTGGAGGAAAAAGAAAAACAAATATCTCTTTTAGTTATAACAATAACAAAATAACCCTCTTTTGTGGGGAATGGTGGGATCTAAGGTAGATCAGAAACAGAGGGAGGAAGAAAAGATATTTCTGTCGACTCATCCTGTATACTGCCGCACCTTGACTCTCATGATGTACCTGTTGAATGGATTCTGTAATTTTGAAATAATACCAGCTTTTCAACAAGTGCGCATTGCTATGAATCCCCTGCAGTCCACAGAGCTGTGGTACAGATAGTGGTTGAAACCTTGACCTTTACAACTTTCGCTTTTATCTGTCTGTATCACTGTATTCCCTTTTCAGCTGTCTATGGAAACACCATGAAGTGAATCGTTTATAGCATGTAATTACTGCTTATATTGACATCTGTCAAGAAAGCTTCAACCCTTGGGATTTAGTCACATATAGGATTTATTCAACATTTAGGGTTTATTAATTTTATCATTAAACCTTAATGGCTGCTAGAACTTGGTCTATGCCTGAAGGGACACGCCCATGAAATTAAAATGGCAAACCCCGTTGCTAGAGGTGTTCCTTTTGCCACAGAAAGGGTTCTGTTCCCAGTATATTTAAAGCAGCTCTCCAAACGAAGATGTGTTGATAAAAGGCATGCATTTTGCTTGAACGACTGCATCTATACTTGGGTTTTGCTAGCTCTATCAGTCGAAGGTAAACTGACAAAATGCTTTCATAGATCAGTTTCTTGCTTCAATCTTAAAGCAAAGCCTCCACAAAACTTTTAAAGTTAAATGAAAAAGAAGAGAAAGGAGAGATTAGTGATATCTGAATTTGCTTGCTGTCATGTAAGTCAAGCGAAAAGAAATTACACCTACTCTGGGTGGAGCGGTGATTCAGATCATTCACCTGCAAGTTGAAGAGCCTCGAAAAGGAAATGTGGTTCTGTTTCTAAGTGGATGTGCGTGGGAGACTGACATCAACACCTTGCACTGAGGAAACTATTCTTCTGGTCCCTTTTCACAGCTGACTAAACACAAACAGCACTGCTTTAACAAAGAACCTCAGAGGGCAGGACTGATTATAGCCCACGCTGAACGAGGAGCTTGATTCAACAAGGTAAATGAAGGTCACATTAATCACGGCTTGTATTTCCCCTATCCACCTAAGCCCTTGCGTTACACTATACCTGTCGTTGTGCTACATTTCTAGAACACCAGCCCGAAGCCTGGGTTCTCCACCAGCTCATTAGCCCTTGGAGCAGTCTCTGCTGACTTTAAGGGCCGTGCCTGTGCCTCCTCTACTGCGTGAGCAGTCAGTGTAAAAATACATTAAAAGAGCAAGAGTGCAGTGCAATTTTAAAGGTGTTGGCATCTCTTTCTTAGCTACGTTGCCGAATGATATTAACCACATGAAAGATTCCTTTATTTAACAGGTCAAGTGTGTACTTTAAAAGATCACTTGGTAGTTACCTTTGACAGATGTTCCAGTAGCTTAGGTCACCTAATTTGGGCTCCAAGTCAGAAGTAAAGGCTAGCATAAATCTCTAATTTCCATGCTGTGGTACTGCTTTAAGATAACCCTATCTGCTCCACTACATTTTTTCCCAATTACTTTATGAGGTTTGACTGCATTTAAGGAGATAAAGACCTCAGGAAAAGCTCTTGACATTCAAGAATTCAAGCCAAATATTTTTATTAAGATCTTTCTCACACTATGAATATTAAGTATTTATAGCCATACTGGGCCAAGAAGGGGGCAGCACTCAGGTACTTCAGCTGGATTGTTTCTGTACAGTTGGCAGACCTTCTGACTATTTTAATGACAGCATGACTCCGTTCACTTAACATGACTCAGAAAAAATATTATGAGTGGCCATTTAAATTCTATTTCTCTGTTTCCCAAACCTGCCTAAAAACTCTTGGAAATCACAGTAATGTACCTGAAAACAGCTAACTGTCTGTGTGCATCCCACGGCGGGGTGCCCTGCAGAACCTCTCACTGGGCCGGAGACAGCAACTGCTGCAGAGGGGGGACGCTGCCTGCTGCTGCCTCCAGCAGCCAAACTGCCTTTGATAGCTTTGTCTGACTCCACACTGCTCGGGGTAGATGCATCTTTATGTTTTCTCAGCAGGCACTTTGTGTACATTGCCCATTTATGTCAGAAATGGAAATTTAGCTTCAGGCTAGCAAATGTAGGGCGAGTTTGAGGAAAAAGGTTGGAAGCCTCTAAAGTGGCTGTTATAAAGGCTTTTAAAATATTTACTGAAGTTCTGTTGGTTTGGCCTAAAATCATCATGGATTAAGTGTATCAAGAAGAGTCCAAGGATGACCACAATGAAGATTTATTTTTTATGAAAAAAAATAATATAAAACTCAGGATTTCCACTGTGCGTTTTGGAGCTGGTTTTTTAGAAGTACTTGCCTAGGAGTAGAGGAAGGGAAGAGAAAGAGGCCAGAGAGAATGAAGCATAAGCAGAAGGTTGAGCCTGGCTAGCTTTCAAATCAGGGTGGTTTAAGGTGCATGAAGAGACAGGAGTCAGGTTTGTAGCCAGGATATGAATGACTTCAAAAATTAAGATGAAGTGCAGAACATAATAGCTCTCTCTAAAGTGACCTGGCAAAAAAATACAGGGAAGGTTAAGTGGGATGTGTCACAGGTAAAACCAATAATTACGAGAAGGCTGGGAGACTACTAGTTGTCAGAATTTTCTAGGACAATTTTGATTTGCAGTCACCCTTTCAGTGGCTGTAGGCATTTCCTGCTCTGACTGCCGTTTACTCAGATGTGTAATGGAAACAGGAAAAGATACTCTATGAGGTTAAATGCAGTCTTTTGAAAAGTGTGAACGTAAGTATGTATAAACCATGGGCTGCTTTTAAAGTCCAGTGGAAGCTGCATACATTCAGGAAACAGTATAAATTGGCACAGCTATATTTGGTGGTAATACAGCCATTTACTTTAGGTGAGTATTTGGCTCTTTTTTGCTCATTTGTGCCAAGACTTTCACACTCTCAGGGTGATTTTATTAATATACTGCTAGCTGTTTATTGAACCCCACTTGGCAGGGTTCAAGTACTTCTTCACAGATGCTGAAAGTCCTGAGTTGACACTGGAAACAATGTACCTCGGAGGCTTTCAGAACTGGCCAGAGTATATTTTGCACTGCAGAAGACCAGACTTTTTGTGTGCACCTTAAATAAGGTTGATGTCTTGCATTTTCTTTGATAGTTTCACGTGTAATGACCTTAATGCATTGAAGTGCAAGGTTACTAATGATTACTTGTGAAGAGCTGAGAGTACTAGAAAGCATATGTGGAACAGGACAGATACCTATGCTTTGGGGCTATGTAAGTCCCTTCGGACAAGGACTGCTTCTTCTGTTTGTATGTGATAAACAGCCTAAGCATGCTTAGGCCTAGCTCAGCAGCTGCACTATTTGCCAGTTCTCACCACTCAAATAATATAATAGAACGTGTGTGCACATACGAAACTTCTAGCCACTTCCTAAACTGGTATCTAATTTAGAGCATAAAAGTAAATCCTAGCAAAAGAATGGAACTAGCTATGTGTTCTTAAACACTGCCAGGACAGAACGGTTGAGGCAGGAGGTATTGACAACCCTCTGAGGTCATCATTTCTCAGGCTGGTCCCTACAGACAGGGCACGCACTGGGGCATGAAGGGATGAATATGGCAAACTCTTGACCCGCTGTCGAGCCAGGACACTCCTCCTGGGCCTGCCTGGAACAGAGTGAAGGAGGAAGCTGAATACGGTGACATCGATCGCTGTAAGTCCCCACCTACACAGCGTTGATAGGAAAGGTTATTTCCCAGAAGACAGGGTTTTGTCTGAGATTGCAATACTAACTTAGAACCACATCATGATTTAATTAAAAAGCTTGTACTACATGGAATTAATATGGAAAGGATTGAAACCTGGGTCACGTATAGATACAAAATGGAGTTATTATTAGGAACATATAAAAAAAGCCTGGCCTTTTTAGTGGGCTCAGCAGAGAGTGGCTCCACCTGACGAAAAATCATTCTAGACACTGACATTGCATCTGTGTGAATCGTGTGCAGATGACAGAGAAATTGGCAGGGTAGTAAATACAGAAAAAATGTTACCTGCGCTGTGCAATCCGAATGGCTTAATCAGGTTGTCACCATGGGCATGACATATTTTAATAAAACTAAATAGAAAGCAATACACATGGAGCAAAATTGCAAGTTCTGGTTTGAGGATGACCATATTGGCAAGCAGTCGCACAGGGACGTGTTTAGTAATCTGTGGTAATCACCTCAAGGTGAATGCTCAGAGGAGCTCCACGGACAAGAAAGCAAATGTCCCACAGGCAACTGTGGATATCTTGGATCCTGGAGGCCCGAAACAGGGCAGAGAAGTGGCTATGACCATACATGTAATGCTGAGCATAAAATGTTATGCCCAAGCGGGATAGCTGCATTTCAGGAGGGAACTGGAAATCTGAGAAAAAGATAAAAATACAATAAAATGGAGCAAAAACTACAAGGCAAGTCTCATTATATGCAAGGAATTAAACTTACAAGTTTAGAAGAGAACATTACTATGAATAGACAGTTAAACACTGAACAGCTATTTGGTAGTGTGAGCTTTTTGACCTTTCCATAAAGGTATAATAAAATCTAGTCACTAGGAAGTGGAGTTTGAGAAATGGAACTTCAGAATAAGATGTAATTACAATGATTAACTCCTGGTATCATCTTTCTACTGGATGCTCCATTCTGCCATCATGGTTTTGCGCCTCAAGAAATTATGATAAATTTATGTCCAGCCACAATTTCAAATTTGACTTTAATTTAGGAGAGAAAATCTGCATGTTCTGATTAAACAAAGGCAAAGAAGCCAACAAAACTAGCTAAGAACTACCTTTGTATTACTTAAACCTCATTTGTCCATATCTACTTGTTGATTTTATGTTAATGAACATGCCAAGCAGTTAATTCAAAGGATCACACGATTGCAAGAATCAAAGCATTACTCTTTAAATCATAAGAAACCCTAAAAGTAAACATAAATGAAGCCTACAATAATATTCTATTACAAATCCACTACTCTTCCAAACTAAGATCCTCATTTAATGAACAGAAATATCTAACTACATTAACTGTTTGGATGTATTTTGGCTTTCTTTTTGTTAGAGCATATTTCACACCTCAAATGAATCCATCAACTGTTTGCTTCAGAATGCCAGGCTTATTATGTCCACTGTTTTTTTACCAGCCTATAAAATCTGTTTGTCTCCTACATTTTACGGAAATAGAGAGAGTTTCATAAACACCATACGGACTACTGAAGACAAAACTTTCTACATTGTTAGGAGTTTCTGTTTCATGCTGTGGAAATAGATCTTGGGTTTAGGTGGGTCAAAATTCCTAACAAAAAATCCTCCCTAGAAATATATTAAGGATGGATTAACCTTTGTAGTGTAACTTTTGTTGAGGTGTATGAGAATTTCTTTATAAAGTATGACCCAGCCAGTAGGCTATTTACCCTTTTAGCAGAGCAATCATTGCAAAAAATGTTGAGCTGATAGGGTAAATACTAGCTAATAGGTTGTCAACATGTATGTCACAGTATTGAACTTTAGTGTTCTTTACCATCTACATGCACCTAAATAAAAGGTATGAAGCCAATGTGCTATTTCATTCACTGCTGGCAGCTAAGCTGCTGAAGGCAGTCGATTTAGCAAGAATACATTAGCAATAACAGATTTAGCAGTAATAACGTAAAGAATAGGCTGTACTGGTGATGCCAGCAGGTGGTTTACCTCCTCATTCATTTGTCATCCCTACTGTATCTGCTCCTGCTGGGAGATGTAAGATCCACAGAGACCTAGAATTCCTGGTTTTGAAATGAACACCTCCACTGAGCACCTTCAGTGGGACTTGGACAAGTCGGTTGACTCTTCCTCTAGCAAAATACTAATGTAAAGTATTTGGGTATTAACCTGACTTCTGAGATGAAGATTACTTGAGTCAGCACCATGACAACTGTTGTCTCATTGTGCACGGGGACAAAAAAGATAAAAGATAATTTTCAAAGAAAAGTACTCCTACGTGACTGCTCTGTGTACTGTTATTGGTGGTTTGATAGCATGTATTTTTGTGAACGATAAAATATAAAATTTGATATAGTACAATACACAAAAATCTGTCCTAGATTTGTAAATCGTTAGATTCATTTAGCTTGGTAAGGAGGGTTAAAGAGAAATTAAATACCTGCGTGTGTGTGCGTGAGTGTATGCACGTGCATGCGCATGTGTGCATGCGTGACTGTAGGGGACTTATGTGTTAACGTTTCTGATAGAGGGGCATTTATCTAACAGACCACAATCAGACAAATCTCTGCTTTAAATAGGACTGTCATCATAAGATAAGGCATGTAAAAAGTTATCTTGCTATCTGGTAGTATCAGGGCAGAAACATGAAGTTCTTACAGTGAATTGCTCCAGCAAACACCTTCTTAGCAAGACGCAGCGTCGGAGAGCTACAGTCAAAAGAATTCAGACTAAAAATAAGAGGCACAGTTTGTGTAGTGAGGTTAATTAACCACTGAAACTACTTTATAAAGCGTAGTTGAGTCTTCAGAACTTGAAATTTCTAATCAGGATGTACAGCGTTTGCTACAATATACACTAGCTTAGCTCAGAATTATGAACTTATGGTAAGAATCTATGGGGAGAGTCTGATCCTTCTGTGAGATGATCTTTTGGCCTTAAAAATGTCCCAAGTAATTATTTAAAATCATACTGACAGACGTATGGACCGTGGCCAGTGTCTGAGCACTGCAATCAGTGTATTTCCCCAGTCTAGCTTGGTGGAACCTCATCTCATGTCCTGGTTTGTGATGCCTTGCTGAATTCACACAGAGGGGCTGACCTCATCCCGTGATGTGGAGAAGCAACCCAACTAAAACTTCAGATGTTCCAGTTTACGTCTTTTTTGAGAGGAAGTGGTGTATTATCTTTATCAAACACAGGCACCGATAAGGAAGCAACTTGCTGGCTCTGAGTGGGAGGGAGGACTTGATGACCTCCAGAGGTCCCTTCCGACCAACAATTTTATGCATCTGTGAGTTTGCTTGCTCAGTATTACTTAAAATATTTACATTCACAGGCCAGTCACTAAATCTGAGCACAGTTGCTGAAGTGGTTTTTTTGTTGCTTATAACCTCTGCGAGTAGAAGCTAGCCTTACATAATTAGTACTTTACATGACATTCCCAAGTAAGGTAATTTAGACTTTGGTGACAAAAGGCTGGCAGTTTCCTTCACACTATATGTGGAGCTTCCTCATACATTCTTGGAAAATTTCAGTCATACCTGAAATGAATGATGGATACAGGTTTTTATACACCCTGGAAATGGAAATTTTTTAAAAAATTGTGAATGTGTCTAATTCTGGCCATTACAATTACAAAAAAGTTCACTTTGAAGTGCTATACTTGACACCCTTTTTAAGTTTTTCTTATTAAAGTTATTTTTAATGTTTTGTTGAAAACAAGGACTAGCTTTTCCTGCCTGTAAATATGGATATGGAAATGTATAAAATGAAATTTTACAGTCCAAATAGCTGGCACAGCACAGTACTTTCAGCATCTGTATTTCTATTTTTGCTTTGTGTATCCTTATACTCACAGAGCAGAAGAACAACAACAGAATGTGGTCATACTTTGATGGGCAGATCTTCCAAGAAGCACAATTAAATTCATTTTTTTTTTGTATCAAAACCACTGTTTAAAAAAACACTAGTTGTAGAATGGATTAAGTAGAAAATCAAAGGCAAAACAGGACACATTCTTGCATGAGGAAAGACACAGGATATTTTTAACTCTATACTAAAATAAAGATGGTGAATCACATGTAAGAATGAAATACAAATAGTCGGACTTTTCTGTAACTGTCAAAAAATATTTTCTTTTTTATATACATGTGTATTTAAAACTCTTGCTCTTTTAATATACATAAGAGAACTAAAGGTGCCTGGGAAAATAAATCATGTGAGAATTTCAGTACTGGTTGCTGCAGAGCCCAGAGGAGGTTTTGGACAACGCTTTGGAAAAGTGAAGTGTTGTGGAAAATATTACAGTGTTGTGGAAGAAGTAATAGTTTATTAAACATAAGGGCTGCAAAAATGAAATGATGTGTGGTCTGGCAAATGTTTTCTTTTTAAAGTTATGCATCCTGCTCATCCAAAAATATGCTAGAAGAACCCAGATCTAGTTGAAGACCAGCAGCTGTACATTCCTGCTGAGTGCAGCAGTCAGAAGGAGTTAATGCAGATCTGCCCTTGGTGCTCCTCTGATGCAGATTACAGCCCTTTTTCTCTGTGACCAGAATAACAGTGATAAAGAAATAATTTTCAGAGAAATACTATACAAATTTTAGGATTTATTTTAGAAAGACTTATCAGTATTTACTGCTCTGTGAAAAAATTGAAATTATGCTTTTAAATTACATGTAGTCACAACACCAGTGCTTTGGGTTATTACCTTGTTTCAGGATAACAGCCCGTGCCCCAAAGCATGCGGTATACGCTGTGGTTGTCCACTGACCTCACGCACATGTCACTGGGGCTAGGGCTAAAGACCCCTGAAAGCAAAACCAGAAACCAGGGCCTCTGTGAGCGCTCGTCCCCTAAATTGCACGTCTGGAGCACGAGCCCACAGGAAGAGCATGCAAAGCAAATCCACAGCTGTGGCACCGCGGAGTCCACACGCAGTTGGTTTGTGCAGTCGGGAGCTGATAGCACTGTGGCAGATGAGCAGGAAACACTCTTGATTCCTGCAGCTCTTAATGAATCAACTGCTGTCACCAGAGTCCCTTGCAAAAGCTACTCTTACTCAAATACTAGCTGCTATGCATGTGCGTTTGTTTGTTAAGTTGAAACACCACGTGTAAAGTAATTTTCAATTTATAACTGGAAGAATTTTCCCCTAAAATTCCTCTAAAAAAAGAGAAGATACGGTCCTTGTTTTGATTGGAACAAACTTTTCAAAAATAGTTTTAGATGACTTCAGAAGTCTCAGTTGCAGGTTTGTGTAGATCTTCACAAGGATGATACAATGGCAAAGCCAGCTGGTGTGCAGGCACAACTGAATTTCGAACACTTCATGAAACAAATAGGAACATGTGATGAAACGAAAGGAATGATGCATTTCCAGAGCCTGAATTCCAGAGCTTGAGCTCCTTGGGGTATCTCACCAGCACAGAAAGCAGTCTGTTCCTTATTTCTTGACCTCTCCAGCACAACCGGCTGCGGTAGGAGTTTGAGATGAGAATCTGATAAAAACTGAATGAGGGCAGAAGGGGATTCTGAAGTGGAAGAACTGCTCTTCAGAGCCTGAAGGGGAACCCTAAATAATTGACATAAATGGCTGGTGTGTCTGAAGACAGCAGGTGCTGAGTGGGCTAGATATATATCATTCCCGAAATAAAATGCATGTCAAGAAATAAAATTAGACTGTCATCCTGAAAGTATATTCTTCTAGTGTTGGTATCGAAAAGCCAGCTATATCTTTTCTGTCATCCAGTGTTAATAAAAAGTGATTACATTCATGAGCAAAATAATAAAAAAATCCCAAACTTTTAGACAAGCATCAGCTTCCTCATCTCTGCTTTGCAAAAGCCAATTATTTCGAAGCTGCAATTGTAAATGCAGCACCTCTGACTTCAGCTAAGTCACTTGGATAAAGTAACATCATAGCTCAATTGCAAATCTTTAATCTTTTTCCAGAAGTGAAGACTTTGTAAAGGAACCACAAGAGGTTTTTGGGATGGCTGTTGTCATCTGCTGTTGATACCAGCTTAGGTCTGGCATTGCAAAGCAGTCTAAGCTGGGACAACAATTCTTTATGTACTGTGTTGGAAAAGGGGTTTCCTCAGCAGGAAGACAGAGAAAGAATCCCACAGTTCCCTTCTAAACTTCTTTGACCTCTGTATCACTGAATAATTGATGAAGATATTTGAACAAAACCATCTCCAGCTGAAGCTTCAAGAGCAAATTAAAAATGGCAAAATTTTCTTTAAGGAACAGCTTCTTTTAGGCTAAGCAAAGCTTAAACAACATCAGTGGGATCCTAGAGGGTGCATTTGTCCTGGTTATGAACTGTGATGCTCTGGGGCCTTTGCGGGCCGTTCCGGCTGCAGGCGCTTTGCTTGTTCGAGAGGGAAAGGAAAAACACAGCCAGCACCATGACGCTACGCCCCCAGGTACAGCCGAAAATGAGCAGGTGTGGCCATGGCCATGCCGTAACCCACCCCTGAGTACAAAATTCTGAGCACCACTTGATCCTAACGCAATCGCAGATGTCTGTGCAGGAACGGCATCACTCCACACGTTTTGGTGCCAGTCCCGTTGACAAAGGCCTCATGCTTTTGTAGCCTGGACGCACACACACGTGGGGCTGCCTCTCTGGCCTGCCCCATCTTCTTCAGCACTGCGCGTGTTCGGTTGTGTAAGAGCTTGGGACTGTCTCGCCACAGATCTAAGGCTCGAGTGTTTAAGAGGACAGAAAACTTTCTTTTGCCCTTTAGTTCAGAGACATTAAAACTAAACGTAACAAAACATTCAAGATGTTGCAATCGACAATTTTGTAATCATCAGTCATTATAGCAACGGACTTCAAAACATGGTGAGAGGCATTTTTTCAACACCAGATTGCCACAGTTTAGGCAAGGAAAAAGACTGACTCTGCCATGTTTCCCTAAATCCCCAGTCACAGTGGTCTGGGTTATGGCCAGACAGTTCATTTCAGCATACTGTGAGAATCTGAACAGAGTTGCAGGCCCATCTGTAGGAGCAATTTTTGATTTCTTTAGGCCTAATTCTGGTTGCAGTGCATTAGAAAGACACATTATTGGGGCAAGTTGTCAATGATGTCCTTCGTTTGTCTGGTTTTCAGATAGTTATAATGCTGCATGCAGCATATTATATCTAGCTATCCTCCCCCTTTAGGATTCCCTATTTCCTGCGCTACTTTCTTGCTACAAACCTACATGTTTTACAGATAGTAATTATCTGGATTTCATATAATTTCTTTGTGTTCATTTCAAGTCTTTCTTTCCGTTTTCTGTACGGTGAAACTGTAAACATATTTCATTTTATACCAATTTTAGATCTAATAAAAACACGGAGAAATAAGGCTATTGTTACAAAATTAATGAAAAGAGATCCCCCTGCAGATAGCAATGAAGTGGAAGAAATTAACATAAAAGTCTCACAAAAAGAATTATTTTACTGTATAAAACATCTATTTTGCAGCACCTACAATTGTAATAGCACTTCAGAGTACAAGCCCAAAGAGTTTACTATTTCATTTCAGAGGCACTGAAATTTAGAGCTTGCTTCCAATAGGAATGAGCTTTTGAGGGACGCAGTTAGGCGACAGGTTGCTCAGTGATGCCAGGGGGTCAGGCTGCACGCTGGAGTTCAGCTGTCTGTCAGCTCACTGCGGATAAGCTCCGTTGGAAAAACTAAATTTGAGGTTGCCAGTCTTTGCATTGCTCTGCCGCAGCAGTAGGGATGAGGCACACCTGGGTAACATTTTGAGAGGTGAAGAACAATGGAGAAGCAGAAATGAAGGGTGAATTTTCCTGAGGTGCGGACAGATCTGATATCAAACAGAAAATTTCCCAGCTCTTTAGGGGAGGTGTGAGATGGTGACATAGCAAGCACTGGCCTATCAAGCGCCTCTGCTCTTTTGGTGGAAACACAGCTTGAAAATTAATAATCTCCAGTGTCTACATCCTCAGTCATTGTTGCCACAGTCTCCAAAAGGAGTTATGAGCTGATACAGGGAGTTGTTAGGAGTGCACAGCTACGCTACGAGAATAAGCAGAGATTAAAGGACAGCCTAGGACTGTTTGCTCAGTCAGAATTTCTGCTGATGACAGCCAGGAGTTTTTGCCTATGTGAGGCCATCAGGACTGGGCCTAGTAATTTACAGAAAGAATTAAGTGGATGAGATCAGAATCCACTCCCAGTTACACAGCAGTAAATTCAGAGTAACTTTATTCACTGACATCATTGGAGCTACTCTGGATTTACACCAGCTTCAGAGAGAGCTTATAATGGTTTACTGAGAGTTTGAACTTCATGCCTGAATGTGCAAGAGTGGGAATTGTCTGAGTTATGCAGAGCTCGGCACAGGCAATTTCATCCAAAGATAACACTGAAGAGCAGCTTTTTGCCGCTGTTCTTATTGTGCTTCTTGCACTATTAAATTCTGCTGCTGTTCCAAATGTATCTGTAAGAACGAAAGACTCGCAACTACAAATGGACTATAAATTATTTATTGTTCCTGAGCTTATTCTCAGGATAATATCCAAGGGCCCATAGTTATTAATTCTGCATATTCCACAGATGGGTTAGATGACCCACTAGGCTCTTCAAATGTCAGTTTGTTCATTCCTAGAATCTGTTATAGCAAAGATGTACAGGATAGTCCTTAATATATTATCATAACACTTTGTGTTGGTGTGTTAAATACTTCTACAGTAAGTGGGCACACTACCTCTGCTTCTCATGCTTGAAGATAAACCCTCCATAAGTTTTTGAAAATGCGCCCCTCCAAAGAAGAGAAGCAATGACCTGTATTCTTCAGCTCAATGCCAGCTGAGGATACGAGGAATTCAAAATCAAGTCCACCCTGGCTGGATGTTCCCACACATGTGTGTCACATAGATGCGAGCCAAGAAAGCGATCTACCATCTAGTGAGGCAGCCTTGTGAAGTAGGATAGCTCTATTCCTGTAATGTGTGTCTCATTTCCATACGTCTATTTATTCCTCCTGTTAGCTCTAATATGTACAGGCAGCTGTAAACTGTCAGACTAGGAATCCAAACAGAGAAGACTTTTTTTAGACAATACTATTTGTACCTTAGAAATGATTATCCTGCATTGAAAACCTGATTTATATGATTTTATGTAAGCTGATGACCATCAGATTATTGCTGCAATCACATGTCAAATTTACACGTGTATTTAGGTATGTATTTTTGGTAGGCAAGGTACCTAGCAAGATAATACAGTCAGAAGGAGGTAGGCACAGCACCCACTGAGATTTCTGTCTGAATTTCACTAAGCACATATGTACCTTAGGCAACACTGTAAATCCTTTCCCTGACCTGTTCTTAACCATTAAGAGAAAGGATGTTTCCCCTAAGGAACTTAAAGTCTGTATTAACAGACATTCCTGAAGGTGTAGAAAACTGTTGAGATTTCTTCCTACAAAGTCACCAAAATGAAGGGTGGGTTGCTGGGGGCAGGGAGGAAACTCAAAGAAGCATCTTCTCCTTTGTTCTCTTGTTCCAGCATGGCTGAGCAGTTGACTTGGTTTCCTTAACCAGCCCTGCTTCAATTTCCAGCTTGCATGACGTGGTGAAAGTTTCCTTTTATTTTTATAAATATTTTCTTTGAGAAAAATGACTCTTGGCTCAAATTCCAGTCCTCTGCATTCTGAAGCAGCAATTAAGCAATTAAATTACAGCCTGTAAATAGCAAATGTTTCCATCATAAAACCACTAGCAGCTCCACCTCTTTAAAAAGTCGTGCGATAAAAATGCCTCAGAAATTCTTTGAAAACAGATCTCTGACAAGTATCTAATCTTCATCTTTAAGATAATGGGAAGAACAGAGGTTATGCAAAATCCACGTATTTCTTCCAAACCAGAAAACACTCTGGTTTCTCAGCTACCTAAATTACCTTTGCAAAGTTTTATTTAGTATTGCCGTACTTAAGGCAGCACTAATATTCAGATGCTTCAGTGCCATCAACCTTGGTTTTGGTCACTTGAAGAAGACACATGTTAGTTCTTCTTTTTTCATCCCATCTACTTTGTGGTCTTTTCCATCTCTTTCATTACACTCCAGATGTAAACAGATTGTAGCTGCACAGCTTCTCTTCTTTTGGTTCTGCTTTTTTAAAACGGCAGCATTTTTGGCTTTGGCATCGACAGGAGGATAATTACCATGTGGTCTCCATTTGCTTGTAGGTTGAAGACCCCCACCCTAGATCAAAACCAATTTCAGTTGACTGAAACAGCATTTCCCAGCAAATGGAAATGATGCGTATCTGGCAACTTGTCAGTGTAAAATGAGTCATCAAAACACACTGAGTGTAAGCATCTTCACCCTTCCTTCCCCCAGCTCTTAATCCAATAATGGCTAAGCACGGAATAAAGCTTCATCTTCAGTATGTATACAAAATACTTAGGGGTACAGAGATAAACACTTGATTGCGAGGCAGTCATATAATGAAAAAGCATATAATTTGAGTCAGACTGGGCTGAAATTAAAATTGCAACAAACTGTTTGCTACAGATTCAAACTGTGGAGAGAAAATTCATTCTGTTCCTAAATTCTTTCCCATCCTCTCTCCCTCTCTCCCCTCCTCCCTCCTCTCAGTGTAGGAGTTCTGCATTGCCGCTTGTTTATTTGTTTATTTACTTTATTTACTTGATAAAAAAATAGATTGAAGAAATCCACTGCCACTCATTCTTCAAATGAAAAGCAAAATTTTAAAAAGAAAATGCTGTCAATGTTTCTTTAAAAACCTGAATGCTTAAATACAATCTGCTCTAGAATGGAAGTCAAAGTCGTTCTGTATCTGCAAAGTAATGGGGCAATACATGGAATCATTATATGGAAGAGGGAAGGGAAGGGAATGGTGCAAAAAGCTTTAAGGTTTAGGAAGAGAAATCAGGAACGTGCATATGCCACTTAAAAAAACTGAAATTTATATAAAAAAAGAATTCTTGGCATGGGTGCCTTAGTCTCTGGGCAAGTAAATGGCTACTGCTACTGTGTTAGACTCACACAGCAGTTCATTAGTTCGTTAGCCAGCAGAGCAGTGCCATCCCTGTAGATGACTCTCAGTTCCTAAGGAAGGACTGGGTGGGTGTCAGCTAGTGGTAGAAAAAGTGACCATTGGAGCCATACACAGCAAACAGGACACAGCAATGGGTGATGTTTCCAGCTCACCCCTGTTTCTAGCTTCCAGCTTTGGATGAGTTCATTATCAAGTTTGTGATAAATCAGTTCTGTAACTCTTCAGATTCCTGAAAGCTCTGATAGCAACTCAGGCAGAGAGGAGTGAGAAACCTGCAGTGGCTGTGGTGCAGGGAGGAGAACCGAGGGTCCTGGCTGATCCTTAGCCCCGTCAGGCACACTTACACCTTTGGTCTATTTGACATGCCCGCTGACTTTAGCCTTTTATAAAGAGGTCTGTGACGCACTCATCCTGCTCTGCATCAGAAGCCCTGTTGCCTTATTCGATGAGGACATCAACCTGCAGCGATGTCCAAAAGGAAGGTAGAGTCCTTGGCATGTGATTTTTTTGGCATTTTGTATTTGCCTTTTTACACTCGATCAACATAGTAATACAACTTACTAAAACTCAGTAATGATTGGGGAAAGCAGAAAAAAGGCTTTGCTGTATAATTTGGTCACTCCTTTAGAGCACATTAGCAAGTGCAGGGAAACTATTTGGCAAGAGATAAATAGACCTCATTATGCCACATACACATACACACGTACTTCGGTATCATCCAGTATCCTCAGCAGCAGCATGCACCCAAAAGCTTGCGGTGGTGGACAAGGAGTATAAGAATGCTGAGGCTGCTGCTTCCCTGCCTCTGACTCGCACCCTCTTCCGCAGACTGAGGTGCGGTTCCTCGGTGCGGGCTCCGAGGTGAAGAGAAGCTGTGTAGCTGCCGTAGCGCGGTGCCAGCCGCGGGCTGGTGGGCTTGCACTCTGCCTCCCAGCTGGATCTTCAGATGGCGTCCCTTGGCCCGCTGCCACCGAAGCCAGCAGAGCACTGCCAGCAAGCAGAGCACGGGATTTGGCCTTGCATTTTTAATGCGTGTAATTGGTTTAGACTACGAGACAGAAGCTGATGATCATCTGAACGCAGAAGCTGAGCATCTTAAAAGACGCCAGAGTGCAGAAAGTGTATCTGTAGAATTTTTAAGAAAGAGAGAGGATTGTTTTATTCTTTAATTCCCTCTTATCTTCCCTCTTTCCCAATCTGTAAACTTCTTTCAATTTAGCTGGCAAATCTGAGTTTACGGGCACTTTCATTTTTTTATTTAAATCTCTGTGCTTAGTTTTTAAATTACATATATATTTTTAAAATGTGTATCTCTTTGCAAGGCATAACTTTGCCTCAGACTACACTGGCATTTCGTGTTTTTTCTTGTTATGCCTCACACTCAGTGTCAGAACTACAAAAGCCACTACTGTTAATTCACTTTTGAGGAAGGAACAAAGGGAGCTTTCTGCAGCCTGTGCACCTGGAATGTGAAGTGAGAATGGTGGCTTCTGCAGCCTGCTTCTGCCAGGTGGCAGTCCCTCACGACATCGCAAAACCAAGAAAAAAATCGTGAAAATGTTAAAGAGTTTGCTACAATCTATTTCAAGGCACTAACCTTGTTTCATGTTGATTGTATGTTTCGTTTTTAGATTTAGAACCCATACTGTTTGGAATTGCTGAGCCATCCATCAACACGAAGCAGCAGAACTGTCAGCTCCTGCAGGATTTCGCAGCAATGCTAAGCTAACACTAATTGTAAAGTTTCTGTAGAATTTGTGTTGTCGTGATGCAAAATGCAGACTGTACTTTTAACAGACAGAAAAGGAAAAGCTCCCTTAATAGGCTTAGATGAAACAAAAAGATATTAAAAATGCATTTGTGTTTCTGCCAAAGCTAAATACAAGAGTTACTTGTTTCCTCGAACAATACTTAACATTCATCTTTTTTCAAGGACTTTACGATAGTACGCAGCTATCACTTAGACAGTACTCAGAGCAGATTAGGTAAAAGGAATATGTAGAGACCCGTTGCCCTTGCTTATCCCCAAGAAGTAGTGCGATAGTAAAACCCAAGGGTACAATGTTTTCAAATGTGTTTACATTTATCCAAGTCTTATCTTCTCTTACAAAAGCATTGTACACTTGAGCTGACGGTTTTACACTACAATATTGGAAATAGCATCTAGCTCACCTTTCTGTTGAATGGGTACTGAAAAGAGCCTGCATGCCCCAAAAAGGCCAGAAAAACCCACTATGTGGTTTTAGAAAGCATGGTTGAGATCTGGCAGAAACAACGATCTAAGAACAGTCCTGGAAGCACTAGCAAAAGATTTTTACTTCAGTTCTGAGGAGACTGATGACTACAGAAAAATTAGAAAATACAGTATTTGGATAAATACAACTTCAGAATTGGTTCCCCAACAGCTTCTTGGAACCAAAGACAGAGAAACCTCTCCTGAATTCCCAAGATTAACATTTCATGTTACATTTAAAAAGTTCTGCCAGTGACTTTTATGCCTTCATGATCTAATTGGGTTTTTTTAATATTCTAAATCCCCTTTCAGGGAATAAGACTCTCCCAGTACTTCAAGTGGAAGCAAAATTTGCCTAAAACTGAATACATCTCATCAGTATCTTAAGCTTTATTTCCCCCAAATCAGCAGATAAATATCATCTTTCTCTGTTTACGTACTGTACTTGAATATCTGGAGTTGCTTAGATCTCCTACCAAG
>Ga0181612_150801_pt1 | contig 18751 bp, 12 predicted proteins | sample HoacroProtozoa21_FD_119630 | JGI IMG/M metagenome (GOLD analysis project Ga0181612, IMG submission 119630) | Hoatzin crop microbial communities from Cojedes, Venezuel. Combined Assembly of Gp0051906, Gp0051904, Gp0051908 | reverse complement strand
TGTTGTGAATGCTTGTTTTTTAAAAAGTGAACCAAGATCCCACTAACCTCTTTCACAGAGGCAACCTGGAAATATGCCAGCAGTAACAACTTTTAGTTACCTCACTGCAAAGGCACTTTCTCCTGTGTTTATGTAAAGATCTCACTCAAATGTTGTGTAGTATATGGGTAACTTCCATTCAGATCATCTGTAAGCAGTTAGTCCATGTATATGCATATTAGAAGACTCCTTTTTTCCCCCCACAAAGCATGGTAAGCCTGTTCACAAAAGAGACATTAAATCTTGCTAAGAGTTTAGTAATGTTCAGAAGAGGATTAGACTTATACCAAAATAAAGTGAAAAGCCCAAACAAAAAAATCAGAAAAGCTAGAAATGGTGATGTTTGAACGAAGACGACATCTGGTAATCAAACAGGAGATCAGAAGCAGTTTCCCAAGGAGGTTATTCCACAGCTGTTGTTTGGAACATCTCCCATGTCTTTGGCAGAAGCGTTTAACTTTGGCCACTCTTAGGGTGAGGACACTGGGCTGTTTGGACCACTGATCTGATTAAATATGGCAATTTCTGATGTCCTTGCCAAATAAGCCTATGAATGGTGGCAAGCCACACTGAGTGCATAACCATGAGGAATGTAGTCAAGGTGGGCAGAACAGTGCCTCAGCATTTTATCCTGAGCTAAGCTGTGTGTTGCTCAGGTAAAGGCTACAGAGTTTGTCCCTGCAATGTGTCTGCTCCTCAAATGTTGCCCTTTTAGTTAATGTGTGATTCTCACACTTAATGCTTTGAGAAAGAAAAGAGGAATTCTTCCAGGTTAACCTAAACTAAGTTAGACAGTTTTTCTGTGTTTGCATTTTCAGGAAACTATTACAATCAAGGAGAGATTCGTAAGAAAGAACTGGAACAGAGTTGTTCTCTTCTGGGGATTCCTGCTTCCGATGTCACAGTCGTTGATCACAGGTAACCAGTTTTCCTTTATAGCAAATTTTCATTGCAGTTTTAAATAGGGGGCAAAGTTCACTCTGTCATTCTAATAAGTCTTGAGGAATCTCAAAAAATAGACCATATTAGATATTTTCCTTAACTTTTAACATAAATCTAATGCAGAAGACGGTTGGAGTGCATAATGAGGATCATAATCCCTGGGTTAGGCTCTGTTGGTACAATGTTTAAAATAATGATAACCATCCTTGTTGGGGTCGGGCACAGTGTGTTTGGGCAGCATGGTCACATTTTGTTACACTTGTTGCAGTGTTATACAATTACAAATTCTCTGAATTGGCTGTGGCAGGTTTGTCTGTAGGCTGGTCTTCACAAGATTAGTGTGGAATTCTGTTGTAGTTATAACCTGGTTTAGTCCTGGCTAAAGACAAAAGTGAATTGTGGTATTAAAGACAGTCCATAATAACATGATAGTGAGATTCTTTGAAGTTAAGCCATACAAGATTTTTGGTTTTCTCAGGTGTGATGTTGTTTTCTTTAGTTGTGTGTAGATATAAAAGTACGTGATAAAGCTGACACTTCTTTGTTTTGGGATTAATTCAAGAACTCTCTTCTGGGAAGGTGAATTAACAATTTGAATCAGTGAATCTCAGAACTAATGTTGTAAAGGCCTATTAAATTGCCTGATTATTGTCTGACTAGGGTTGATGGTAGCTGAACTGGATACTGGTGGCTAGGAAACATGGTACAAGTGGTTCCTTCAATTGTAAACAACTATTATACAAGCTATAAAGAATATTTTTGTTTATGAAGAAAGAACTTTAATAGCAACATATTGATTTAAAGCCACGCCAACTAGAAAAGTCAGAGTTGAAAAAAATCTGGCTCCAGGCAGGCCCTTTTCCCATGAACATATTTTCCCTTGAGCTAAGGCAATAGAACCCACAGTCCAGAATATGAATCTTCTTGAGTTCTTGGCTTTTTTTAGCTTTAGGTTTCTCTCCAAGTTTTCAGCTCACTTAGGAAAACAGCATAGGAGTTGTTTTTACTTAGGAAAACAGCATAGGAGTTGTTTTTCTTTTGGAATGAAGAGAGTTGTTTCCGTTCACTTCTCGTGAACTGGTTTTGGATAACTTCGGGTTTGGTAGTACAATCATATGACAATGCCCAAAACGTTTTGGGGAGGGGAAAGTAAAAAAGCTGCTTAGCTTTGCTAAGAATAAAGTCTGCTCAGTGAACCGTCTTTGGAGATTAACACAGAGCCCAGAAGCCTACTGGCCTTTCATGCTCTAAGGCAACGCGAGGTTGGTTATTATGTTAGCAGATTTCCCGATACTGCTCAGTCATCCTCAGCGTACACAGACTGCTTTTTGCAAGTAATACTTTGGTCCACTCTGTAGGAAGATTTGGGCTATTTCAGAGAAATAACTTGGATTGTGCCTCTTTATTGCTTTCATTACTAGTATTGCTCATATTTAGGTAAGTAAGGACTGATACATGATTTCCCCTAGTGAATGCAGTGCCTGAAAAGACAGATCCATCCTGTTGCCCAAAGCTTCTGGGCACGGACTAGAATGTACAACATTGTTCTAAGAATCAGGTTTAGATTTCAGGTCTTTATCTCCGAGGTTAGATTGCTATGAGATAACCATCAAATTGTCCAAGTTTGAGCATTCAGGGAGTGAACGGAAGTGCTTGCTGAATTTTGCTCAGAGCTTGTTTACACAGTGAAGTTAAGTGTGTTTACAGTGCATTATTTGCTCTGCAATAACTCACCGTGTGGATACTTTTTATGGAAAACGTCTATGGATGAGGTGTTAGCAAAATGGTAGGGAATCAGCAATAATTTCTGTATGACAATGAATTTTTAGACTAGCTAATTTTCAGAGTACTATTTTCCAGTGGTTTAGGCAAAGCACTGAGACTCAGGGTTCTTGAAACTTACTCAAAGTTCCTGAATTCCTTAAGGTCAGTAGCTTTCCTGTGCCTCTGTTATGACTCCTGTAATTTACAGATTATACAAAAATATTTGCCAGTATGGCATGATGTGAAACTTGCTAAATGAATATGTTATCTACTGCTAGATTTCTATGTAAACTCGTGTCTGTGGAATACAGTTCGGGAGGCAGTTCTTCAGCATTTTGTCTTGCATAGGTACTCTAAAATCTGAGCCCTTTGGCTTCTTTTGTTCCCTTCCTACACTCTTCAGAAGATAATTTTCGATCAGTGTAAAGAACTAGCACATTGCTTAAGGACTGCAGCTGGCATGCTGCCCATCTAACGTGTCTTGTAAAAATACTGGATGCTTTACATTATCCAAGCTGCAGACTTGTATTGCGGTAAGGAAAGCCCAAAGGATTGCTAGGTCTGGATCTGCTCCAGCCATTGTAGTGTGGAGCTGAGTCATGCTGCTTCCTCTTTCTTTTCGTGATCTACAAGTGAGTGAGTAGAATTTTCAAGATGTAAAAGGGGAAATACATCTGAAAAGCAAGGTGATTGACTTGCTCTGTAATCTCACTTGGCCAGGCAGGTATTGGCATCTTGAATTGTGTGTGAACTTGTAAAGAGAAAGCTTCAGTCAGTCAGCACATGATGAGATCTGTGTTAAAGCCCAATTCCTTATTAAGCCCTTCCTTGCCTGAAACAATGACTCTCTCAACTATAACCAGGATTCCTAGGACAGGACTAGTTCAGTCTATCAGACAATTTCTTTGCACTGATTCTTCAGTGGGTGTTTGAGGTTGTTACTGTGTTTGTTACCTCAGGTGAAAACAACTCAAATCTTCTGCGCAAATATGGCTCCAAACTGTACCCACATTTCATCCCTAGAGATTGGAGGTCCACCTGAATCTCCTGCAGAAATATTCTTTGCTGTAGAGGGCCTGTCTGGGAGTGGAAAGGGGCATGCGTGACCATGCAGCACCCAGTTACTGTCCAGTTACTGTAGGTGAGCAGAAGGGCGTGCAGACAGCCTTTTCATACTATTTTAGATTCGAGCACTGGACTCTTCCTAGTTGTGAAAAACATGTCAGGCAGCAGGTTTGCAGAGGTGTCCCGAGTCACGCAATTTTCATAGCTCCAACACTATACCAACTGAACAGCTGCTTTTGGGAGAGAGAAATTTTACAGTCTGCTTTTGTTACCATTCCTGCATTAGGCTTAATACTTGGAGCAGCCCAGGTCAGAACTAGGACTTGTATTGTCCAGAGTTAATTTCTGTACTGTCACAATTGTTCCTGCTGCTGGGTGAGGGAGGAGTAGCAAGAGAGTAGGGTCTGAAACTCATGCAAGATAGAAGTCATTTCATTAATGATATAAATGTTAGTGTAAACTCTGTGCTTTTGATACATTTTTATTGTCTTATGTGCTGCATCAATGAACTTTTTGTAGCTGTAAAGATGAGATATAATTTGTTTTATCTACTGTGTCATGATACCAGCTTAATTTTCACAAAGACTTGTATGTTCTACAGATCTGTAGTGAAGGTAGAACAAGCATAGCTGAAATATGAGTAGTATAGATACCTCTAATGCAAACACAGACTAACTCAACTGACAAATCTGCTACAATGATATGTCTGAAATAGTAGGTAAATCAGATGCCAGATGTTTCTGTGGTGGCAGAAGGGTCACTGCACTGTGAACAAAAAGGGACATCCATTTTCACCAAAAGTTCTGTTGTTCTTGAGGTTTGACTTTGCTGCCAGATTTAGCTTAAAGTTTAAATTGTTCTGGTAATTTATGGGCACAGGGTCCACTTAAAGGACATGAGTACTTGCAGAGCAGGGCAGAACTCCCTCCATCTTCAGAAGAACAAGTCTGAGTAACTGGTTTGCGCTTGAGATGTGTGGCAAAGACAAGGTTCAGCTTAGCAAGAGGAGAGCTTGTAAACAAGTAAAAAGCAAGTTGTGCATTATCATAAAACACAGAGATGGTTTCTCTTGGCTACTCTTTGGGATATGTAGAAAGCAATGCGTCAGTAGTAATGTGAAGAGAAAAAATGTTCAAGTAAGAGCTGCTTTGGATGCTGTTCTTTGATCTGGCACTGCTACACATTTGCTTGGTTGTTGCCCTGTCTGGTCCCGAGAACACAGTGAGATGAAGGTGCTCTAGTCTCCAAAACCAGTTATCAGATCACAAGTCATTGCCATGGTTTTGGACTTGTAAGTGTACTTTGTCAGGAATTTATTTATAGCTGAGAAAGCTATCTGTAAGTAAGTAATCTGTGAATACATGCTGCTGAGCTAGAAAATGCTCTCTCATGGTATATGGAAAACCAGGAGTTAGTATCTGGTTGATCTAAAATGAAGAGTTAGTTAAGCTCCCATTAACATTGGGCACATCTACCAATGCTCTGGCTGTCTGCTATTCTGTAACATTACACGTAAACAAGAGATGTTTTCTAAGCTGTTTTCACTTTCAGACGAGAACTAGCAAAAAGGAAGCCTAAATTATTCTTTTTTTTCCTTAGATCTGTTCTGGGTTCATGGAAAGATAAATATCAGGCATTTACTGCAACTTCTGAAGCTTTTGTGCACGGTTGTACTGGACAGAAAGTAAACCTGACTGTTTGCATCTTCAACTTGACAGAAAATATTTGGCTCAAGTTTACACCGCAAAGAAAATAATAGCCGAGATTTGTGTAAACTAGAAAATTTTCCATTCACAGTACAAAGGCTTACTGCAAATAATGTTACATCTGTTTCCACTCCATTTGCTTTTTTATTATTATTTCCCTGAAGTCCAAAAGGGCTCTGATTAGACAATGCACAAGAGAGAGGACATCTGCCCGTGCAGAACCACAAGCTATCTGCAAGCTTTTTGTGAGGCTGCAGAGAGGCTCAAATTATGTTTTTCTTTTTGTTTCGTAAAATAATTCTTTGCTGTTTGGCTTGGTAATAGGTAAATAGGCTTTATTGCACTTCCTCAAGTTAAACTTCTAATGAACTTCCTTCCACAAGCACCCCATGTCAGAGAAGTGAGTCTGCAAGGTCATGGGAAAAATATGTCCTTAAGTAATTTGTGTGTATGTCTGATGGTGATGATCAGAAATATATAAAAACACTCATACCCTTCAGAGAATGAAGTATGTAACTGGAAATTTGAACCATTTCATCAGAATTTAGAAACGTATATACGGATAGTTAAGAAGTGTATCCCATTGATCCAGTTTGGTTTTACTGTACTTAGGTGGTTTGTTGATGGCTTTATTGGTTAGAATGCATGGTGCTAAGTGCATGAAAGCTGAAGATGCAAGCTGTAGAGTGAGAATATGGACTGCAGTTAAGAAAGCTTGCCTGAAAACTGAGGGCACCAGGAGAAGTGCAGAGATAAAATCCTGGCCTCAATCAAGTCTGGTGGCAAAGCTCTCAGTGATTTCACACCAGTTTCTGACTCGCTCATGTTCAGACCTGTGTCATCTGGCTGAATGGGATTTTTAAAAAATGTATTTATCCTCTGATGTGTTTCTTATCAGAAATGTGATATTATTCCCTGGTGTTTCATCTTTCCCTGTTCTTGTATTTCCTATTTTTGGATCAGTATTTAATAGTTTTAATTCTCCTGGTATAATTGTGGCAATTAGTTACATTTTGTCTTCCTGAGTTCGTTGTGTTATTATAGTTTGACATTTTATTTTATTGATAGTTCTAAAGAGCTGATCTATGTGCTGATTAAAATTGCTGCCATGATTTATTCTAGAACTGCGTATTTCAGTAGAGAGCGGTGGGATTCTCTTCATCTTACTTATCCCAGCAATGCTGTAAAAGCCTTTATATTTTGCAGAGTTTTCTTTAATTAAGAATGGTATCTGTGGGACCAGAAAATCTTAGATGTAAATTGGTCGCGCATTCAGTTTGTGTTACAGGGAAATCAACCTACATCTTTTGAATCGGTCAGACATACCCATAATCATCCTGAGTACTAACACACTTTACCATTACAAGAACATCCGAAGCCTTTGTCAGTCAGCTGGGTATGTTGATGCTAGTGTAATCACTGTAGCCAAATTTCACTCCTATTTCGTATAATTCTTGAAGTGTAAATTGTTTTATTTCTGAGAAGAGAATAAAATATTTGGCCACAGATTTTTATTTACATTTCTAAATAAACAGATAATTTTTCCAAAATGCTTACCACATGACAGCTCATGCTGCTATTTTAGGACATCAGAACACTTTATAAAAAGGATTATATCAAAGCCTGCCTTCTGGCTTATGCTTTTATAAGTGTTTCTCCATGCAATAGTTGAAGAGGAAATTCTTCTGGGGATTGAGATGTCTCTCTGCCCTCCAGGAAAGCTGCTTTCTGAAAAAACGGCAATTATTGCAGTAAGTTAGATGTAGCTGTTTTGTCCTAAGTTAGATATTTTCCTCAATGAGGAAATCTGCTCTTTTTTTCCCTTGGGGCTTCTGTGAACCAGGTCATTTCTCAGCTTTCTAGCATAATGAACTTCCTTGCTGTACAATAAGAGCGAAGGGTCTGTAGTGAAAGGGAAAATGATCCATTCAGTGCTAAGGGGGCATGTCCCCCAGATTACCTCTGTGGAGCAATGAGCTATGGTGCTTTTCAAAACATTCAGGGATTCTCCTTCAGATGTCAACAGAGACCTGTCAAACTACATCAGTGAAGTCACAGGAGGGTTTGATTAAGAGCAAGAGTCTGGCCAGAGAAGCCAAGGGCTCTGAAGAAACGCAGGAGGAAGTGAAGGAGTACTGCTAAAGGACAAAATGTCTTTATGGAAATCGAATCAAAATACTAAGCATTGAGATTTGTACCTTTAATGCTCGAGATCATTTTAGCAGAATAAAAAGCATGAAATACTGATCTCAAAACATGAAATATGAGAGTAGGGATCCCAGCCATCCCCCAAAGCTGATCCAAATTTGATTCAACTTAAAAAACGTCAGCACTGGTAAGCTGATAGAAAGAAAAGAAATAAGGCCGTGCATTATAGCTGTGTTTCAGGAGTCTGGGAAAACTGGCTAGGGCTGAAGACAGGGAAATGCGCTAGAACAGGGAAATCCACTAGAAGTCATATTTTTCTTCTTTCTTAGTTCATACTTTCAGAAATGCCTTTTATTCCTTTATTGATGGCTTTCAAAAGGCTTTCACGTACGTTAAGGAGAGACATCTTTGGAGCAAAGAAAGCTTGAATGACCCATCCTGAATTTGTGGGTGGTTTGTGTCCCAGCTTTGCCGTCTCCTGGTAACACAGATATGGTGACGGGAGCGATTTTGTAACTAGACCACTTGCGTCCATGCAGAAGGAAGTGTCTTTGGGTTTGCTGGTTTCCAGTATAAAATTCGGGGTTTCATATTAAAATATTTTGTGTGGATTTCCTTCAGGATGCTAGTAGGCTGCCAACATAGAAAGGTACCGTCGTTAGATTAAAGCTATTTTCAGCAGTTGTGCCCAAGAGTCACCTTTTAAACATTACAAACTATAACAACCTATTGATTTTGCCAGTTGCACAGTGGAACAATACAGTGTGTTTCGCCAACAGATACCCTGAGGAACTAATGGAGAATGACAGGCGTTTCCCCTTTGACCCCAGGAGGTTCCCTGCTTTGATAGCCCAGCAACATCTCTGTTAGTCACTCATTTTAACCTGCAGCTGCAAATGCCTTGCTGTTAGTTATAGGAGACTGCGGTCTTCTGTCAGAGAAGAGAAAATGGTCAACTCTTTTCTTTAAAGAGTAACAGTTACACCAAATAGTCACAGTAAGTTAATCAAAGAGGAGGAACAAACAGAAAAAAATCTAGCATGGATTCGGCTTAAGCTTTTGAATCTCTGCATTCCTCCCAGCTTACTCAGGGAAAATATATTCTTATTTCTCCTGGGAACACTCTTTAAAGTCTTCTCACAATAATGGAGGATTGGGCGTAAACGCCTTGTTCACAAGAACAGTGTGGTTTCTTTGTGTGTTCTCATAATCTTATTTTAATTGTAGCTACAGTACAAAAACTTAAGTGCCACAGTTAAAATAAAGCTGTGAGATCTGAAGCTATGAAATGGTTTGGAAACATCATCCAGTTGCATCTGCAATGGAATTGCATTTTCTGCATGTCAAGTAGTTACTGTGCTGGAAAACAGAGGAAGGAGGTTTGCAGCCTCTCTTGGTCAAACTTCCCTTTGGGATTCAGTCTAGAGAAGAGCAGTTACCTCGATTCCTGTTTTCCCTACAGGTCAGGATCCTAGGTGTACTAGGTAGCTCCTGCAGTTTGTGTGTATCTGTACTCACACTTCAGTTGGAGGTAATTGCAGCAACTTCCTCCAAGTTGCCTCAGTCTCTGGGAGGTGAGAAGTTTCAGTGCATCCAGAGACCTCATGACATTAAAACCAGCTGTTGGTTTATTCCTGTTCTCTTCATCTCACTTTGCTAGTTCAGACTAGAAAATGTATGGAATAATCAATATTTGAGCCTTGTGAGCAAGGCTTTTAGTAGGCTCGTTAAGAACAGAATGTTTCCAATTACAAGGCATAGTGTCAAAGGCTGTCAGATCACTTTAAATGACACAATATGCTGCTAGCAATATAATTCTCATTTCTTGAGCTCGTTTTCAAAATTCCCATTGAAGTCAGAAGGCATCTCCTATGCTGGCAGCTAGTAAGAGAACATAGGAAGCAGTGCTTACAGTGCCCAAGGGATGAGTGGGAAGCATCCCCTTCTATGGCAGACTCAAAGGGTTGAGTTGATGAGCTGCAGAAGTAGGGTGTCCTTGGGGCCTTTGGGACAGGACCATGAGGTGAAGGAAATACCCAAGAATTTCACCTCCCCAAAAAAATAATTGCAGAGCATTCAGTGGGGACCTTTCTGGCTTTTTTATATAAAAAGACATTGTCGGGATAGCAAAAAAAAAAATTCCTGTGTGGACATCACTTCTGAGTAGATGAGTTACTTTCATGTTGACTGAACTATTTTATTTTTCATAGGAATAGCAATATTTGGACTGCAGACACTGTAAAGACTCAGTGAAATTTTTGTGAGGATATAGACTTACAAATTCTGTGGTTTTATACAACGTGTTTCTTGGGTCTACATCAACCCTCTTCTTCTACATAGGTGGTAGAACTGGAGCTGTAGAATCTTGGACATCTTAATTTCTTTCTTTCCTCAGAGCCATCTTCTGGTCCCATCAAAGTCAGTGGGGGTTGGCTGTTGGCTTCAGGAGGACCACAAATTGTGATTGAAACTGTCAACAAGAGGAGACAAAGTCTTTTTTAAAAAAAAATGTTAGTGTGGGGAAAGTTGGAAAAGCAACTGCATAATAGATGTTGTGTAAAATGTGTTTTCTCTTAATGACCTTCCAGTTCAGATTGGCTCTGTTTACATACAGATCAAAAGCTGGTTTGTCAAACTGCCAGCACAGCAAAACTCAGTCTGGGATCTGAATATCCAGCTGTGTCTTTTGCCTCTGACATCCTCCCAGTAATAAAAGTTGTGTGGCTGGGATTTGGCTAGAATTGCAGCTATGCGTGAGCCAGAATTGAATTCAGCCTGCTCTTCCTCTGCAAGACAATAGAAGTTAAAACTTGTTTGTGTCAATAAAATAACCGTATACAACTCATAACCCCTCTGGGACCAGATATGATGAATAAGATGCTTTTTTTCCATCATCATGTTTCTGACACTGACTAATGTTAGTAATAAGTCTGTGAGAACTGAGACTTTTGTGTTCCTCATTTCAAAGTTGGAGCAGAAGCTTTTGTGGAGTTTACCTGTGAAGATGCAGCATTCAGAGAATAGACGTAATTACAACAACCTTTGCAGAGCTATCAAATCCAGGTTCTTTGTTCTTCACTTCCAAACTCCCTGGAGGGTACGCTATGTTAAGCATTGTCTTTGCTCTGTGAGCCTGTGCTCTCTTAACAGCTTCCCCGCAGATTGAAAGAGTGACAGTAACAGCTTCACAGGTAAAATGGTACTGCTAGCATGCCTATTAGTTATCACTTTCCTGTTTCAGTCTTTTCTCCAATGGTGTGTTAATCAACTAGGCTGCTTTGTGTAGCAGAGGCTCTCAAGCTTTGCTGTACAGAGCTTGGCTGCTGCACCTCATGAGACAGATGCCAGCGGAGCATATGGTGATGGAGAGGTTTCAGGTCCCAGGGTAGTGTCTGGGTGCAGGCAGAGCTATCTCAGTTCATAAGGGAGCAGTGCATGATGAAACTGTATTTGCTGCAGGGTCTGCTTTCTTACAACGATGGTGAAAGCTCTGTCTGCAGTACAGAGCTCCATCAGCAGTTTTGCTTGCAGGTTGCACTTTGGCCACCTCATTGTAAAAGGCTGCTTGTAAAGCTATATAGCAGTTAGGCACAGCATTTGTTATCTCCACTCTTCCCATTAATAAAACCCTATTTGGCAGGTGACTGAAAGCTCCTCCAGTTGACAGTGTTTGTGTGAACCAGCAAAGGTGTTCTCAGCAGCCTCGGAACTGAGTCTCCCCAAATGCTTCTAGCTGACTGCAGTGGGGTGCCGCTCTGCAGCAACATGACCCAGGCCCGCCTTTTGAAGCATCCTACAAGAGAATTCCCTTTTGTATTTTCTTGGCTGAGTTTGTTGTGACATGCCCTGTTATTTTTGCATTCTGTGTCCATTTTGAAGTTCCCCCAGGCATCCCTTCAAATGAAACATTGCGTCACTGAGGAAGTGAAGCCATTAAAAGTGAATGCTTTTGCCAAACACTTGGAGCAAATACAGTCAGCTCTCATCTACCAGAAATGGACTCGCAAGTTGACACTGCAAAATTTGGGAAGAACAATAGTCCTTTCTTGAGCGGTTTGATGCAGTTTTTCAAAAAGCTGAGCTGTGCCGTTATTTTTTTGCCACGTCACAGATGAAGGTTTTATATATTGCATAGAGCAAATGTAGAAGGGTTACCAGGCAAAGTGGTTAGAGCATGGAGCTTCTCACTTCAAAATAATTTTGAAGGAAGAGAAATTTTAAGTTCTCTGCTGAATTCTGCTAAGGTCTCTGACCTCTGTGTTTTTCTTTCATCCTCTAATAATCCTGCCTTTCTGCAGAGCTGTGGGGATGGACCAATTACTGTTTACATACTATTCTCATGGTGTAAAACACTGTGTAAGTGTTAGGGATCATTATTAGTGTTTTCCTTGCTATTCAAAGGGTTAATTTCTCTCTCCAAAGAAGGAGATCTGATTTAGGTTTGGCACAGGAGGAGGGAAGACAGAGGATTTTGTTCTGCAGGAAACTAGGTCAGCAGGTTTTTGTTATCGTGCTCGACAGCCCAATGTGGTTTGCATTTAGGAATGAACTCGGTTGACATCGTGTATGGTCGATTTCCTCTTCCCAAAAAGCAGGCCTCAGACATCGCTCCGTACGTTATGGCTTTCCCAAACTGAATGCAAGAGACTATTAGCTGAGAAAGCTCAGGCAGTTATAAGTTTGTTAGAGAAGTTTTTAGAGCTGTCTGTCAGGAGTGCCTCAGGAACACAGAATGAAGTCCAAGATATTTTGGAGAGGAGGAGCAATAGGGCTGGAATCTGTTCAGTCACTGAAGTGCATCAGAATCATAGAGCTCTTCATTGTTTTTACACCCCATTTACTGATGATCGTTCTTATAGCCGTAACATTGTTTGGTTTTTGTTTGGATGTGGTCAGATTCTGATCTTGGTCCTACCAAAATAACTTTGGAGTAATTCCCTTGCATTCTCTGAAGCTACTGCCATGGGTGGCTGAGATCACAGTGTGGTCCTACAGGTAACCTTTAGATGGGGAGTTTTCCATTATAACTTTTGGACCATCACGACTGATAAAAGATTTTAATAATCCAGAATATTTTTCACATCTTCCAGCTTTCTTGAACACATACACTGGAGTGTATTCCTTTACTAGGCAACTGAGGATAGATGTCTGTGTTCTTTACCTCTGCCTATTGAAGACCAAATTGTAGCAGACATCACGCAGGTTGGAGAATTCAGGCTGCCTTTCTTTACAGATTATTTTCACTTTAGTGAATAACGAAAAGCCAAGTACTTACAACTTACAAGAAAAATCTACTTGGTTTTGATCATAGGGATCAAGTAAAGGTGATGGCTTAGAAAGGCTATTGGTAACATCTAGGAAAATGTCTGAGTAATAGGATTTAAGGCTGAGCATCTATTTCCAGTTTTATATTCCTGTTGTGTTACAGACTGTAATGTGAGTTAATGGCTTTTCAGCATAATAAAACCATCTAGTTCTGTCCTGTTCTAGTCTTTATTCAGTTCTGGCATCAAGAAACCCAGACATTTTTGCAAACCAAGTTTGGCTTTTAAAGCTGAACAAGGAAAATGCAGGCAATACTGAGAAAAACAGACAGCAGTAGGTTGCCAGCAATTCCTGGAAATAATGGCGTTTCACAACCATTCCCTGCAGATTGGACATTTAGGGACGAAAAATATCCTTGTGGCTTACATGGACAGAATAATGAAAATGCAAAGTCTGTTGAGAAGGTTTATTATGGTAAAAATTCAAATGCCATTCTAGGGTCTAAACCAAAGAGCAGAATATCAAATCCCTCAAAATGATGACAGTGTAGAAACAATACAGATCAGAAAATTGCATACAGTCTCTCCTGAACTTGCTTTTAATGTCATGTTAGGCTGTACATTTTAGTTGTCCAATGCCTTTGAATCTTTAAACAGTCTCAGCTGCAATAAATGTGCTCATATAATCATCTTTTGAAATATGAACATGTTAAACGGGGAGGAAGAAGGTTGGTATTTCTGTAATACCCTTGTGCTTTTACACTGTTGGCATCTGTGATGGAGAGCCAAGAAAACGACAGCGCGTGTCTGACTGAGAGGCACAGAGAGGACTTGTAGCAGGCAGACACGTACACACAATAAACATCCAAGCTGAGGCAGCATTTTGAAAATTGCCTTCTACATAACAAAACCAGGAGGGGTTGTAGGAGAATCGCCATAGGTTGAATTATTTCATTCAAATTCATAGCGACTCAGAAGATGTCACTATGTTGCTGGAAGACTCGGGTTGTATTCCTTACTCGCTAAATTGAATTAAGTTGAATTAAACTCTTAGCTCAAGAAATGAGAGATGGAAAAGACTCTCTCTCTCTCTCCTCTGTAGTGGCTCTCCAGAATGTATATTACATCTCTTGAGGCTGTCAGCCATGTGAAGCTTTTGGGATGTGACTCATAGGATAAAAAAGTCATTCTTGCTGTGAATAAAAAGGAAAACATCCTACATTTTTATACAGTCTTTTTCTTCCCCCAGAGAGTTCAGAAAACATCACAAATCATTAGCATATCAGAGCTATCACTGAAAATATAGGAGCTTCTGGATTGAAGCAGCAACTGTGAATAGCACTCAGTAATGCCATGTGTGTGAAAAATGTCTGCTGCTGTATATCTGTGCTCTTTCAAATGAATGAACTCGAGAGTTTCTAGGCTGAAAGTGAGGCTGGTAATGCAGTAGAGCAGTGCGTGTATGTCAGCGAATGAACAGATGCTTGCAGAAAACTGCGGGATGAACAGATGCCGAGTAATGCTGGTGTACAAAATAAGCCATTTGTGCCTGTTTAGGAGCTCTGCTGCATAAAGGATGCAGCCTACAAATTTAAGTAAGTTATGATGTTCTCCCCTATGGCTGGAGTTAGAGGCAAATCCAGTTAACTGCAGAGTAGTCACTTTGTGGAACAAACATAAACTAAAATCATCTTTCAGAGAGCAATGGCTTCATATGGGTGCATTTCTTTTTTGTTTTTCAATGTAACTCTGTCTTTACCACTGAAAGTAGCTATGTAACAGTTAGAATATGGTCTCTAAGCTATGAGTACAAACCCTGTTTATCCCTTTTGTGGGACAAAATATCTTTAGTCTTGGTTTATTTGCAGTTATTTTTTCTTCTTAGTGTTTTAACCAGTAATTAGCCCTGTCTGTTGATAGTTGTTTACGGCTGGGGACAGGCTGACAAGAATAATGCTCTTTGTGCTGCAGTAAGGAGGGAATCGTGCTGGGTAGCTATCCTGTATCTATTTCCCAAAGCCAGGTAGCCTTCTTCTGGGGCAGCCCCTGTACCAGGAGAGAGGGAACAGCGATATTCTCAAACATGGCTGCTCACTGCCGATCTTTTCTGAGAATGGCAATTGGTTGGTTGATTAATTTTATTGACAAATTCTTGCAGGCAAAAGGCGCCACACTGAAAGCACTGGTGAACAAACTGTAGACACAGATCCCACGCAATATTACTCATAATGGAGTAACTCTATACACCAGTGAGTGTTGGTACACTTCATTGTTGCTTCAAGTTGATTGCTTGCATCTGCAAGATTACTGACTAACATGATACAACTTTTGGCCTCTTTCCTTGGATGCCAATAAGGAGATTAATTAGAACAGGGCTAAAAATGTATTAGTGTTTAAGGGAGATAGATACATTTTTTCCTGTGCTGCCTCGTCTCGTATTCCATCCCGATCCTTTTATGCATTATGCTCAAAGAAGTACTGTAAAGCAGAGTTGAAGACCCTCAGTACAGAGTCCTCATACAGCTTCTGCTACATTTAGTGCTCTCGGTATCTACAAGGAGGTAAGGAAGGACTTTTTATCTCCATCCTCATATACCCTTATTCCAGGAGAACAGGCATGCTCTTGCAAAAGCAACCTGGAGCAGTGCTCTGCCAGCACAGGATGTCTGATAAGCAACGCGTTCCATACCCCCTCCTACAGTGGCTCATTCTGTTAACACTCACAGTGTCCTTCCACAGTACCTTTGCTGGGGCCTTCACACAGCTCACAAGTGATCTCTGGCTCTACAGCAGCTATAATACTCAAGTAATCTCCAGCCAGTCTTGGCGGTTGGACTTTCCCAGTGACCTGTATTAACCAGAAGTGTCATGAGAGGTTTCCCAGTTCCACCATTCTACTTCTGGTGTTTGCAGCTGCAGTAACTAATGCCCGACATTTATACCCAGCTTGTGCTCTGGTTGCTGCAGCTTGGTGCCTGTTTGCACATGGGGCCTTCTGATAAGGCAGGCATTTGACCTTTCTATTCTTAACCCACTAACATTTAGAAGAGCTGCTCTCCCCACCTCTAGAGGCTGTGTTCCTCCCCCTCCCCCCAATATCCCTGTTCCTGCCAGATAAGATTACGCCTGGGTTATATATTGATCTAAAAGCAGAGTGCCAAATGCAGCCCACACCAGTTCAAGGGCAAATACTGAATCCATACGAGTGAGTTCACGTGCTTCAGCTCAGCAGTGGAAGGGTAATGACCAATGGCTCTTTTTGTCCTCTCAGCAGAACGTGAGGGCAAACCCAAGTGTATCAGTTCTTTATTGTACCAGTAAAATGAACATCACGGCTGCAGGAGGTACCTGTCCAATTTGCTGATGCTGCATCTTTGCGCTGTTTCCTCTCCTTCATCTGCACTTAAACAGATGAAGGAGTTGAAGTGATTAGTGCACACTCATTTGCTTGAGGCAGTGTATTCAGTAACCTGAACATGGAAACGAGAGCCAAGATTCCTTTGTTTTAAGCCAAGCCTAGCTCAATGAATACTGCAGTGTGTCACTTAAACAAATTTCTTCACCTGTGCATATGTATTTCCCAGTTTTTGAAAGTGGGAACCTATTAGCAACCTAGTGAATTATAAATAGCAAAAACTATTATGGGAAAGTGCCTGTATTGACAAATGTATATAGCCATTTACAGTCAAATACTAAAAGTCAGTGATTCTTTGTTAAAAATTAGTAATTGAAGTACACCCAGATGAAACTCTTGGGCACACTTACAAGCTGACTGTATGAAGTGACACAAAGAAGCTCTTAGGGCATAACTGCAGCCAGTCAAACATCAGCTCCCAGTGCCATAGCTAGAACACAGAATGTGGATGGGATTACGTGAGCAAGGGAATAATGGATAGCAGTAAGGAGATGTTATTGCCTCTTCACATATTGTATGGGAGTCTCTTGTTCTAGTTCCGTATCCTGGTATAAAATCTGCATTTCCAAAAGGATGTTGAGATTTGGAAAATACTTGGGAAACAGTCACCAGAATGATGAAAGATGTGGAAAACAGGCCTGATGATGGATGTTTAAGATGCTTGAGCTGTTTGCTTTATCCATGACATGGCTTGATAGTGATACAGGAGGATCAACATAGGGAAGAGATTCGTTAGATGAGATCTGTTGAGCTGTTACACAGCATGTTGTATGAGTAGAGTGATGACAGTGGTCCCTGACGGCTTTAAAAATCTGTGACAACGATGGTAACTACAATCAATCATAAGAATTAATTAGCTTGCAAGCCTGATTTTTCCACTGCAAAACCAAAAGCCACTGGAGCAGAATGGATAAAAATTTATTATAATTCTTAATATTTTATTATGTTAAATTAAATGGTTTAAAATACAACATTGTGATTTACTGTTCGTTTATGACCATCTGTACTAAGAACTAAGCTTCAAGTAGTCTAATAACATAACTTACATGAAAGTAGAGGCAGGCAGTATGCTTTTTCCTGCCAATGTTTAAGAGAAAGTAAAACCACTGAATTGATGGAGGTCTCTGACTAATCGCTAGACTTTTTTTAGAGTGCACGACGACTCCATTTTAGTTGTCTCGTCTTACCTAATTTGGAAACTAGGTAATTCAGAGTTAAGAAGCTCATTCAGAACTGAAGGAGGAAAGCTTTTTTCTGTCTTGTGGTCTGTGAATAAAAATAGATGTGAAAGTCTGTTCTGCTAATTTTTTAGATGCCTGAAGAGCATGTGTGTTCCAAAACCAACTGCTTTATCTCCTTAACTACAGTTAATATTGTCTTTGTTTACTAGATCTGTTACTTTTTAATGCTATGTTTTGGTAAGCTTTTCCATGTATTTCCAGAAATTCTAATAGAATTTACTAAGTTGTTAGAAAACAATTATTAAATCCTATTTTAATGACTTTGAGCTCCAGCTTCCATTTCAACTCAAAATTGCACAAACCATGAATAAAAATTCATTTAGTGGGGAAAAATACTCCCTGCTTGCTGATACAATAAACTGTAAAAATTAAATTCTATGCTTAGCTATAGAGTTGTTTTTGAAGTAACTAAATCACATATTTAAAATGAGGGAGTTGAAATCAACCTGTCCTGCACTTCAGGCAGAGGTGGGTAGGAATTTTGCTGATCCTAGCATCCATGAAACTTCTTTGGGAGAGAAAAGTAGCACATCCTCGGCAGGGATCATCACTGCGTTGGGCCCGTACCATGTCCTTGTAATGTCAGAGACAATCACTGGCCATTTGAGCAGCCTAACTGAGAGAGACAAGGCATAGGGACAGAAGTGCTCACTGACAGTGCTTTTAGAGAGCCTGATTTACGTGGCTGTTTTTCTTCTTCCCCCCCCACTTCAGATGTTCCATGAAGTAAATTTTTTATCAGTGACTCAGAGCAAAAGAAAATTTCAGATTTCAGTGATAAGATATTAGATGTCTGGGCAAGCTTTCAACTGAAAATGTTTTTTTTTGGCTTATCCAGCATAATGTACATGCTGAGATGTGAGTGCGTGAGCCTCTAGTCATGAGTACAACACCAAAAGCATGGACATAGGAAGGAATAGTGTTACGTAGGAGAAGATTCATCATTTTTGTGAATTTGTTTAAAGAAAGCCCAGATGTTGGAGTAGATGTCTTCTGGATCAATCATTTTCTAGGCCACAGATGACCAGAAAATCAGTTAAAAATAATTTAAAAAGAGATATTAGAGAAGGAAACCTGTAGAACTTAATGTTTAAACAATGTAGCCCAGACTAGTTTGGCCTTAAAATGATCTGTATTGGCCATAATTTGGGAATGTTTAACCCTCGG
>Ga0181612_104658_pt1 | contig 18752 bp, 13 predicted proteins | sample HoacroProtozoa21_FD_119630 | JGI IMG/M metagenome (GOLD analysis project Ga0181612, IMG submission 119630) | Hoatzin crop microbial communities from Cojedes, Venezuel. Combined Assembly of Gp0051906, Gp0051904, Gp0051908 | reverse complement strand
CCAAAAAGCAAGCAGACATTCTGGCCCTGCATCATAAAAAGCTATCCAAGGTTGCAAAGTGCCATTATACTTACCCACTATGTCATTAATGAACCCCAAATCATTTAATAAAACAAAGTGCACAGCTCAGAATCCCATTAGTATTAAACTGGCCACAAGACAAACATGAACTACCTGTGTACCCTAAGTAACCATCAACGTTAAGGTGAAAGCTTATCCAAACCTGGAAACAGTGAAGAAAAGCAGCTTTTTTTTCAGACTTCTAAAATCACAAATGGGAAGTAATTATAGAAAAGTTGAACTGCAGTGGAGGAACTGAGGAGCAGTAAGAAGGAGAAGTAATTCTAGTCAGATCAGCTGCCAGGATAAGACAAGACAGATAAGAACAGAATATGTCTTATTCATCTGAGTTGCCAGCCATGTTGTATTATATTAATATCCCAATTCATTAATTACTGCTTAGATATTACAGTGATGACAGCCATATAGATATCTGAATGTAGAGCTTTTACTGGTTTATTTTGGACTGTTTTCAAAATACATCCCTAAAGATTTTACTAGTTTGGAAGCATTGCTTGTTTATTCCACTTGACAGTGGAAGATGGGGAAGAACTTTTTTTTTTTTTTACTTTGTCATGCTCCCAGTCTCAGCAAGAGACAAATCACCCTCCATACTTTACTCCACCATTTTTGCTTCCCTGAAGTTCTGTGGAATATCCCTCAGAGATTACTTCTATCGTTCATCTGTCCGTAGTTGTGTTTATCCACTGATTCTGGAAGAAGTCATACTCTTCCCCCTCTCTGGACTGATTCCCGAGACAGCAGTGCTGTTCTGGCACCCTGCTGCTGTTCTGTTATTCCTACCCCAACCAACAATATTCTTGGTTAGAAACGATGCAGCTCTGTCTACCTTGGGTGACTGGAGAGAGCAGCTTATTCTTCTGAACCCTACTCAAATTCTTGGCTTCTTTGTTCTTGCAAAGGTGTCCCCTATTCATCCTTCTCAGCCACTTCTTCAGCCATTAGTCAAAAGCAGAGATATATTTCTTTCCTTTCTCTTGTTCAGTTTTGAAGTTAAAATGGAAGATATTTCACACTGGCTGTGGTGTCTGTACCTGCTTCATTTTGCTGCTCTAGAATTTTAATCTCTTTCTAAATTATTGATGCAGAAATTCCAGGCAGAAAAAAAAAATAAACAAAACACCTTGATTTTGGTGTCTGTTGTTCATAGCTTTCTCTCCCTGTCTTTGAGAGATGAGACTTTGGGCACAGATAAAAGAAAAATAAAAAAACCACCAAAGGTAAGAATTTAAAAAATGTATTTAGTTCAAGGGAACTGTATGAAGAAATATGCCATTGCACAGATTTCATCAGGGATTTCCTAGCTCTCCTTCTTTTCATCTGTGTGGTCCTGTTTCTTACAAGTCAAAATCCACAGAAGTTTCAGACAGTCTTTTATTCTTGCCTGTAGCAAGAGGAAAATATTATTTTTTAGTGAGGGCAAAACCAACTCAGAACTGGAAATGGAAGTTGTAGATTTTAAATGTGTATGTTTCCCTCCTTATCAGCCTGGTATATCTAAAGCAGAGACAACTGGTAATTTCCGGTGTCCTTTGAAAATCAGACAGCATTGCACCTGCTATGCAGGTTTCTTCCATATTTTATTTATATTTACCTCTGTTCTAAAGAACTCTAAAGGTCTACTTCTCTTCTAACCCTTTTTATTGTTCAGTGTTCCATCTTTGGCGAAGACATTGACTTAAAAAAATAAATGAAATCCTGGGAGCTGACAGCCCTGCCTCCTGCACACTCTATGGGGCAGAACTTCTGGAGACAAGCTGTGGATAGGCTCATTCCAGTAGCTTAGCCATAAAGACTAGCTGCCTACCAACTATAGTATGAACTACTGAATATGACAGCAGTACAGAAAAACCTGTCCATCAATAATACTCATTGCCTACATAATTTAATTTATAAAAATGCTAAACAATTGTCCATCTACTGATATGTATAGATATTCAACTTTACAAACACAACCACAATGCAATAGTACAAAGTAATATACTCCAACAGCAGTAAGACCAAGAGCACCAGTACACCAGCTTTAAAAATTATCAGAAATAGGGGGAAATGTTCTTGAATTCAGGTCACAGAAGCTTTGTTTCTTTCAGTTAAGATTCTTATTGTATTCTATTTTGAATGCTTCAAAGAACAATTCAGGATAACTCTGGCAAATTCACTGCTGTGCAGCTGCCTGAAGAACACACTACATACCCTGGAGACACAGACATCCCATACCTGATTATCCACAAATAAATGCCTGCTGAGTCTTCCACATATGATGAGCGCTGTAGATGGGAACAGAGAACAGTGGGATATGCAGACCTATAGATCTATTCCATAAACACAGCATCTAACAAAAATCACGCCCTCTTGTCATGTACCTGCCTCCTTCCCTGTATTTCAGCCCTTGTCGCTTAATCCTTTGATTTATGTATGCAGAAAGGGTTGCAGGTACAGACGAAAAAGGCACGACCAACGGGACGGCCCACTTCAAAGCATCTGCAGTCCTGCAAGGAAAGTATCAACCCCATTCTGCTGACAACTGACTTGTCATTTCCTTTCCTACGATTTGCCTGAAGTCACACGTGGCATATATATCCAAGCAGATACGGACTGCTCTGTCTCTCAGCAGGTCATACAAGCTACAGTACACAGTACCAGGCTAACTCTGCTTTGTGGCTGCAGGATAAGATCTGGTTTGTGTCTGGGTGCTGAGGAGCACAAGTAGATAAGGAACGGGTGGAAAGGCATGCAGAAGTCAATGACAACGCTGATGGGAGAAGTCAGACGCTGTAGGAAGTTACTTCCAGTCCTTTGATCTTTCCACTGGAACACATTGAATTTTATGCATAACATCTCAGCTACTCTATAAACTCTAAGTCCACTTAAAATAACCTCCCAAATGTTAGGCATTCAGGAGATTGACATTTTTTTAAAAAATATTTGGAATACTGAAATTAATCTAAAGCAAACAAACTTTTGTTTGTGTCCAAAAAAAAATAAGACAGTTTGACATTATTCTCATAGATATTAAAATTGTCACAGTAGTAGCCAAAAGAAATTGACTGAATTCTGCACATTTTACTTCTCCCCTTCACATAAATGCCTACCTGGCTGTTCATGAAACTCCACACTAACCACCAGGGAAACACAGTGAGGGCTGATGAATAATGCACACAAAGTCCACTATATCTGGCTGGCTGACCATACAGTTCTGCAATGAACAATACTACTGACTCTGTAACTTGCTTTTGAGCCCTGTTAGACAGATGCTTAGGATCAAAATCGGATGACAAACCTAGATGCATGGAAAGGATCTTACACCAGAACCCTTTATTCAGCTTTCAACTTCATACCAGGCCAGGTTCACTGCAACTGGCATGCTACAATGCCAGATTTTCACTTAGCTACACAGGAAACTAAGCTCAGTACCCAAAGATGCCAACTTCTTTTATGTTAGTCAGACTGATCCCCACCCTTCCACATGTGCTTGGAGTTGATCCAGCCACATACCTAAAAGGAATCATGTGTTTTCTTCAATCCTTATGGTACTGTGTATGTGGCATCTGTTTGTTTTTTCCCTGACACAACTTTGTGCAGCAGTATGTTGATAAGACTGCTCTTATTTATTTTTTGTACTTTTTGCAGCACCAAAAAGTTGTATAGGTCATATGCTAGAAACTGTACAAAATACAGAAGATCATCTCTATTCAAGAGCTTGAGAGACCCCATTATTTAGTGGGAGAACAAACAGTTTAACCATGGCTGCACCTGCTTCAAACTATTCTACTGATCTTCAGACCTTAGGCAAGATCCTTTCTGTATGTGTCTCCATTTTGCAATGATTGACTGTCCTGCCTTCACCTCCTGGTTCTCGAATTCATGCATGCTTATGGTCTTCTTATTGGTACCTCATCCTACATCAGGAGCTTGAGTCTATAACTCTTCATCATGCAAGCAGTCTATGTAACTCAAAGAGTCTTCCTGTGTGAGTGAAGATTAGTAAGACTTCAGAAGGCTGATGCAGCACTCCACAGAACACAAAATTTTTATAAATGGTGCTCGCACAGCAGCTTACGTTAGGCACATTCTAAAACATTTAAACTGATAGGAATTATTCTGATGACTTATAATATGCACTGAATATGGTTCCAGAACAAATACAAGGGGTTTTTTTTGTGATGGATCTATCACAGTCTTTTTTTTTGAGTAAGGATTTCTTTAAAAGTGATTTCCACAACTGCAACCCAAGGTAGATATGAAGTTTCTGGCACTGGACTTGTACTATTGCTACACAGCTTAGCTGTTAGATATGGGGCTATGCCATCAGCAGGTTCACCCAATGATGATAACATTTACTTTACAAACACTTACCATTTATTTTCATTATTTTCTGCCATTAGAAAGCAGCCTGAGTGTGTGGGAGACGTCAGGACAGTAAACAAAATGGTAATCTCTGATATTAAGGGAGTAAGGTCTGTTTGCTCCCAAAAAACCAGAAGACTACTCAAACAAAAATAATCAATTTTGGGTTCATGGTTTCTTAAAATATGTTTTTCTTCAAAGACAATCCAATAATACTCAGTATTTATCCTAGCATTCATAGAGCAATATTTATTCTAACAGTCTTTGGAGGGATAACAGCAGATTGGATTTGAGTTGAAAGGAGATCTACACCTTTCCCTCTCCCCTACCCCAGAAACAGCTCATAGTAAAAGGACAAATTTTCTCCTTTGAGTGGTCTTTAATTAATACAATTGCAAAACATTTTGGTGAATTTGGTATGAGCAAAATGACACTTTGGCACAATTGGCATTTAGCAAATTATATCTTTACCACATAAGGACATCAACATTTTTCCTTTAATTCTTTTGGTAGCTATTCTGTGAGAAACAGTAAAACAGCAGGTACAGTTTTGTGGACCATCAAGCCACATTACTGAGTATTAAAACAAATAAAACACCTAAAAGACTAGGCATTCCATTTTGGAAATTATGTCAACAATGTAAAAGTGATCACTAACCACTTATCATCATACATCTTTAAAGAATTTTCAATACATGAGTAAAGACTTGTCACAGATCAGAGGCTAAGTACACATTAAAATGTTAGGCATTAACCATTCTGTTGCTATTAAAGATAGCTGTAATCCACAGATAACACTGCTGTAATTTGAGTAAGCGTCAAGGTGATCCAGGAGTTTAGCAAATTTTAACTGTCTAAAAAAGCACAACAATTCTGAAATCATGTCACCTCCAATCTCAAGTGCCAATCTTTCTCTTTTCTCCCCTGAACAACTCTTCATTCAACTCAAGTTTAAAAGAATGACAAAGAAATGCTAGAGACAGACTAACTAAGGAAAATCTCCAACCCTAAACTCCAAATGCCTGCTTAAACAATAGCACCACCTTCCTTCCATCTGCATTCTGCCACGTTCTTGAATTTAGTGTGGCATCATGTGCACAAATGCTGTGGCGAAATGGGGCTGACAGCACTATGTGACATGAGGGACATACACTGGCCTATTTACCTAGGACAATTACCACCCTGAACAGGCCTTTTGTATTAAAGCTGCTGCTTCATTATCTAACACCCCCTACCCTTCTCCCTGGCACTGTTTCCCAAAGAAGTCAAAGTCTTGTCTGCAAACCCAGAGGCTCCATCAATTCAAGTGAAGTCAGTCAACAGAAATTAGTACAGTACTAACTAGACAGGTTAGTGTCATAACTGTAAATACAATTCCAACACAGATCAACATAAATGAGGTCAGAATCCACTTAAAACTCTAACACAGACATTTTCATTGGGTTTAACTAATGTTATAAAAATCTGGCATCATTTACACTATTTCAACTTTGTTTATCAACTAGCTGTAAGCCGCCCTGCCTCACATAAAACTGCATGAAGAGCGATACAAGATTTGGACATATAAGCCTCAAGGCCCTCAGGGCAGCTTTTTCATTGCTTTGTAGTTTGTCTGGGCAATTATCTTTGTGAAATGCAGTGCAAACCCTACTATTCTGATTTGGCGGTGAGCTATGAGTCAACTGTTTTGACCTACCCAAAGAGGGTTCTACACACTCAGCAGCACCATCTCTTTATTTCTGTATAACAATTAGGGGAAAACGTTTTGAGATATTTGAGTAAAAGGTACTATAGAAATAGAAAGTACTGTTTAAATAAATCACATTTATCTAGGCTTTGAATTAAGAACCACAGTCACTCCTAATGGATTAAAACATGACATGTTTTACTTACCTCCTACGCATGCTTGTATCCTTTTATAAAAGGCTAATATAGAGATTCTTTCATAGTCTTCCATGCACTAGAAGAGCTAGATGGTCTATGATCATCAATACACAGATTAAGAAGCACCTTGGGGGCTGGACGAAGCCAGCCACCTCATTACATATGGCCCACAGTCACATTAGCATTATCCTATAGTAATATGAAAAAAAATAAGATTAATATTAATGTTTGCTCTTTCCCCTCCAAAATCTATCAAAAAGACCTGTCTGGACTTTCGGAAGGAAAAGGTTTCCGAACTCTAGTCTAAGCCACAGAAGACAAGAGAACTACTGTCATTACAAAGCTATGATATCTCTTGGCATTGCTTACTTCTGTACAAATAGCCAAAGCTGTCTTTCTAAGGGTCTGATCTTCTTTCTCCTCCACTGCATCTGGTCAAATTGTACAATGACTTCAACAGAACATGATCTGAACCCAGACCTGCACCTAACAAGTATCTAAGAACCTAATGGTTCTTAGATTAGATAAGGTGGGGCCAACACTTGGAAGCAGAAAGCTGAGTAAAAAGAGAGGCCTGGTTTTGCCTTACGCTTTCCTTTAGATGACCATTTGGGTATTTTTATTCCTCAACACTTGGGACCAAGACAGAGAGAAAGAGTTGCTGCTTAGACCCTCAGTGCAGAAGTAAACCCTCAAAGGCTCATTAATTGAAGCCAAGCAGGCAGTGTCATGGCAGGCCACTTCAGTCAGTCTTCCTAGCACTTCAAGGTAAAAGTATCACCGATTTTTAGCACATGATTCAAACTCCCAAAATGTTTGATTCCCGAGCGATCCTGAAGAGGTGGTGTCCTTTTTCTACAAATGTGCAAATGAATGCCAGAGTCAGAGAAAGATATTCTCTACCTTTTATTAGCCAATTTGTAGTCCCAGTGTACAATTTTTACAGTATTGAGACTTGCAGAGCATTTGGTACATACAAAATATTTCTCCCATTGACCTGTTTTAGTTGCAACTGTTCAGCACTTCTGCAAATCAGGCCTCGGGGGAAATAAGAAAGATGAAATTAGTTGACCACCCTTGAAAAGTTTGATCAAAGTATGTTGCCAAGCAACACAAATTCTGGTAGAGACAGTGATAAAATTCTGTTCTCTAAAGAAGCCTTAAATTCCTTTGTGACTATCTTCTCCTCGTCCTGCAATCCTCTCCTTTATTCACTGTGTCCCTCAACCTCTGCAATAAAATGAGACTGTGCTAAATTAGTGTCTTTTCCCACACAATCCTTGCACAGGCTATCACACTTCTGGTATTTCTAAAGTGTTAGCATAACTTTAGACTGTGAGTGTGTATGAATTCCTCGCTTCGCTCTCCCTTACTCTTACTTATTAATAAAACTAAAAATAGTTCTACCAAATGAGGTAATTCTTGTACTTACCAAAGTGATTACAAGGTTAGGTCTTTCCTCTCTTTTTTCCCATACCTAACTCATGCTCGGACCTAATTTTCTCCTCTCTTTCTGTGTCTCCACCATTCCACAGCACATCATTTGGGCGCAGTCTCCTCCGCACCAACTGTCTGCTCATCTTCCCACCCCAGCACCTAGAACATCTGTCTTCACCCAGCCAGCCTGTCCCAGTTATAGCAGATATCAAAATCCAGCCCAAAGATTTGATAAAGATGTAGGCTTTGTAACTTATTTCAAGCTTATCAAGGAAATCTGTTTCTCTCAGATGCTGATTCCATTTTTATCACGCTTATATATGCAAATATATGTATGTGTGTGATGTGGTATACATCTGTGTACAAATGTGCATATTTGCAATGATAATAAATGTGAATGTAATTTATATGAAAGAACAACAGCAGATCAGATCAAACAACGTCGGAAGAGCCCAGTAGATAAGACATGAGTGCTTCGTTTAAGAGTGGGTTATGGAAGAGCTTCTGGGAGTAGGAGTGGGGATATGCCTGGGAAAGTGAGTACCTGGACCAGCAGTTGCAGCAGTAAAAAGATACTTGAGGAAAGGGGCATGCACTGCACTCAGCAAGGACAGAACCAGGGGCCACAGGCACTAAGCTGAGGCTCTGCTTTTTAGCAAAGGTCCTGAAAGAAAGTAATCCCAATGGGGGAAGACTGTGAAGCAGTGATTAAGCTTTAGTCTCCTAACACCCATGGATACTTCTTGTTCCAGATCTTTCACACTCTTCTCCCTTCTCTGGCAAGGGATTCTCAGAGCTGCTCCATCCCCCCATTATCGCATACCCTGGATGCAGGGGCAAACAAGTTTAGAAACTGTTGATCTGCAGCAATAGTCAGCAGCAAAAGTGTTGGAAAAAAAGAATACAAAAATAGGCAGCAAAGATAGATCCTTCATCTAAAACCTTCCAGTCAGTACAGCTAGAGGTTTAGGAGTCTCCTGAGCCAGAGATTCCACTGTATTAACCTGGCAACAACTGAGAATAATAATAATGCCTTCTCACACTTGCTTCATGTTCCTTTAGTACCTGCAGAGCAAAATAAGGCCCACAGCTCTCGTCTCTGGGAAGAGACAGCCTACAGCCTGTGCAAGTCAGATGTATATTTAGCAAGATCAGTGAAGCTCTGCTGACTTACTGTGCACAATATCATTTAGGTTGGAGTAGCATCCAAAAGCTCCAGTTAGGAGGAGAGTTCCATCCTGTCAGGCAGCAGATGAATACCTACAGTCATGCATGCCCTATCCCAGGGAGACAGGCCAGGCTGCCTTCATATGCTTCTAATTGGGCTCTCCTTGAAACTGATCCTGAATCTGCAACATTTGCAGAACGTAGCTGTTTGTTGACTCCGCTGGACTGAACATGAGAATTACTTTAGTCCACCCCTTGTGAAACGCAGGCCTTGCCAGTATAACAAAGGATAGAATCATAGAATGCTTTGTGTTGCAAGGGATGTTTCGAGGTCATCTAGCCCAACCCCCGTGCAATGACCAGGGGCATCTTTAACTAGATCAGGTTGCTGGGAGCCCCATCCAACTTGACCTTCAGTGTTCCCAGGGATGGGGCATCTACCACTTCTTTGGGCAGCCTGTTGCAGTGTTTCACCACCCTCATTGTAAAAAACTTTTTCCTTATATCTAGTCTAAATCTACCCTCTTTTAGTTTAAAACCATTACCCCTTGTCCTATTGCAACAGGCCCTACTAAAACGTTTGCCCCCATCTTTCTTATAAGCCCCCTTTAAGTATTGAAAGGCCACGACAAGACCTCCCTGCAGCCTCCTCTTCTCCAGGCTGAACAAACAGACTTGCCATCCATGCGAGCCTGCTGAGGGAAGAATGCAGGTGTCCAGCTGAATCCTCCGCCTGTCCCGCTGTGAGTTTGCAGAAACCCGTGATTTCAGCAAAACAACTAGTGGTTTGGATTTTTTCCAAAGCGGAAGTTTTTATCAGAACAACTCCCAGCCAGCTCTAAAGCAGAGAACATGGCGTCATCTCTCTGCACCCTACAGTCCCCTCAGGCGTAATGTGGGGACATCACGCTAGTTTTACAGAGACTGCTTACTGTCCATCTCCTTTGGGGTCTGCATCTTCTCCCACGCTGGTGACACCGGCTTTCCCACGCACCCCCAGCACCGAAGAGGTGATGAGATGGTCACCCCCAGCTGCCACCGAGCGGCAACGACGCTGTCACACACACTCAGTGTGGCTCTCGTGCGGCAGCACGTGGGGACAGACAGCTGCCCGCTGCTCCTTCGTGGGGGTGCGTCCTCCTGACGCTGCGGGGTGCGGACGGACGGCAGGGGGGCCGCTCCCTGCTTCGAGGGAAGACCTCACCCCCTACGTCCACCTGTGGTGCAAGGCAGGGGACAGCTCGTGATGTCGACCGCTCGTCCGCTTCCACACATCGCGACCATAGAGTTGCCTTGGTTTTGCTCAGTTGTGCCTTGGGAATAACTACCATTAGAAGCATCAATTGTCCTAGAAAACGAGCTGCTGTTTGCAATAGCTGTGGCAAGAAAACATGGGTTTTGTTGTGTGTGTTGTTTTTTTTTTATTATTTTTTAAACAATGCTAATTCTAAAGAAAAGGGTGCACTCAAGGTTCAGGATAATGTTACCAAGCAGCAGAATCTAAGGAGAGATAAAAAAAGGCACAAGCTTTCTGCCTTGTGTAGCTATACTAAAGGAAGGAAATAGGATCCTAAGAGCTTTAATAATCACGTATAACTTTTGGGTGTTCCACACAGAAATCCAAACATAATACTGTTATGGCTGAATGTCTCTCTGTTCCGGGGTTGGAAAGGCTATTAATCTCCACTAGCATATCAGGAAAAAAACAGGAGGATATCATAGTTTGCACAACACCAGGACTAGCCATATAAATGTAATTGTTAATTCTGGTCACCCCTCTTTACCTTTTTATTGTTGCCAATGTCACTTTCAATCTACAAAACAGGAATGAAATCCAGCCTTTCATAATCATAATGCTCAAAGAGTAACCAAACAGCTAACAGCGATGGCCCCAGGTGTTTCAGGTTTAATGACAGTCTTCATTTTAGAAAATATTGGCTCAGTGCAAAAGTGCCACATTATACAGCTTAGAAGATTTCTAAGACTTGTATTGCAAGCTTTTGGAAATCAAGATGTTACTGAACAATCAGAGAAAATGCTAAGTCTAGCGAAAGTGATCTGTTATGGTACATACAATAGATTATTCGCTTGCAAAGAATAGATTTTTTTTTTTTTTAACGCTCTTACAGTGCAACCTCCTCAGCGGGAAGGGAGAAAATAAGGACCTGCAACTCAAACCACACTAGTGAATGCAGCAGGAGGTTTGTCACTGACTTCAGCATAAGCAGGACTATACTCACCAATGACTGTGCTGATGGAACAAAAAGGAAGAAAGAAGAAGCCTTGTTATTTACAGCTTATAATTTAAGTGAATCTGCAGTTTAAAAAGCCCAGAAGGCTTTGAAATGACTTAATATTACCATGTTATTACAATTTTTAATATTAATTTGGAAGCAAGTCAAGCAGATTTGCAGTAAAATGGTTCAACAAGTATTGATGAAATACGAAGCACAAGATGGGTATATGCATGAACAGCATAAAATGTTGCTACTTACTTTAAAGTGAGATTTATGCTCTCTGAAGTTTAGGAACCTTGTTGCAATAAGTCACAATACTTGAGAAAATAAGGACAAAAACCAAACACAAAACATTTTTGAGGTAGTCAAATAAGTTAAATGAAGTTTCACACAACATTAGGCTTAAGACAGACCCGCTGTGTTATATTTATTTCCACGAACACAATAGCAGCATTAAATGCAGGCTGCAAAACGCTGGTGCGAGGCGAAGGCTGGTCCTGCTGCTAGGTTGATGGCCAGCCTCCAGCTGACTGTGTGCCATTGGCCAGAGGGCACAAGCTGCACCTAACGATGCTTCTGGGGATGCCAGCGGCATCTCCCCAGGCCCAGGAGGTCCTGCGGACTTCCTGCAGCCGTGGCGATGCAGATCTGGTGGGGTGGTCAACCCATCAGTGTCCAGCACCTTCTTCAGGATACCAACAGCAGCTCTCTTGCTATGCAGGGCCAAACTCACCTGAGACCACAGTTAGCAGTCTACAAGCTGTGGGTCAACAGGGCCTAAAAACCTCGGCCGTTTTAGCTTCCTACAAGGGTACTAGGTCACTTCAGTGCCCCTGTGCCATCTTTTCTTACTAAGGTTACTCTAATGGGCTCAAGTGTACCTGACCAATTTTCTACACGTGCTTCCCTTGCCCTTGCTTATCATGGTCTGAAGTCAGGAAGGTGAACCTTAAATCATGTTTAAGTGGCAGAAAACTTCTTAAATAAATAAACAAATAAATAAGCAGAAAATCAGAATTTTGTTATTGTCATCTGTAATGCTATGCCCGAGTCAATTTCGACAGCGCTGAATGCAGCTCTGGTCAATACAAAACATTCGATGCTGTAAGGGGACGGCACGGAGGAAGGAAGCGAAGCAGAGAGAGGAGCTCATCCTCTGCTGCATCACACAGCCCCGCTGCAGCCCGCCGCAGACACAGGGCAGCGAAGGGGGGAGAGGAAAGGGGCCGCGGAGGCTCACACCACGCAGAATAACTGAGCCCCTGGTGCTCTTCAGGGTCAAGGCAGGCTTTTCCCCTCCCTTGGAGGCTGGGGCAGGCAGGCATCGCTGTCCCCCCCAACACATGTAGCTGACAGGCACAGCAGCTGAATGCAGCAAGAAATGCAGACGAAGTGATGCAAGCTGGACAGTCAGAGTCAGAGGTACGGAGGTCAGACCCGCAGTTGAGGAGCGGTAATTCCTGTCGAACTTGGGGCCAACCCACATTCCTCTCTCCTCACTCCTTTCTAAACTACGGTTTAGGCAGCTAGAGCTTCGTTTGGGTTAGCCCCTGCAAAAGTATCCACGTCACAGGAACACAGCAGACCCCCCTCAACAAGCCCGAGTTGTTTCACTCCGATGTAGACTCTGTTTGCACAAACTCGAGTGTCGCATTTATGCCCTGGAAAAACTGGAGACTCAATCCGCAAAATTAAAGTCCCTGGAAACCCTTGAGACTCAGGGAAGAGCAGGAGCAAGATGTTTCTGACCTAGCTGGTAGAGATAAGTTTATGAATTGGAAGTTCGTGTTTATCCACGAGAGGAGACAGCGAAAACTGAGATGAGCACAGTACATAGGAGGTTTTGAACTGTCATCAAGAGTACACAGTTAGCTCAAATCTGGCTCAGATGGAAATCTATCAGAATGGGTTTTATATAGCCAAAAGCAAAAAATCTGCTTAAAGATCTAGTGTAAACAGTTGTTTCAGGGTGGGGAAATAAAACACTCCTTGCGGTGTCTGCAACTGCTCTGAGAACAGAACTTGAAAGAGAAAATGATTTATAAACGAACAGCAGAGAGAACTCATTGATTTTTCTTCTTCTTTTATGTCCAATAAAGGAAACAAAACTAGTGACAAACTGGACTGAAAACGTTCTTTTAATTGCAGCAGTCTAAGACATAATTAGTGCCACGCCTGGGGTAAAAAAACATGCTACCCACAGCACGTGTCATTCAGACCTCATGCAAACCTTCTACTTGGGAAACTTAACTGATTTAACAGATACCGTGAGACAAACATCAGGCATACAGCTTTAAAACTGGCATTGTAAAACTACGAAAAATCAGGAAATAAATGCAAAGACGCAAATGCTAGTGCTAAAGAAGAAACAAGATCACAATTGTTCGGTTTATTTAAAAATGAACCACAGGGAATCCTACGTGGTTAACTTGGCTCCCGCTCTTTCCGGATCGCGTATTAAAACACATCCTAACGAATGAAGTGTTCGATTCTGAAGCTACTCCAAAACCAACCTCCACATCTTTTCAGACTTTTAAGGCAGCGCGTTTCAAAAAGAAATGCTCCCCCCGCAAGGCCTTCCAAACATTTTTACAGCGAGCTGTAATACACCCACCCGCGCGCAGACGCTTCCAGCTCTCCTCACGGCTGGTGCGACCCATAGGTGCCACACCGGGCCCACCCTCTAGCAGCAGAGGGGGGCTACCCCGCAGGGAAGCCCCAGGGACCTGCTGGCCTTTGCCTCATGGCCTGGCCACCGCGCGCGTGCTGCGGGAAGATGCTCCACGAGCGAGGGCTGCGCCGGCTGTGCCACCGCTCCCGGGAACCAGTGGGCAACCACCCTGGCAGAAACCACTGCGCTGCTTCGCGTCTTCTGCTTCAACCACCAACGGCACTGAAAGGTTAAGGAAAGTGCTGACACCCTCCTAATCACAGAGGGGAGAGGGGAGTCCCTCTCCTATTTTGATTAAGCACAAGGAGCATGAATACGCGTTTGTACATAATCTTATTTACACGTGTGGAAGCAGCGAGGGGAAGCAAATACTCTTCCAGCACACAAAACAAGGTCACTGGCTTTACACCAGTGTAGCAAGACAAATCTGGTATTTTTCCATTTTTCAAGTGAAAAAACACTTTGTCTGAATAGTTCTTTGTGTGTTCTCAGTATGGCAGAATAACAAAATGCCACCGACAAGCAGAAAGCAGCTGTAACACTTGCATGTCTGATCTACTTCAACAGGTTTGGAAGAAACGAAATACAATTTATTATAGCCTATTTAGCTCTGCAACAACTGCCCTTCAAAACCCGAAGGAGAACAATGTAATTGAAAGTAAATGCCTTCTTCCCTGCAGAAACCTCAAACAGCCTCAGGCAAGGGCTAATACAGATGTAGTACAAGGCATTAAAAGAGTGCTGGATGCTGTAGCTAGCAATTATCCTGGTATTTAACCAAATCTATCGCTCATCAGGAAAGCGTTTAGTGCAGTAGTCGGAGCGAGACAGGCTGACACGGAGCACAGCTACTTAACTGTCCCCTCCAGCGATTACACTTTCTCAACCTGAGAGTCATGTCAAATTAAACAACTACACATTGACTTTTCACTTCTATAAACATTAAGGTATGATTGACAACTCCTGGATGCTATAAGACAGTCATTATAATCAGCCAACATACTGTTAGCTTATTTGTGGTGCAGTTTTTTTCCCCCTATTCCGAGCAGTTTCCTCCTGGACTATTTTTACAGTGCTCTGTAGGTATGTTTGATTTGATTCCTTGAAGGCTCACCACAACAAAATGTCACCCCCACCACGAGACCTTTGTATGCATGTGGGAAAGCAACATAAAATTAAGTGACTTAACTTGGCATACGAGATCTCTTTTTTTTTTTTTCCCCCTTAGTTCCCCCCCCCCCCGGCCAGCAGTTACCCATTTAATGCAAATTTGGACACGTCTGGACAGCACCAATTGGATGCTAGCACTGCACTAAATACTGTTAATGCGGCACCTTTTTGCAGTATTTTTCCAAATTCCTGCCTTAACTCCTGGAATTCTCTTACAGCCTACACATGGCAGACACTGCAAGAGGAATGACCCACCTGCAAGAACGGAAATTAAATGACAGGCTCTACGATGTGTTCCGAGTGTGTATTCGTCAAGACCCCAAGTTTCCTGAGGCTACTACAGCATCCCTATGTCAAGCCACCACTTACTATACATATCTGAAGACTGCAGCTCAGTAAAGTTACTAGAAACCAAACAGGTACATAAAGCAGTCAAGGTCGTGAAGAAATACATCCCTTTGATTTTATATGTAACGTTCTGGTGCCTGAAACCACTTCATTACAACTGACAGCTTTACTCTCCACCCCTCTAACTCAAGCCACAAGAGTAACATAAAATATGTCCAAACTTTACCCTCTCAAAATGAAAGAAGAAAGTAAAAAAAAATTTTGTAAATAATGCTTAACACTTATACCCTCTCACCCTCCCATCATCCCTAAGAAATGTCACTGGATCCTTAAAAGCCTCCGGTAAAGAAGCAGCTGAGATTAATACTGTATCATTAAGCTAATTATGAATACAAACAAGTCTAGCACACTACTGGTATGCCTGGAAGCCTACGTCTTTACGTGACTAGTGGATCTGAAGCTTTACCTTCATACTGCCTGCAGCAGACCAAAAGGTAAACTTTACAGTGTTCTTTTTTTTAGAAAAACTCTATAAATCAACTACATAAAACCAGTAACAATAAGCACATTTGTGGAAACTGTTCTGATGTAGAAAAGTATGATTTCACTGCAGGATTAGCACTCCAAGAAAAAACAACTACAGGAGATGGAAACAGCTGAGGAGGACAAATGAAGTATAGTTATGTCTCCCCTCTGGTGGTACCAACTGCAGTCTCACTGCTTTTTCCACTTCTGAACTATATTTAATACCCGAGCACGAGTCTCAGCAATCTAACATTAAATATAACAGTATTTCAAACATCCCACCTCTCCCTCTGGTTGAAAATCCAGGCAATAATAAAACCAGAAGACTTCAGTGAAGAGTCCAGAACATGCCAGCTCTGTTTCAAACACAGAGGGCAAAGCAGTCACAGCACTAAAGACAGTGAAATGTAACTTAATTTCCAAGGTTTTGCAGTACAACACTGAAATAACAACATCACAGCAAGCACTTGGAAACTTTGCTGGTCTATCTCTAGTCCTTTCTTTCACTTCTTTTTAATCAGCTAACTGCCACCAAAGTACCCAGCTTTCACTAAAGCAAGTTACTGTCCTTGTCTGTAGGCCAACCAACACAGCACGCTTTCCACTTGATGCGGCTATTACTGTTTAACTCCAGGGACATTTCTCAGACTACCACATCCTCAAGACAGAAGATTTATCTCCAAAGACTCAGCCTCAATTTACTCATACACAAAATGCCTTGGTTATTTTTTTGCACCGACTTCCTACTTCTGTAACTGGACAAAGGCGCCTACTATTGTATCTTATTCTTGATGACCTCATGCCCACACTGCAGCTGGAAGGACTACAACAAGCAGGGAGAGCATCTGCCATCCCAGCACACAGCCAGATGCAGTATTTTAAGGTTTCTGGGTAAATTTCCCCCAAACCTTGTGCTCAAAGTTGCATCTCCCAAGCTCTGGGAGAGATTCACGCACAAAACCCAACAAAAAAACAACCAAACCGAAACCTAGCAATGGGCCTTAGCTCCGTTTCGGTGGTTGCCGGCCAGCTGCATCATCTCCGCGTGTCAGAAGCAACCTCCTCCAGAGGAGCTGCTCCCGCAGCGCTCTGCCTCGCCGGCCTGCAGCGTGCACCCACGCACAGCCCCGTTCTCCCAAAGGCAGCTGTATCTAACACCTCACACATCCCCTGGCCTTGCCACTCAGAAATTCCAGGATAGCATCTGCTACAGCAACCCTACAAAATAAAAAAAAAATTAACCCAGACAAAAAATCCCTTAGGAAAATTCCTACTCTGTATTTCTAGCCAGGAATCATAAAACTACGACATTCAAAGAACTGCATTTTCAACAGTATGTTTTGAAAATAAAAGGCTACTTCACTGAAAGGCTAACGCTAAAATGCAGCACTTCAACGAAATACTGAAATATTTCTCAAGAAATAGCATAAAAATAAGACAGGGCCCCATCAGAGAAATCCGTATGTGAACATACACAGTGTTTGTATACAGAATGTGCACATAGCATGTGTGTATCCATATATCCATGTATATATATCTCTATATCGATATAGGTACCCACACACAAGTACAGGTATGTGTAGATTATATATATTATATATATAAAGCTAACTTTCAGTCCTCAGAAAACAAAAGCTATCCCCATATAACAGCCAAATTCCTACATAACTCAATTTCGACATCTCATCTGGTGTGAACTGCACTCATTCCTAGTGTAAACCCCAGCGCGCTCTGCAATGATATACTGTAATGTCACATCGCAATCTGGATTTACTATAAAGGGCTGCTGACGAGTTTCAGAGCAGTAAACATTGCTGCGAGGTGTATTTCACACTGAGCTGGTTTTTATGAAGAACACTTCACCGCCCAGCCACGGCACCCAGATGATGAATGGTGAAAGATGCATGACAAGCTTCATCATTGTTTGTAAATCTTAACTGTTCCTGCTCACTAACTCTGCAGGCAATTTTCAAAGACAGCGGCCGACAGAAGGACAGCACAGCTTTCCTGAAGGTTATTCAACTTGTACTTGGCCTAAGCTATGCCTGCGAGGAGCACTGGAAATAAACTCATCCGTTACACTGAAGCATAGAATTGAAAATGTTTGACGGGCAGGCACACTAATGGTTGCTAAATTAAAAAAGCCCATTAAGTAGCCTTCGTACCGGTCCCCTACCCTGCTCCACAGGGTTACATACATCATGCAGAGGCAACATACCCTGGTATTATTTACACATGCAATATAAATATGCATATCTATAAAACGGGCAGAATGAACGATGGGCTGTCTGCTCACACACCACGATTCCCCTCTATCTTCTGCAGTTATACACAGCGATCGACTGTCCCCCATCTCCTTTCCCCACTGTTTGTAGGAAACCTACTTCTGCTTTCTTCTGTCAGAAGTTTACCCTTGCGACAGGGTATAATGCACAGAGAAAGGCAACTACCCACGGCACGCACGCATGGCAGCGGGGAGAGATGCTACCCTTCCTTGTCTTCTCTGAGACCATCCTGGTGTGGCAGCAGCACCACGGACCACAACAACCTCTTGCAGAGAATCAAAATTCTGCTCATCGCCTCCCTGCTAGAGGTGAAGCCAGCCTACGCTGCTCTACACTACAGAGCCTTGGTAATTCTGGCTTTTTCTCTTCCGTTTTCATTAGAGATCAGTGGCAAACGCTTCTTTTGCTAGAGTTTCTCACGATCTGCAGAGGGTTGCTTTATAGGCAGAAGAAGCTGCAGAAGAATTAGCTCAGCTGGAGACTCTCACCTGAGCTGCAAAGCTGGCGTGAACTGAGAGACGCTTTACACAGACCCTCGCGCACAGAAAAGATTACAGCTGAACTCGGAGTGAGCTCTCTCTTCTCTCAGCCAGTCAGGTT
>Ga0181612_118151_pt1 | contig 18753 bp, 19 predicted proteins | sample HoacroProtozoa21_FD_119630 | JGI IMG/M metagenome (GOLD analysis project Ga0181612, IMG submission 119630) | Hoatzin crop microbial communities from Cojedes, Venezuel. Combined Assembly of Gp0051906, Gp0051904, Gp0051908 | reverse complement strand
TTGGACTGGGTGACCCACAGAGGTCCCTTCCAACCCCTACTATTCTGTGATTCTGTGAAAGCTGGAACTCGGGAGCCCTGAGGGACCAGGCGACCTCAGAGCTGGAGGAACCCCGATACCCGGCACCCCGCGGCTGGGAGGGGAGAGCCAGGCAGCACAACGCCGCAGCGCAGGAGCGACTGGCTGGGCGATCACTGCCCCGCCACGACAGCACCTTGAAGGCGACAGAAGGGCGCTGGGTAACACGCTCTGTAGTCTCAGCAGCACGGCAGCGCTCGCAAAATTTCACCCTTCTGCTGTAAAGGCAGAACTGCAAAAAGCACAAAACCCCCGGATGGCTGCTCTTGCCCCGAGTAACTCCTTAACCTCAAGTGCATTTCTACCAGGGATGATTTTAGGCTACATTTTTTAAAAAAGCAAACAGGAAAGAAGAGATTTTCACTGAACTACACGCAATCTTAAATGACATGGCAGATGTCAGCCTTAGCTGTTATTTTCAGCTTAATGCAGATAATGGGACACGGGGGCTTCAAAGGAAATTAAAGAAAAACAAATTCAAAACAGACGTCAGGAAGCACATCTTTATAGGAGGAACCACTGCCGCACAGGCAATGCTTCAGGACCGGGAGTAATTCAAGAATCAATTAGATGGCATCCTGGAGGGACGGGACATTCGAAAGAGGAACATAAAGTCTGGCTGAATCAAATGGCTCTTAGTTGTTCCCAGTCCAGGTTTTATGTAGTTTACGGGATTCTGTGATTCCAGAGAATGAAAACAAAACTAAGCAGCAAACCCACAACTGCAATGCACCCTTACGGTCACGTGCTCGAAGCACACGGAGCTTCTGGACATGGCTTGGTAGCTCAGAACGACAACCAAGCCCTATTTTCTGCGACCTGAGCTTCCAGGTGAGCCTGACATGGATTCTTAGGAAGTACATTACCAGGTATTTCTCACTCTCCAAAAAAGATGTAGCTCCTTCTCTTCATAAAAAGAATTCGTTTGCTTCCTTGTTGTGTATGTGCTATTAATTCCTACTTTTTACCTAGTTAAATAGACACCCAGGAAGTTTAAGTGACCTGGTAGAAAACGCATCACTTCTCAACAACAATCAGGAACTGAAACCAAAGCACCTTACTTTCTGGCCTCCCTGTTTCTTGAGCTACATTTGGACATTTGGCCAGTTTCTGTTAGCTTTAAGCACATTTTAATTCCTATTTGGATGAATATATAACACTGACAGAGCCAAAAGCAAAAACATTTAAGCAAGTCATAAGCAAGACATCAGTAAACCACTGAATGCTCCTTTCTGCTGCATCACGTCGGCACTTAAAAAAAACAGCTTTCAAAACAATCATTGCTGCGAAAGTTGGAAATCTCAGTTCTCTGAGAGCAAAAGAAAATCAATGATAATTAAGCTCTTCTGTAAACGTAGCATTAACTCTCAGGAGTGCCATTATAATGCAACATTGTCCAGAAGTCAAACCTCTATTACAAAAAAAACACGCAGGCCATTTTCTGGGAGAAGACCAGATCAAATAAATCTTTATTTTTCTAACCTTTGTTAAGTTGCAAGTCTCCTTTTTTGGAAGAAAACTGAACTAACAATCTCTGAATAATCGGGAGCAAGCGTTTTCGTCAGACAGGGGTGTCCAGTGAATACACAGTACTCATTCAAGACGTATCAAATAACGTAACTGAAAAAATCAGAACGGGGAAAGGTTCCAAAATATATGTCTGCTTTGGAGAGGGGCTTTTTATTTTTAATTTACCTAATGTCTACACTCAAAATTCTGTATGACTCTGTATGGAAAAAAGATTTGACTCCGTATGTACCAGGGATTACAATGTGGGAGAGAGCAGCTTCTTAAGTTAAACTCAGCATAAAAATTTGATGTATTTGACCACGTGGTTTTTTGCTGCTCATAAATTTGTTTGCGTTTCTCTTTACATAAAACTATCACATTAGCTTTGTTGTGAACTTATGATTGTGTATGGAAATACCACAATATTAGCTTACCAAAAATGAAACTGTTTGAATTGTTGCTATTGTTTGACAACGTGCAAAACACTTACCTCACATCATGGAAAACACAATGCTTGGTTTGCAGCGAGCTCCCAATTCATCAGTCATTCACTTTTGCTCACGTATGTACCTATTCTAACAGGACAGCAACCAAAGCATGTTTTTTGCCAAACTTTGTTGAAAGCGACTGCAAAACACCAGGAGAAAATACTGGGGGAAAAAATTCCCACTTGGTCTTCCATGAGAAATACTCCTTTGGATACCTGTACACACGCACGCATGCTCACACACGTTTTCTTCTGAGTTGCATCCAAATTTCAGACACTGCCTTAAGCAGGAGTCCGTTTGTGAGACCTGTGCGTGGAAGGGACGCCTGGGCGCAGGGTGCTGGCCGGGGGGACGTGCAGGGTGCCCCTTTGCACAGATCAGATCGCTGTGGCCACAGCTAGCAGGGGAGAGCACTCCGGCTTCTGCCTCAGACACCCAGCTGAGTGGGTGCAGCAGCGGGCGAACGTTCCCCCCGATCACTCTTTTTAACTTTGTGATTTAAGGTAGGACGCTCCCTAACTTCGATTTCCAAGCAGATACACTACAGGGCTTTTCTGTTCTTTCCTTTTTTGATCCACTACTCCAGGCACCTCTGCTACGCATTAGGAAAAGAAAAAAAAAATCCAGCTCGACCCAGCAGTTCACTCGCTGGCAAGCCCTTCAAACCAGCCCGGCTGTCAGCGCCGTGCAGCACCTTCAGCCGTCCTTGAGATGAATGGCTAACGTGAGCGTGAAACAACCCCGCCGATCGGAGCACTCCTTCGCCAGCATACAGCTAAATATAAGTGAAGTGTCTCTCTCCAAGCTGCCAGGCCTGATTATTTTTGTCTGGTACACATAATATACAATCCCATGAATCGATGTATGTAACGCTACAGCCCTGCGGTATTATGCTGGCACAGCTTTACAGAAGGGGAAAAAAAAATAACAGCGCGGTGAATGAGGCGTGTGTTGGGGAAGGGGTTTTATCGGGGGACAACATCACCTGTACGGCTGCTCTCCAGTGTGTGTCCGCAGATGCCTGGTCAGGTTTGCTGAGCGCGGGAAGATCTTCCCACAGTACCTAGACAGCGAAAGCCAAAGCAACCGTCAGCGTGAGGAAGGCCGGCCACCCCGCACCGGTCACAAACACGGTATCGCCAGCGACCATCGGCCTCACTCCTCTGGTACCGCCCCCACAACGTGGAAGTCCCTTGCACCCTAACAAGGCTGGGCACCCACCTACTGGGGAGGGAAGCCGTGGGGGGAGGAACTAACAGAGCAAACCCAGCCAGCACAAGGGGAGCCGCCGCGGCGAGACGCTGGTGTGGCCCATCTCCACCAGCGACACAGACTGGCAGTCGATCACCGCGTCATCGGGAAGGGCCGGAGAAAGAGAAATCCCTGTGAGGACACCCAGTTACGCCCCAAATGCTGGCTGACTTTGTAGCTTATCTTGGAGGCCTGGGCAAGTGTGCAGGAACCCGGGGATGGAGCGACCCAGCCCCAGCACATCCTCCCAGCTGCCGTCCGCAGGTGAAGACCCTCCTGAGCCCCAGGCTGCGCAGCCGTGTTCAGTACCCTTTGGCTGAGTTTATCTCTCTCAAAGTTTTTCGAATGCACGTAAGCTTTGGCCACCTGCAGCCGGCCACGGTTCCTCTGCCGAACGCCGCGCTGTGTGAAAGGGCCTCGTGCTCCTCTGAGCCCGTCACTGCCTCGCTCCTGCCTCAGGACGAACAGTGTTTAGTCGCTGCCTACGCGTACTGTCCTTCACTTGAAATTTTTCTAGCTCTCGTTTACAGCCCTGTTCAGCTGCTTATCATACAGGAGCTACTCGATCGTCCTTCTCGGAATTCACCGATTTTTCTTCTGGACAAACGCGGCAGCACTGCGTTGCTGTGATCGGGGGACACTGCTGTGAGCCTGACAGTCTGCTCAGAATAAGGAAATAGGCAATAGGAAACGAAATCCGAGAAGGAACTGTGTTCCACAATAAACCTCATCCACAGTAAACTCAAAATGAAGGGAGGCATGGATAAAAACATTAATTGGGAAATAAAATATTAAGGATGTGATACTACATTCTGTGACTAGGAAGCCTGACGCTTAACGTTGTGCAAGGAACACGTGATTAGACTTTCTTGATCTGAGACATTCAGCACCTTCAGATATCCTTGAGATGAATGATTAACGTGAGTGTTAATCAACAATGAAAATCCAAATATTGACTTGCTAATGTATATCTAAATATAAGTTTAGCCCCTAGTGTAGGCAGAAACCTCAAATGTCTAAATACTCCACTGAAATTTGAGCCCATAGCCTTCGTGGACATAAGAAATGCATCAAACAGAATATGCACCCACTTACTGCACCCAAGAAAAATGCAGCGGGAGCCACCACGAGCACCTCCAGCAGTCGCCAGTAAAACTGCGTACGGAGACACAGGTTTTGATACCCCAGCGATCTGCTCCGATACCAGCTGCAGTGGATACGCAAATAATTGTGTGGATACAACTCTGTTTGAAAACTTGGTTTACTGTGTGGCATTTTTAAAATTGCAATATTTTGCACGGCTGCGATCGGACATAGCCGAGATCGCACTCGCTTTGGGAACTGTGACATTTGCCACCACACACAAGAGCTTGGCTCGGAGAATTCGGCTTGCTTGAGAATCTCCAGATCTGCTCCCAAGGTTCTTAAAAATTACAAAGAAAATAGAAGACGCTGATTTTCTACCAGACAAAACAAGCTATTTCAGAGTGAATTAGTCATCAGAATGCTCTGTTCTAATTCTGCTCCTTCTTGTTTTCCCTCCCACCCCTGCCGAGACGGCGGAGACGTCCACGCGAAGCTGCGCTGCTGCGCGCTGGTGCCCGACGCAGCTCCCAGCGGGCGCGAGGAGCCGGGGGACGCGCTCGCTGCCGCGGGGCGCCCGGGCCCTTACCTGCAGGTGTAACGCTCCTTGCCCTTGCGCAGGATGGGGTCGGAGAGCGTGGGCGGCGGCGATCGGAAGTTGAAGGGGTGATGGGGAAGGGGCTGCAGGGAAGTGCCAGTGTCTGCCTTCATGGCTGCAAAACTCTCCAGTTTCTCTGTCATCGTTTCTATGGCTGACATCTACAAGCACAAGGCAAGACCTCACGTCACAAAAATCCACAGGAAGAACAGCATCCGCTGCGTAAAACACGTCTTTTCGCACTAGTGTGTTGGTCCAAGCCCGCTGCTGATCTTTGCTCCTACCCTGAGCAGCCAGCTGCACAGCGTGAAACGGAGCCAGAGCCCAGCCAGGGAAGAGAGAACGGCGTATCGGGCTCGGACGAGTCCGAAATGAGACCAGTGGCAAAGCCGTGCGGCAGGCGTTAGGTCTCAGGGATCAGGCACTTGTTTACCTTCTTCAGTGCACACGTGCCTACTTTCAGCATTTCAGACTAAAAATTATCTCAGAATACGCTTGGCTTCCCTTTTTCCAGGAATTAGACACTGTGGTCAGCTGTTAGGTGTCGAACTCACCGCCCAAACCCTCCCCTCAAACTCCGACCAGGGTCTTGGAAGGCAAGGTTTGATTTCTGACCCAGCATCCCTCGCCCTCGGTCGGCGCAGGGGCTGGCAGCAGCGAGCTGCGGGCAGGGGCTGGCAGCCGGCCCCTGCTGAGAGAGGACACAGAGGTTTGGGGCAGGAGGCAGAGGAACCCTGGCCGAAACGGTGCGGGAGGGAGCACGGGGGAACGCGCGCCCGCTGGCCCGGGAGCTGAGACCGGAGGGGCGAAGAGGGGGAGTTAAGATCAGACTCAGGACGGAGTGGGGGCACTGAGAGTTTGCCTAGAAGAGTCCAACATTTTAACGATATCTAAGAAAGGTTTGGAAGCCAGGAAAGGTGATGGAAGGATGGGTGGGAGATGGTTGAGCTCCCTGGAGTGCAAGGGAATGCCAGCCCCAGCACTCCACGCGAGCCATGGCTGGATGAGTCGTAACTCATGGGGGACCACGGCCCAGCACTGAGAGCCTCTTCGGATGGGAGCGGCAGGCGTACAGGCCCAATAAAACGCTTCTGGGTGCCTTTACCAGCTGTAGTTTGGCTCGGCAACGGCCATGTTCTCACCTACACACTGACTAAATGCCACACCAGACAGAGGGAGAAAGGGAAAAACCTGGAGATACAGGAGAAGCAGAAGCTGAAATAAGTCTGCCTGTGTGAAAAAAACAGAGATACGCATAAAAACCCTACCTAAAGAGAACCACTTGTACTTTCATTAGAGCAAACCAGGAAATCCAAATCCAGGAGAGAAAGGCAAGTCGGCGGACTACGCTGACAGCTCCAACGTTTGATTTTATGCACACTTGAGAGCGTTTTCAAGACACCCAGCAGAAAACAGGGATAAAACAAACAAGGCAGCAATAAAGCTGCCTCGTCACCGCAGCTGACGTCACCGGGCAGGCAGGGAGCTGCGGGGAGCGGGAGCCTGGGTGGAGAGCCGGCCCGGGCGCCGGGGGACAGCGAGCGGGCGGAAGGCAGGAGGAAGCCATATATCAAAACTAGATGCTCTATTGTACAGGAAGGGCTGACCTTTTGCACGTTTACACTTTATTAAACTGGGCTCGGGGGGAGAAAGGGAGCCAAGATATTGTTTAAAATGTATGACTATAAAAAAAAGTTGTCTTAATCACCAAAGAATACATTGTGGAAGGCTGACAACCATTCATAAGCCGTAAAAAAGAGGAGTAGTAAGACCCATTTCTCGATAATAGATCCACGGCCCCTTAGTTGGAGGCTCCCAGCCCATGACAAATAGTAAGTAATACTTAGCGCCAGCCACTTGAAAAGGTTACTTGATCATTTACAGCAAAAGCTCTGCCCCAGCTGCCAGTCATGTAACAAAACCATCACGTTAAAATGCTATCCGGATCTTTCAGAGCTATGCCACTCAGCCCTTTGCTGGAGTACCTGGAGATATCTTTTGTTGTGCCCTGTTCTTTAGGCACTTAGTCAGAGATGTTTGCTGGCTTGATAGCCGTAGGCTTATTTTAAAATTCTAAACACCGGCCATAGCCTCTCCAGTGGTAAAGGCACTTTGCTATTTAGGGAACAACTGCCTGGTTATAATAAAAAAGAAGGGGAGAAGAAAAGAAATTTAACAGGTGAGAAAAGGTTTTCCAGTAAGTTATCAAAAAGTTACACCTTTTATTTATGTTGTCCAGAGTTTCATTTAAAACAGACAACGCAAGAATAACTCCCATCAGAGCAGAGAAACTACTGTCACTGACTGGCCAAGAAACAAAAGTTGCCTGAAATTCATTTTCAGAGAGAAAGCATCTTCTGAATGCTCGGTCTTTATCACATCGTTCGGCTTAATCACATCCCACGCAGGGCCCTCCGTGAGAGCTGGGGAATTATTTGCAGAAGAAAAGGCTGAGACCAGACTTGTCTTCAGAGTGAAACACGCGCAGAGCGTGCCTCTAATTGACCCGCTACAGGAACGCTGGTACTAACGAAGCAGACAGAAGCAGGAGCCCCTGAAAATATGACTTCTTAAGAGCAGATCCAGGATCATACCGGATGGGCATTTGGTAGTAAAAATCTCACATATTCTTGAACAAACGACCTGTCTTCATTCACCGCATGTGAAAACCCTGCTTGATGACATAGCATGGGAACAGCAGCTCTCCAGATCAAGTGATCTTCACACAGCAACCCAACTTCATTAAAAATTAGTTATCAGGAAGTTTCGGGCTTGAGTGATTGTAAATTTTAGGCTATTCTGTGTGATAAGCTATTAGAGATAACCAGACCTTCCACATCTTTTCATTGCCATGGGAAGAGGACGTGGTCAGGATTTCAGGAACAATGTTAACAACCTTCCACCCAAAGCTTGCTCCTGCTCAGGGTCTGGACGTTTCTCATCGTCTTGTTGGGTTGCTTTGCCACACTAGCTCCTCCCTGCTATCAGATTCTTTACAGCAGATATCCCCACCATTCTAACTCACACAAACACAGGATGTTCCTGGCCAGCCTGTCACCATTATCCAGCCTGTATGAAGGAAAAATCGGGGGAAGTTATTAACCAAACTCTGGGGCTGATGTGAAACAATGAGGGAACTAAGTTTAGCTGTGAAAGCAACCAGGATCCAGCTTTCACAAACCTGCAAGTTATTTATCTAAGGTGGGAAACACTATCAGAGGAGAACAATGCATGTGACTATAAAGGAGAGCAGAATAACGACCACAGAGCTCAGCTCCCAGCAGAACTGGCTGCATTATCACTAGGGAGCAAGGAATCCTAAGGGCAAAGAGCAACCGCTTCTTCCAGAGTTTAGTTATCGCTTTTCAGCTCAGGGTTTTTGCAAACTGGGGTTGATTCTCGTGAACAGTCGCGGTTGCACCGGACCCGGTCGTGCCTTTCACTCGGGGGTGAAGGCCTGGTGCGGCCGCACTGCGGGGTGTTGGGCTGGCACCCCAGGCCACTGGCAAATGGGAGCAGTGCCCAGCAGCGCTTCCCATGGCTCTGCAGTGACTCTGACCTGCAGGAGACGCAGAGGGAGCAAGTATCTGAGCACTGCCAGAAGAACAGAGACTAGAGCAGCTGTGCAGGGATGGAGAACACAAGCTCTCCACCAAGTGACTCATCAGCTTTCGGAGCAGGCAGAACTGAACCCTGATCCTCCGCTGCCCTGCACTCTCACGCTTTCTAGATGATGTGAGGGAATGCCAGGCTGGTGTGAAACGCTACTGCTTGGATGCTGGACAGTCCACCTGCAAATGACCACACCAGGAGCTCCCAACGGAAAAATTATGCAGGCATTCTGGCACATGAAAGGGGAGCTTGGCTGTCCAGACCTCATCCCTGCTCTTCTGTTAATGCAAGAGAAAGAGCAAGGCACAACCACCCTCATCCTCAAACCAGGTATGAAACCAAAAGTGTCTGAAAGTAACTGGTGGAACACAGTGGAGTTTCCAGTCAGGCCCCTGGACGAGAAAGCGTCTGCCCCAAGCGACCTGTTGGCACCAGCTCCGTCTCAGCCTCCCCAGCACTCCACCAACGCCGCATTGTAGCGTTGCTGCTGTTACCTGGGGGTGAAAAAGCAGCGGGGAGGGTCGCAGGTACTTCTCCTTTAGGGCACCCACAGGGTCCGTCACCTTCCGCTTCTCCACCCTGCTGGACAACAACACAGAGGGTTACATACCTCACAGGGCTGCAGGCAGCACAGAAAGAGCCAAACCATCGGCAGAGGTGTTTCAATTCTGTACCTGAGGCTGTTCTCCTACTGACACAAACACCTTTCTTCCCCTTCCACCAGGTACTACAAATGATGACCCACAAGTTACCCCGCAACAGGCACTGGAAACGATATGAAAACGGAGCCCCTCCTCTCGGCAATATTGTTTTAGCCATCAGACTGATGACTAAGAAAACCTTTTGATCTATGTGAGAACCAATGCCTCTGCTACAGTGGTTTATAAGCCTCTGCTGATGGAAAAAGTAATGAAAAAAACTACATTTACAGCAAAAGCAATGTTTAAGTGGGAGAAGCTCTAGAGTCCACAGCAGGCAGCCACTGCATGGAAAAAATCGGTCTTTGAGAGCTTGTCTCTATCTCAAGAGTTCACGCTGAACCAGGCTTTGCAGCCCCCCGTGTGCTGAAATCATGAGGTGTTTCATATTTATTTCCCTTGCAGCTGAGACATAATTTGCATTGAGTTTCTTTAGCAATAACATGTGGACAACAACGGGAACAGTTGGGAACTGGTGGGAGATTTCTGGAGTGACTCAGGAACCCGAGTTCTGATGTCACTTTGGTCCACGCTTCAGCATCTTCCTATGCAGAAACGATCCTAAAGTCAGGCTCCTGTTTTTGACGATACTGGCTTTGCTTTCACAAAATATTCTACTCGCAGGGAAACCACGGTGTCGAATCACCAGAAAGAGAAACTGAAACGTCCTCTATGGGAAAAAAGTGTTATGAAAGTAACTCCAATGATCACAGCTGCATCTTCCAATGACTGGAACAGAGTCCATCTCAGCTAAGCCAGCAGAAATCCAATAGCAAGAGTAATTTTAACTACGTTCGTCCAGCAGAAATGAGAGCAAATTATTTTGCTGCGTTTCAGCTGACTGGTGTGTGGATCAAATTTCCAATGAGTTTAAAAGAAGAGCCATGCAGAGTGCTATTTAGCGAACATATTTAATCTGCATTTATCTCTCTTAGGTAGAAGAAAAGGGAAGAGCTGGATCTGAACTGCAGTCAGAATTACTGCGCTTCGGAAGCTGCACGTTTTTACGGGCATGAGTTTTCAGACAAACAACGATCTGTGAAACAACAGGTAAAAAGTTGCTCCCCGACACGGGCAGAACAGCAAACGGCAGCGAGCGGCACGCGAGCGCTGGGGCTTCGCTCCCGGCGAGCTGCGATGCCCAGGGCAGAGCCCCGGGACCCGGCAGCAGCCGTCCCGGGACGCGGCCCCACCGGCACCAGGCAGCGACAGCCGGAGCGAAGCGCCAGCGTTCCACACCGCTTCGCCACCTCCCCGCGTCGGGCAACGGCAGCACAGGAGACGCACAAACCTCCTCGTCAGAGCTGAATTCCGCAGCGAGCAGAGGATTAGGCTGATCTTCTCAGCCCAGTGCCTGAGAACGTTACCTTAACAAGGCTGAGCTAAAAACTGCACTGATTTCAGGCTGTCTGGCTGCATTAAATTATATCACCGGGAGAAAATGTCAAGGATTTAAGTGGCCTTTGGGAGAAAAATGAAGGAGCCAAATGATGTGAGACAGTCTGATAACAAGAAGTTTAGAAACAAAATACTTCCATATTTTTTAAGCTGGGACTTGGAAGCTCTGCTGTTTAGCTCATTACATCAGAAGTCTGATTCACAAGCAACTCCACCGCTGACTTTCTATTTTAATATATTACTAAAACTATATGCGTCCCATGGAATGCAACAAATGATGCCCCCATCCTTCACTGCCATCTGTCTTCTGGACCTTTATGGTTTTCCCGAGGCTGCTATTTTAATTGGCAACGGCTTTCTCAACCCGTGTTATTTTAGCATTCCTCCTGAGAATGCCCAGAGGTGGCAGGATCCTACGCTAACGCGGAGCTTTTGCCTTCCTATCCCATTCATTTATTTTTTTCCAGAAGTGCTTTTTACAAAAATAAATGCTGGGCTATTCCCATCATTACTTGTTTTTCCAGGAGGAGCTGCCCACGGTGGGTCCCAGACAGAACCCATTACACGTCCCGGGCTGTGATGCAGCCGTTTCCATCGCAGATGGCAAGCGTGGAAGCGAGCAGCGCAGCACCAGCCCCGCGAGCGCGGGCAAAGCCAGAGACGCTTTCTTAACAGCAAGCGACGAGGGCTCGCTAATCCCCCTCTCAGCTGAAAGTTCTCTGGCCTGGCTAGACATTGACATCATTTTTTCCCACAGTTATCAGCCGTGCAATAGCAGCACGGCAGTGACATAGGTGCTGTTCTCCCGGCCCGCTTTTCCAGCCGGCGGCGAAGCCACCCCACCCGTCGCTGCTCGCAGCCCAGCGAACGGTCCCAGCGCTGACACGGCCGCTCTGCGGTGACCGTGAGTCTGTCCAGCGCTACGGGAACGCCGGCTCCTGCAGCGCAGCCCGGAGCCTGCCCGCGGTGGGCCCACGGCCGGGCTCACCGCGCAGCCCTGCCGCACACTGCTCGCCTTCAGCCCAAGTAACGAAGACCAAAACCGCTCGCGTGCAGGAGCCGGATGCCCCGCCGGACACCGCACCCCGGAGCCCTCTGGGCCAAACCCACGGACCGAAATGGATGCTACAACGCATCCTGTCCCACAGGAGAACTAATTGCCACGGTAATGCCTGAATCAGACTAGTTCTCTCTTCCCTGGACTTTGCTAAAGCCAAGCAAACGGTATTTGCTACGTGGCAAACGCAGCTCACCCGTGGCAGGAAGGTCACCAAGGCAGTGCCACTGCCCGGGTGGGTAACCCAAACTCACTGGCACCCTCACGCTAAAGCTGAAAATAATTTTCTGTTGGAAACAGGTTTTATAAAAAAGTTCTAAAACAAAAAAAGACTCAGGTCTTCCCTTCACCTCTTCTTCTGAATTAATTCCTTCTGGAAGTTTAACTGGCATTCAGGTAACCTCATCCAGTCTGCTCTACACATGCCTTCCACGTTCGGCTTATTCTAGGCATGACATAACGAATCAGCCTTCCTCAAAAACTGTCCGTTTCGAGTGAAACTAGAAAACCCTTCTTATCTTCCAAGAAAGATAAGTCTGCAAGAAATGTATCTGGGAGAGACCGGCTAATAGCACTCTGCCGCCTATTTACACAGTACTTGCCACTCCAGGCTTCAAAATGTTTCAAAAGGCTGGGTCCACACCAGCAGTTCCTACAAACCGAGAAACTCTAAGAAAAGGAATTAGAAATAAAAAAGGGGGTCGGGAGGAAGAAAGGTGAAGTGGCTCATCGAGTCAGTCAGTGGGAGAGCTGCATTTCCAGGCTCCCAGGGCTCCTGACTCATTCCCAAGCCATGAGAGCCCGGGCTGCGAGGCATCTGAACTCTGCATTCTTATCGAATCAAACCTCTGGAATTTCCCCAGCAGAAGTGCCATCTTAGCGTTGGCTCGTGGGAGAGTCCTTAAATAGGTCAAGCTACTTCTTTATCAAAATAAGGATGTGTTCTTTATACATATTGATTATGAGTCCTCCTTTCAAAGATTCACCCCTTTTGAGTCAGCAAACACAACGTGCTGTGGCAAGGGAGAAGCACAAGCAACTGCAGCAGACTGTCGCTGCTCTTTCTGAACATCCTACGCCCCGATCCACCTCAAGCTGCCACGCCAGCTAGAAAATTAGCTCATTAGAGGAAACGCTTAAGGCAGGGTATGTTAATACCTGTATATGGGGTCCATGAAAAAGGGTGATGGCTTAGCGTAATGCAGGGATGGCTGCTGAGGCAGCTGCGACTGGGAAATCTTAGGTAAGACTTCATTCGCCATTAGCTTCCTCTCCCCATAAATGTGGTTTTTCCGTGGCTCTCTTCCTCCGTTCTGACTGGCTCGGATGCGGTTGCCAATGCTCAGATCCAGTGGCTGTTCCTCCCCTGAGGATGGGGCTGGCAGGACCTTCGGCGGCGGCAAGATTGGCTTCATCTCTTTTGGCTTTGTGGTGAGATCGAAGGGCGACTCCGAGCTGGTGCTGCCCACTTTGTGGAGGTCCCTGGGTGACTTTGGTTCTGCCTTGACCAGCAAGTTGTGATTGAGGGTCCGCTCCGTAAAAGGATAGAGTGAATGGGGGAAATTGGGGAGGAACTGAAAAGGGAACATGGAATGATACGGGAGCGAACCCATCTTTTTCTCCTGCATCCCCATAAAGCCAGGTCCAAAGTATTTCTCCGCGATGGAGGCGATAGCTTTAATAGAGTCATTGGCTGCTCCCGTGGCAGGCAGCAGGTGCTCCTCGGGGGGAGGAAAGAAGGAATGCTGAGAATAGAAGAGAGGGATCTCACTCGTGTTGTTGTTGGAACTCGCAGACACAGAGCTGCTGACAAAGTCTGGCTTGCTCTCCATTTGTTTGCTCTTCTCTTTCGTTTTGTCCCTGTCGCTCTCTGCATCACTGTCCAGGTCAGACCCGGTGCCAGTAGTGGTGTCCAGATCCGTGCCTGTGGTTGTGTTGACATCCTCAAAGTCACTGCCGTCGGACATGTCGCTGTTCCTGGCTTTGAGCTTCTCCAGGTAGGAGTTTTCCAGGCTGCCTTCACACTTCTCCCCTGAAGCGGCCTGGCTGCTGTTGCTCACGGCAGAGATCAGCGGAAGCGCTGGGTTCCCAAGGGGGCTTGGAAGCTTTGCGTCTGGAGTGTGGTTGAGGGGACTTTTGAGTAATTGTGTGGGCGGTAACAAGGGGGGCCTGGGGTATAGGGACGGTGGGAAAATCCCTGGGAATCCCGGAGTGAGGGCAGGAAATGCTGGGGGGGCAGGTGAGAACGGAAGACCCCCCGGGTGCGGGCGGGATGGAAAATAATCATTAAATCCCAGGCTGGCATGATTGAGGTTGGGAGAGGGCTTGGATTTGTCCATCATGGAAGTGGGCGTTAGGGGCAGGCCAGGGGCAAAAATCCCACCAGGGCTGTAATGGTTCTTGCCCTCGCAGAAGCGCCGGTGCTTGTTGAGGGAGGAGGTAGTGCTGAACATCTGGCCGCAGTCCTTGCACTTGATCTGGGTGCGACAGTCCGCGTGCATCCGCTTGTGACGGCAGAGGTTGGAGAACTGCGTGTAGGATTTGTGACAGACCTCACCTAAAGCGTCAACAGAAGGCAACAACAAAAGCGGTATGAAATTAACAGGACACGGCAGGGACCTCCCAGGAGCTGCTGCAGCAGCGTCCCCCCCGCCACCCCGCTTCCCTAAAAACAGAGAAAAAGAGGCAAAAAGCAGCTACGCGCGTGGGTGCCGAGCAGCCCCGCGCGAGCGGAGCCGGCTGGCAGAGCCCGGAGCAGCCGAGGGAACGCAACGCTCCCCACAGCCCGGGCATCGCCCAGCCCCGTGGCTGCCGCCCCAGGCACAGCAACACCCCCTGAAAGGGGTTCAGCAACCCCCCTCCCAGAGAACCGCCCGCGAGCGACTCGCCACAGGGACCCAGGGGATGTGCGACGCCCGCGCAAACCATTGTTTTTTGGATTTTCAGTACTGATAATCACGCATTTTAACGACAGTATCTATTTATATCAGCTAGTCTGCTCTCCCTGCAGCCCTGGCATGGCAGGAAGCGCTGAAGGGAGAAGAACTTCGCCTCATTTAATCAAACCTACCCTTTCTGCAATGCCGTTCATAGTAAGGAACCACTCCACGGGGATGATCTATAAATACCCGGCCAGCCAGGCCTCAGCTCAGCTAGAAGCGGAGATCTTGTATTTGTTAAATTAGTAAGACACCCTAGTCATGGTAAGTTAACGCTTAATCAGTGTTTTCTTTAACAACCTGTAAATACCAAGTTTCCAAAATGTGCATTTTTCTGACCTCTTTCACCTACAGACTCTGCTGGTGTGGAAGGAACAGGGCAAAGTAAGAGAAAAATCCCACCCAAACTTTTCTCTGTATCAGAACACTGTAACTTTTTATTATCTGATGCCTCTTTCAACATAGGAACAAATTCTACCTCTCCAGGAGTTAACACGCTTCTTTCACCGGAGACCTGCAGTTGTCACCACTTTGTGAACGTGGAAAGGGAGACAACAGGAGGGAAAGCGCGTTGTTTGGGGCTGGGCAGGCACGGACCCCAGGCCAAGCTCTCCTGCCTGCCAGCCGTCCAGTTGGGTGACGAAGGGGTCCTTCCTCCCTTCCTCCCTCCCAGCGTTTCAGGATAGCTGCATGCAAGTGTGACTTTCCCTGTTTTTTCCTAAATCCTTAGGATTTACATCAGTGCTGGAGTACCAAATGACTGTCGGGAGCATATTTCACCAGCAGCTCTGAAAATACAAGGGGAAGCCCCTTCTACCGAAATTCAAAGCAAAGATTACTGAAATTTAACGAATTTGAGATTTCAGTGCAAAGGAGCATCCCACAACCCAGCGGCCTGTCACTGCAGGGTGTGCAGGGTCTGCTTTCTGACCGCACCAGGCATTCCACAAGCACCACCTCTCCTCCGAGCACGCCAGCCCTGCTGCTCCGGACCCCGACGCAGCCAGGAGCTGCACAGGAACACAAACAGCAGGAGAACCAGAAAGCCATCAGCAGAGTTTCAGTGTTTGACCAACAGCTTTGTCCGATGAGTATGCTAAAGCCATCCCTAGTTTTTGGCACTCACACCTTAAAAACTTGTGTCAGTTCCTCTGAACTACTATTATTTCATACATATAGTTTTATGGCTGTTGCTTGTATTATTTTAGCTACCGTAGACTTTCAATGGAAGGGTTTATTTAGGCTTTTTACTTAAGATGTTTTCTTAAAAAATATCTGAATAGAGTTCTTAAAGGAACCACTACTCAATTTACTCTCCATAAAGCTAACAGTCCCTTCGATACAACAGCCTCTGTTTCTGCAGAAATCTCAGCAGAAGGGCACGTCGGAACCCGCGTCCCACGGACTGGCTGTGGCTCTCCGGGCCGCTCCCCTGCGCTGCTCCCGCGAGCGATGCTCGAGGGACGCGAGGTGCCGGCCGGCTGGGCTCCGGAGGCCAGCGCCCTGCTGGGGCTGGATGCTCCCTCAACTGCTCGGCCCTCGGTTCCAGAGCGGGCAAGCACTCTGCTTGTCCTGCCTGCCTACACAAAGCCACATCTCGGAACCGTGTCCGAACGAACAGGCAGGTGCAAGTACTTCTACGTGTAAGGATACAACGGGTAAGCCCCCTCTAAAATTACTCATAATACCTGAACAAATGTCACATTTGGGTGGGTTTCTTTAAAAGATGTTTGTACGTTTTTCTTCCCAGAACAAACTTACCCCTTTCTAATTGTACCCACCTCCCTTGCCATGTGCCAGGGGATGCTCTGCTGGGTTTAGAAGATTCGCTCAAGTTTACAATAAATGGCTGATCTGCCCAAGCAGCCCGTACCCAGCTTTCTGTCAGCTTGCGCTGGCTCCCCACTGTGTCGGTGGTGCTGGCGTTACTTTTACTGCACGCATTCACAATATCACAAAAAAGAAGTCCTACTGTGCCCGTGTGGCAAAACTTTATGACAAGACTAGGGACAACAAAAGCGAAGTCTTCCAAGGGGATCAGGTTCCTTTCCTCCATTTCCCACTCCTGGAAGAGCTGCTACATACATACGATCTATGCGATGCCGCACAAAACTCCCTGAAGAAAAGCGTGTCAGGTATGAGCGCTCACATCATCATTCTAAAATAAGGAAAACGGGAAAATCTTTGTTTAAGTCCCCATTACACAATGATACACTAACTGTGGGTACTGTCCTCTCCAGCTGTCCTCTGTTCTGCAGTTATAAAGATTCGGTTTTGGGGTTTTTTTTAAGTATAATATTGTAAAACACAAACAAGCAAACCCCCCGCACACAACCCCTTTTCTCCCGCTGCAGGGGAAGCGAGCCCGCCTCGCGGCTCCCCTGCCGCCGCTAATGGGTTCCATACCCACGCAGGTGACTCCGCCTGGCACATCTGAACCAGGCAGGATCAGTCTCGAGTCGCTTTACACGCTGATTTAGACTGACAACTCCCTAATTCTTATGAGGTGAGAGTGAGGAGATTATGAGAAGAAATCATTCATCTCAGTGCAGCAATACTATGAGATTCAAATTATCTCTTTCATGTGCCCGTCACCAAATGAAAGATTGCATCAAAATGAGCAGTAAGAGTATTTTTTCTTCCTCTGCTGACACCCATCTGATTATCTCAGAGCACATTAATGAAACGAGGCTCCCAGGATACTCTTGCATACTGTTCCCATTATACCAATAGGGAAAGAAAGGCAGAAGTGGGTTCAGTGGCTTCCCCACCGTAACATCAAAGCCTGGAATCAAACGCAGACCCCGCTCTGTGCTTGAACCACGCTTTCTGAAGAGTGTCAGGAAGCAGTCCCCAAAGTTTCTACAGCTTTGTTGTGACACAATCCACTTTTCTGCACAGTTATCAAAACCCAATAGGTGCTGTGTCAATTAAAAAAATATACAACCCTGAGAATGACAAGAGATGAGATGAATGGGTCTCCAGAGAAAATGCCCTTTTGGAAATATTCCACTCAGGACACAGCTGATCTGCTGCTTATCTGGCTTCCACACATTACCTAGATGAAACATGCAGCAAATAAAGAAGGCAAAAACTCTCTTTAAAAAACACCTTCTTCTTGTCTCTGTGACTATTCCAAATTCTTTACAATGGCTACAGGATTTGAGGCAACCTGAAAAACATTTCCATCGGGCCGTGTCAGCTATTTATTTATGTCATCAACATGAACATTCAAAAATTATTAAGGAAAAAAGAAGACAGAAAGAAAAGATATCAGAAAATGGCATCGCTAGGACTGCTGAGAGACTCAGCTTTTAACTTGTCAAGAAAGTCAAAAACTGCCATCAATGTTTACTGAAGAAACAGGGAGCGTGCAAAAAAAAAAAAAGAACAAAAAAAAATTGCTGCGGAATTTCATCTTGTGCTCTGACCTATGAAATTACAGCGGCTGCTCACAGAGGGACAGCTAGTACTGGGGGGCCCCGCAGGATACGGGCAATTACGGCAAAAGCCAGGGCTCCGTGATGGCCGTGACAACTTACATATGAAAGGTTTGACAGTGCTGTGAATGTGCTTGTGCTGTTTGAGGCCAGACGAGGTGGCAAAGGTTTTGCCGCAGTCCGGGCAGGCATGGGCCCGCGCCCCGACGTGCTGGGAACGGATGTGCCGCTGGAGGTTGCTGGGGTCCGTAAACACCTGGAAGAGAAAAAGCCTTGAAGGAGGGAAACACGGCAGCGGGGAGAAGAGCATATATGTGAAAAACTTGACTGTTTTTTTCGTTTTTTTGTCACCAGCGCTCCTGGCATTCGGCGAGCAGGACATTCACCTCCCGCTGCGAACAGACGCGGAGCCGAGCGGGCCGAGCCGTGCCCCGCCAGGCTGCTGGCACGCTCGCCGAAGCGCGCGGCGCTCGCCACTGACCAGCCGCCTGCCCCCCCGCATCTGCCCCCCCCACCCTCCCCCGCCCCCCCCGCAGCACACCGCGCGGGGCGCGGGGGTCTTCCGGCCGCGCACACCGCCACCTAGACGCCTAGGCGTAGGG
>Ga0181612_138384_pt1 | contig 18756 bp, 7 predicted proteins | sample HoacroProtozoa21_FD_119630 | JGI IMG/M metagenome (GOLD analysis project Ga0181612, IMG submission 119630) | Hoatzin crop microbial communities from Cojedes, Venezuel. Combined Assembly of Gp0051906, Gp0051904, Gp0051908 | reverse complement strand
TTTAAAAAAATTCCTCATTAGGCTCCAAGGGACAAAAGAGAAGTCATATATGTTTTTCTTATATCACTTACGTGCTAAACACTACCTTTTTGCAACATGCTGTGCAAGCCATTGAGAAAAGTAGAATTGCCAGTACTGTGTCAGAGACCTACTTCAACTCTTATTTCCATTTGATCTGAAAAAGGCAAATAAAAGAATGGCAAAACAGCCAAAAAAGGATACTTTGTTAAAATGCAGCTTGCTTTGTGACACACACCCTCCAAAAATGTCAAGGTAATTCAACCTTGACGCTTCTTGAACTTCTAGATATGCAAAAGCAAGCTCGTAGGGAAAAGAATCTCAAGTCAATAAAAATACTCTTGGGGTTTTAAAGAAGTTTAAGATCTAGACATGTATGTATAAGCTGGTATTAAATGTGTGCTAAGATGTTCCCTCTGATCTGCAACATTTTCTTCGCAAAAGTAGCCTTATTAAGGCAAACAGCTCTGCTGAAAATAATATTCCAAACCTAAGATGTCTGACCTGCTAAGGCACTCTGAAGTCAAGCAAGTATTTGTCCAATGAAAGATTACTCTGTTCATGCAATTATTTCCCAGAAGAGCCTTCCAGTCCTACAAAAGGTGTCAAAATCTGCTGTGGTCAGCTTATGTTTTAAATTGTTACAAAGAATTTAAAGAAAAAGATTCACACCTCTTTAAAGAGCACAACAAAAATAAGACAAAGACATTTGTCTGATGCAATTTTGACCAAATAATTGCTTAGAAATATTATCTCTATAACCATTTACTTGTTTTTCAATCATCAGGCTTTTTTTTCTTTTCATGTTTTTCTGGCTACCATTCAGGAATTTATCATTTTATAACTTCTGTTTTCATGACAAGACACAGTGTTTCACCATCCAGGCAACATAACATTGGCCTTACTCTTAACCAGGCTATTTGACACAGCTTTTTAAGCTCATTGCATTCACTGAAGATTGTGTGGGCTATTTGAAAGCTGTGAATAAGAGAACTTCAGGTAAGGACTGGGACAGAAAAACTCAACAGAAAAGAAACATAACTTCTAAGAGGTGACAGAATTTCAAAGTGCATTTCAAAAGAAAATATTTTCAGCAATTTTTCTTCTGTGTTAAATTTCACAGAAGGACAAAAAAAAATCAAAATGTAAATGAAAAAAAGAAAAGAATGAGAGGAGGACAAACAACAGATACTACATTTATTTTCTCCAAATGCTTTCTCTCTTTCAAAACTGCAAAATTCTTTTACATTTACAACAGTATTTACCAATTTTGTTAATGTATCTTTTTATGAAATACAGGACACAAAATCCGAAAAGAAATCGGGTCTTTATCTAATATAGTTTACTATTAGAGCCAAGGGGGTGGGCAGCTCACCCAGCTAAGTTTTTGTTTAGAAATGGTATACAAATAAAATATACCTGAGATATACTGAGGAGATGAAAGACTAGAATCTACAAAAGTAGGGAGAGGCAGATGTGAGTCTTCTTCTGTATTCTCCAGAAAAAGTTCATTTTTTCATGTTCATCTTATATTGTTTGAACTACCAATGAAAGTAAACTATGGTGTCTCCCATTACCCCAGGCCTAAATCACTGCTATGCACAAGAATGACACCAGTACCGATGAAAAAATGGTGTTTACACACCTTGTAATTTCACAGTAATTTTGGCCCTGGATTTTCAGTGAAATTGTTATGATATGTAAAGTCATAATTGCTGTCTTCAGGCTACTTTTTATTTCTTGCCTGTGTGGATATATTTAAGATTGTAAAGTTGGGAACAGTATTCTGGAAATCCTACCCACCTCATTTCTTGACAACATAGAAATAGTAAGAAAACAATTAAAGCAATGCATTATGGCATTGTGAAAATACGGCTCATTATCTTAGCAATCTAACGAAAGTTCTATACTGGGATTAAACCATTGATTCAATTTTTTCTTAGCATTGCACTTCTCATATGGTCAGAAAAACAAGGAATAGTTTGTTGGTGGAGAGAAAGGCGAATGTTTCCATGTGTTACTGAGCTTCCTCTTTGTCTGTGAGCAGGAAGGTTAACCTCCCTTACATGTAATAATACTTTAATATAGCAATTATTTAATGACAGGCATGTCTCCAACTGAAGAAAGGATTTTGCAGCATCTTTTATAGAATAAGCTTTTCGTTTTTCTCACTATTGATATGGATGAAATTTTAGTCTCACATATTCCTGAGCGAACCCTGAAGTTCTGGGTTGACTACCGGAACAAAGCATTTAATACACATTACGGAGTTGAAACTTTTTCCCTGAAGGTCACTGGGAGTTTTGCCACTGACTTGAATTGGAATTCAGGTTGCCACATAAAAGGAGAGCACTTGAAAGCATTAATATGTATTTAATTTGGACTATGACCAGGTATACAATCCAGAATCCTTCATCGTGTATCCAGCTGGGAACGTATCACTTCACAAGGAAATCTGCTTGATTCTGGTGGTCAGTAAGACAAGGTGCAGGAAATCAGAGGTTCCCAGTAACCAGACTATTATGTGTGGAACATATTGTAATAGTGATCAGAAAACTAACTTTGACCCCAGAGGGGTAAAAATACTAGAATGTATCTATTGTGATAAAGAAGGTAAGGGATTCATTTAAAAAAAAAAAAAAAACAGAAAAGAAAAGAACACGGTTTGTATAGATAACTCCACAGACACTCTACTTCTGCAAGGCAAATATGTTGAGCTGTAGAAAAATTCAACAACATTCAGTGTCTTTAGTGTCATATAATAATATAGTGTTATATAATAAGTGTTATATAATACATAATATTAAACAATATTCAGTTCCTTTAGTGGTATATAATAAATTGCCCACACATCTGAATGTATTCAGTTATACAGAAAGTTTAAAGAAAACACTCCAGTCCCTAGGCTATATTCAGATACCAAAAAGAATACTTTCTGTGTGTAGAGCCATAATACACTCTTAATTACAAAAAGATCTTGAAATTGACACTTGTTCTCCTGTTTATTCTCTTTCAGTTATTTCCATATCCGGTTAGTCCAGTTTCTATAGACAAATCTATATTTTCTTCAAGAACAGATCCTTCTTCTGAAAGATGAATATCAGACTTCTTAGTTTTTAGTTCATGTTATGATTGCTAAGAGGGCAGTATTTTTTTCAGCAAGGTAGCAACAGTACTAGAATGCAAGGTACGGATTAATCCTTCTTAATGGTAGTAAAAATGTATCTATCTACATAAAATACCAGACAAAACAAGACAAGTTGAATCCCACTGCCTAGGCATTTTTTTGTCCATAGCCATATTGTGAACAAAAGTTGACATAGTCATAATTGAAACAACAGGGTCTTGGTAAGGTATTGTCTTTTAATATCCTGGTCTCGGTCATATCCAACAGCCATAATTTCAAATTCATTTATCAGTCTGTTCTTCTCAGCATTTGTGAAGTTCTGTGCTTGGTATGGTAATACACTTTTCCATTGGAAAAAAAAAAAAAAGGATCTTATGTAAATAAAACACACTCAAACATCAATATTTACACATAAATGAAGTCAGTTCAGGAAACACACAATTAATAACATTTAATGTGGAGTGTCACTTAAGCCTGAATTGGTTTTGTTAAGGGAAGCAAATTTCTGTGATACCAACATAGGTGGTGATTAATATGAAATACGTAATTTCTCTGTTTAACAACACCTGACTTAAAAATGGTCTCTTACATTACATTGCCACCAGTGCTTTAAAAGGTAAATGCATCATTAGACATTTTTTTCCCAGTTTATTTTATTATTAAAACATCAGTTAGGATGTCTCACATACTGTAAGTACATTTCCCACATACTCTTGAATACGCCAGACATAAACCTATTTGGAGACCATTTATTAATCTGAGCACATATGGGACTTCCATTTCCACTATTTCATGCTAATGTAGTATCTAGCCTTAAACAGACATGACTCTAGCTTCTCCAAGTGGTTTCAATCATGAACAACCAGAATCCTTTCCATGTCATAGCATGTGTTTTCAATTGCACAAAAATTAATCCAACATATTTTAAAAAATTATTTTTTTGCTCCTTTATTTAGAAAATTAAGTTTGCAGAACACGTTATAACATATTAAGACTTTGGTCTTGATAATTACTGACACATTTTTTTTTCAGAAGAGTGATTAAAGTAAATGTAGTAATAGATATTACAGTGATTTCTAAGCAAATTTGCTTTGCTTCAGAACACTAAGTGAAAAGCATTTCTGTTGAATGCTGGATGTTGCTACCAGTTTCTTCATATTCCACTTACATTAAATCTTACTCATGGCTGTGACAGCTGATGTAATTCAATCTGTGTTCCTTTTCTGTTTATTTGGCAACTGTTTGGTTTATAAAATTAATTCTCTATATTATGCTTGAAGAATGTGTTTGATTTCAGTGTGTGTTTTTTTTAATACTAGTCTTAGTTTTTGTTGTGTTACAACAAAGTGCATCTAGAATAACTCCTAGCATCAAAGGAGTTATTTAGGATTCTCACTACTACAGTTTGGATCAGGCTGTGTGTCCTTCACCAAAGGGCATATTCAGAGTGGCGGAGTAACTGGCTACATGCATGGTACACATGCAGACACATCAGTGTTTTATACATCACCAAACAAATTCCTAATCATTAATGATTTATATTTCTGTCAGATTGCAAAGTAACATTCCACTCACCTACCAAAAACATGTTTCTTTGGTACAGTTTGATAAGTGGCTTTATTCTCTTACCACCATATTTCCTTCCTCTCATTTGTGCCTCCATTTTTCATCATTTCCCTCCAGTAGGGCAAGAATCATGTGTGAGATGGATTATCATGAAGAAATAGCACTTTTCAATAGGTAAAGTAGTTTTGACAGCTTTCAGTTGTACAAAAAGAAATACCATGCAGTATTTTAATGCTATGTTTATTATAATAAAGAAAAATATTAAACTTTTATCTAATCTCACATATAATATCTTTTTACTGTTACTGAAAAGGAACTGAAAGACAGAGAAGAATCAAGACCAAAAGTTACCACTGAAGAAGGAATGGAGCTGACTTTCTTTTCATTTGAGGCCACATTCTGATTAGATGTCTTGGAGACTGCTTCTTCTACTTGCAAGCATTTCTGATGAGCTTAAAGAAAAGAAGTCTTGGAAGGGTTCCCTTATGCTGAGAGATAAATTTGTTAATATGGAGCTTGATGTTTTCCATAAAACTTTAGTTATTTGTAGCTCCAAAGTTATCAAAGTGGAAGGGAAGAAAACAAACATATTGGGGAGAATGTAGATTAGAGTTTTGAACTGGGACCAGACTGGGCAAGACAGATACTGGCACAATTTTACTTGAGTCAACACAGATGCTTTGAGTTGAATTCACAGCAATTTTCAGAAAAAAATACATAATTTTTATAAAGGAACTGTCTCAGTAGAATAAACTAAATAACACAAGATCAAAATCGATCTTGCATCTCAGCAGAAAATATGCATTTAGATATATAGATTTGTAAAGTTTTGCATCAGGAGAGACAACAACTCATACAGCTGACCTTGGAAATCCCAGTTTTCCAAATTCTACAGACGTACACAATATTCAGAAGAATAAATTGTATTTTTTTAAGTGTAACCTCAAAACACTCACAGAAAGCCAGATGTATTTTCGGTTTGCAGTGGCAATGATATAACCGTGCTTAGGAGAAAATGCTGCTTTTTAATCGGAAAAACTATCCTCTGTCTTCTGTGAAGCCACAAACGATGTGCTTCTATCAGCTTTAGAAACTTTTAGTGCAAGACTGAATATAACTTTACTCAACTCATTAGGTCTACTGTACTGGGAATGAATGTATTTCAGTGTTTGCCTAGCCGTTTGCTCTAACTCTCTTCCTTACCAGTTTTACCCCATACTTCTTGTCCTCGCTGTCTTATTTTTCCCTTCAAACTGCATCACTTCATTTAATTTCCTTCTATTTTACTGTCTACCTAAATATACCACCAAAAATCATACAGATGCACAGTATCAACTGCTATGATGTTCTTCCTGCTTATGTGGTGACCACTCTGATTACATCTAGTCTGGCTTGTCAGCTGTCTGGGACACAGTAATAGATCTATCCGATATTTAAACAATGTCGCAACGGGGATACTTCTGTTGTGGTCAACTGGCAGCAATGGGATTCAGAAAAAAAACCCACTCATTCAGAAAAACACTTGTATATTCACTTGAGCACCTGCTTAACTGCAACTGAAATAAAAAAAAGTAAATATGTCTATAAACTGAGCATGTGCTTAAGTGTTTTCTAGACTAGAATATGTGAACTTCTGTGACATTAAGATGTATATTAAAATTTTGTTTTCTTTATGTGTCATTAGGTTTGAAACAACTAGTGTGTAAGCCACAATAATCAGAAGATTCAGGAACACTTGAAAGGTAATTAGGCAAACTGTTTATAAGAACCAGGTCTAAAGGAAAGCTTAGACTCATAAACTATTTATACTAAAATGTCACGGAATTCTCAGATTGCAATGATTAACATAGCTATTTGTAAACAGGATGGATGATCAAACCCTTAAGGAAACAGAGTGAAACAAGCTTATTTTTTGTTTCATACATAGTCTTCTTTTTAAATGTTATTTACTTAGAAAATGTAATACATATTCATAAGTCTGAGAACTTTGAGCATAACGAAAATTTGCAAAAGCTGGCTTCTCTAGTATCCTTCCCATTCTATCTGTTCATGAAGTGATCATGAAACGTTCATGCCTTCCGTAATTCAAAAATGTTCACAATTTTTTTCCCTAGGAAATAAGCCGTGGTCTGCTGTTCATTTACAAACAGTTCATTTTTAAGATCTTCATTTCACCAAGTGATATTGTTTCTGTTCCAGGTGATTTATGGTATGGTATATACCTAACAAATGCAGTGTGAAATATGAACACTAGGAATCCTATATATGGCTGGAAGCAAGCACTCGGTAAATATGAGAATTCTCAAACTTAAAGCAAGATTGCAACTGGATCTGTGGACTGCTGAAGTCCAAAGAACAAGAGAGCAAATCATCCTCTTTAAAGCACTCAGCACTGTGTTATGTCTGCATGCATGAGAATACGGATTGCTTACTCTGTACACTTTTTGGTACAAACAACATTTTGAGGAAGCAAGAACTGCTCTATCTTCCTGTATGTGACTAGGGGCTGCAGGCTGCCAATGTCATCTCAAAGATATCCAGAGCTCTGCATTGCTGCTCTTGTAGTGACCTATTTCGAGCAGGCACAGTACTGATCAGCCTCAGTGAGTACTGTGTCAACAGAGAGAAAGCACAACAAATAGATGCATGGAAGAGAGAAGAAAAAGAAAGATAGGAATATGTTTTTAATAAGGAATTATACAACACAAATACTGAGAGTCAAATTTATTCATTTTGGAACTGACCCACATCCCACAAATTCCAAAGGGATTCTTTATTTTAACTTCAATGAGTTTTGGTCGAGATCATCGGAGGAGAGCTAGAGACAGTCGGATCTATGGAAGAGAGGAAGAATGACCCACTAATTAGAGCACAAGGCTGTGAGTCAGGACATCGAGCTGAGTCACGTGCTCTGCCCCAGACTTTGTTAGATCATGAGGCTACATACATATGTAAACAGCATAGTACAGTGTAGATATGAATGACCTACTTGAGAGTGTGGCAGCTCTGAAGCATGGTAATAGCATCAGGCTGGCACTTGACTCAGCATGACATGGGGCTGATACAATCCTGCTCTCAGAACTGAGATTTTCTTTCCACTTAAATATTGCGATGCTTCACATGGACTTACCACCTCATCTGGTGATCCCAAATATGCCTAGATCAGTGGTTCAATGACAGCATGTCTGCAGCATGTCAACCCAGAAGCCACCACAGAGGGCTGTGGTCAGGTAAATCAGTTATGGGAGAATTCAGGGGTATGTTCATGAAGGCTGTCTGAAAAGATATACAGTGAAGAAAATACATTCATAACTTCCAGTCGTGGAGGAAGAACATACAGACTCCCACCATTATAGGGAACACAAGTTTACAGCTGGTTTGGTGACATTACAGCCAGATTTCAATCACATGTTACAGCTTGCAAATCCAACTGGGTTAAAAGAAAGATCAGGTCTTCATATCAGACTTCATTTTCAGACTCAGAAAGGGAAGGAAAGGTTTCTACAGAGAACTCCAAAAAGGTGAAAAATTTAGCAAGTTTCTCAAAATTATTTAGATTAGTATATTTGAAATTAGTTTTAATTCTTTGTTTTTAAATGAAAATCATTCATTTTCTATGTTGTTCTCTCCTTAGATTTCCTGCAGCTTCTTTTCTGCCTGTGTGTATGCAGCATCAACAAAGTAACAATCCTGCCAGTTTTACCTCTTTGAACTGAATGTACACAGCTTGAAAGATAATTTCGGGGCTGTTTCGTATACAAAAATAGAGACATGGATCAGGGTATATTTAGAAGAGTGGACAGGTCTGATATGAGGTTCTAAACAGAGGCCAAAAAGGCTATCAGAGGCTAACCACAAAGATTTAGATTAAGGCTACCAAATGAAGGCATATCCTTCCTGAGCTGACCCTAGAGTAGTGTGAAAAGAATTCAATGCTTTTAAAAAAGGCACATCTTTAACAGAATCTGACCATTTTTACATTGTTTTTAAGTTTACCATGCATAAAATAATGTCTGTTTTGTACACAGTCTGTTATGCTTTTACTTTGCCATTTAAAAATCATTAAAAATCAAACTTATATCAAAATGGCAGAAACAATAAGAAAAAAAAAAGGAATCTACTATCTACTCACAGATAAGGTAATGGAGTATATGTTTGTGTATTGAATAAAGATTTCTTAGGTTTACAAATTACTGGAGTAAAAAGTAAAAGTAAAATGGCACATAACTACTACCAATATTGTGTTTATTACTATTAATATTAAAACCTATGGATAAATATATTTAAGGTCTAGACAAAGATATCTATTTTGGGCAGAAATAATGTGTGCAGTGATATATGTGATTATTCAGTCTTTCCCAACCTTAATGATTCTATGATTCTCTGAATCTAGGAACATTGTACTTTCTCGTGCCCTGTTTTCTTCCAATTGCTTTCTGTGGCAAATACATCATATTTTTACTGGGTCACCTGTTCTTGCTTTGTAACTGTAAGGCTTGTAGTGAGTTGCAGAGCAGTCACAACCCAGTGCTGCCAGACAACCTTTCTCCCCTACTGATTTCATCAAGTGACAAGGGCATGCCCCATATTGTGGGACTATCAAAGATAAGATAAGCATGCACACTTTGGCTTTGCCTAGCACAACAACTTCTCTTCACCCATCCATGTGCAGTGCATAAGGTCAGGGAGCTGAAGAGACTTGAAACTCTAGGAATTTGCAAGTCTTCAGTCCTGCAGTGAGAGAAGAGGAGCTAGAGATTAATGGGAGAGCCAAAATGTAAATTTTATTTCTACACTGTCACCTCTCTCCTTCTATATTAACACTACAACCTCCACATGAAACTTCGTTTGCTTCCATACTGTTCAGTGTCATTTTAGAATCCTGGCGTACTGGAGATGTCAATAAGGAAGGGAGAGTATCTTGACTCCACTGGAGTAGCAGATTGAGGACAAGAAAAGATGATCTTGTGCACCTTTATGGCAACAGGAATGTGTATGAGGTCTATGGAATCCCACTCAACCAGTTAGACATAAAGCTCTCCTAATGTATTCTTCTATCTTCTCTTAAAATTTGATATTAGAATAGCAAGTTAATGTGCTCATCTCATGGTATCCTGAGTTTTTTGTAGTCTTTCCTCATTATCCTCGAGGCAGGACCGCTTCAGACAGCTTAGGTCTTCTCCAAACTCTACATTGATACATGGATATGGTGACTTCGGGATCCTACAGCAAACTCTTTCACTGGTATACCCTGTCATTTGTACCTCTAGGGCCTGGACTGAAGGAATTCTACACATGATAAGTCTCCTACTTTTTACACTCTGTTGCTCATTCCTTGGATCCCCCCTTTCAGCATTGAGCAATGCCACCCCACAGCCCATAGCAGAGGCCTGGGAATTAACACTCGGTGGAGGGCCAGGGTTTAGTGTCTCCATGGTCCTTACTTTCCTACAACATAACAGCACCTTGGTTACAGAGGTTTCTTCCCTCCCAGCTTGATCCCATGATGTTTCCGAAAATCGAAAAGACTCAGAAAAAAAATACAAAATTCTTCAGAGTGGCAAGTGTTGAAGTCAAGTTAAAAGACTGCTAGTTAAAACTGATCTAAGAACAAGGATTCTTTGCAAAATCACAAGTTGCTCCACCTAGGTTGTATCTTTGTCCTAGAAACCCACACTGATCCTGTTTGTTTACCTCATATGAAGATTTAAAACCCTTACATATCCTTCTTCCCCCCACTTGGTGCGGGAGTTTCTAAAGCTTTTGCAAAACATGGAAAGTAAAGGTGACGATAAAACACATGGCACTGGAGCAGTACACTGCAAACACTGTCAAAAATCTGTCATCTTAAGCAATGCATTATATGTATATCCAGTGGAATAGAGATTGAAAACAGCAACATTACCAGAGTTCTGGCTATGGATGTGTCATATTTTTCTGACTCAAGGAATAAGACTCCTTTTGTTAGACAATGGCAGGCAGCAGGTTATGTCAGTGCACTACATCATGAAAGGAAATGATTAAAAGTCAGGCCTACAGATGGAAGAGAGACTGCAGTGTGAGGTGTAAGCTGGGAGGAAGTGGGGCTTCTCAGCTGCCTGAGCAACCTCAGGAAAGACTAACATCTGACCTGCTTCATGTGCTGCTCCAAGGAATATAATGCAGGCAAAGAAGTATCAGGCAGAGCTGGACTGAACAAGTCTCATGTAAAAGTGTGGGACAAGCCTTCTACTTAGGGTACTGATCTGGAACATAGCCTGATGTCCCCTGGGAAGTGGAAAGACGCCAAAATTGTTTCCACAGAAGCAAAGATCATGTTAATGGGATGGATCTGCTGCCATTCTAGACTGGAACTGAAGTCATTATCTGACAAAATAGCATGCAATAGTGGACCTCAATCTTTGCTTGTCTGCCTCTCCTTGCTGTGACATATGTCACTGCAGAAGAAAGAACTGTAAGATTGATGTCATGAGTGGTGAAGTCAGGAAGAAAATTTGAGGATTTCAGAATACTGTGAAAACTTCCCTATCAAAGAGTAGACAACTGGCTTGGACGGGTGACATTAATGGATTATAGGCAGGCTTAGAGGTAGCTGCTGTTGAATCAGTTCCACCGTTAAAGTATGAAGTATGCCCTATATTCTAGATTAGTACTGGGTAGGACTGATAAAAGTGGAAATGACCGAGGATGTATGGACTCATGAAGAATGAACGAAAGAACTAGAAAATTTGGAAAGGAGAGCGGTGGGAGTCAATGGTAGGTGCAGACTGATTCTTTCTTCACACCTTGCTGTGTCGTAAAAGTCAGAGATGCAAGTGGTTTTGTCAACTAGCTGAGTGAAATTCAGAATATATTAATTTGTAATGAATTTTCTAATTAACCTGTCAATCTGGATTTTAGGTTAGAGTAAGAAACAGACCTAAAGAAATCTAATGTTTAACCTGCCATATTTCTAAATCTTAGTTTCACTTTTCTAAGTTTCAGAGCAGTTTAATACTTTGAGACTTAACCCGTTTCTGCAATTAGGATACAAAGTATTAGCCCTCACTCTATTCTTTCATTATTGTCCTTTCACTATTTCATTCTTCTTTGTCAATACTGTATTCTACAATTCAGCAGCAGTTGATAATCCCTTGACTGTCAATGAAATCAGCTCCTGAGGATGTGCAAAGCTTGTATTACTCACATTTGCAGTAGTTGCAAACTAAGCACAGGTGCTACGGGCCAAAGCTGATACAGAAGTTTCTCAGTGATGTTAGCAAGGCTATTACCCGCTTTTTCAATGAAGCTGTATTGACAAATAGGGAGTTCATCTGTCAGTGACCAGCAGTACTATTTTTCTTTGCCTTTTGTAACTTGTTTGAACTCAGAGCAAGAGGTCACTCATCACTCTCTTTGACCATTTGTACAAGCAAATAAGAAGCATAATTTCGGAAGTAAATCTTTAGCAACTGTCACATATTTCCCTTCTCTTATTGATGTTAGTAAAGGAACATATATAGACACTTTATCATGTTAAGGTAACGTGGCCACATAGCTGGAACTATACAATGGGTTAGTAGAGCTAAAGAATATCCAGAGAATTAGAAGGCTGGGGGTTTTGGGGGGCTTTTTTGTTTGTTTCTTTGGGTTTGTTTCGTTTTAAGTAACATGCAGAAAGGAATCAGACATTAACAGGTGAGTAGTTTAAACACAAGAATGAAATAGTCTGTCCACTGACAAATTCGTTTTCAACTACTGTTATGTGGATGTAGTACTGTTGTCTGGGGAAGAGTAGTCCTGCATTTACTTTTACTGTGATTTCATTCTTGTCATAACAAAGTTCATATACTTTCAAAGTTGAAAGTTCATATACTTCATATATTTCATATATTTCTATATTTGTCATAACATAGTTCATTTCTGTGGTAAAATTCACTAAGCAAAAACTTTCTTGACCCATTCTATGAATGTCATGTATTTGTATTTCAGTAACCTCTAGACTGAATCCCTAATCAACTGAGACCCCCTGATCATAGCATGACTACATACATTTGGAAAATTATGGTCCCTACTTAGAGTTTAATGGTGAAATTCAGCACTGTAAATGATTGCCACTTAATTGACTTCCATGTAGACTTCCTCACACAAGATTTCTCTTGGTATATATACTAGAGGAGAATTTGTCCCAGTGGATGTATATGGCAATATAACTTCTTGGATATTTAAATGTGTGCTGTGGGATGATGTAATCTGAGATACACCCTAAATTAAATAAATTATTCCTAAAATGTATTACACTATATAGAAGAGAAGCAATTACTTGAAAAGAGATACCGATGGATTTATTAGGAAAACAGGCACGTGGCAGCAGATAAAAACTCAGGAATTAACAAAAGCAATCCTCTGTTACTGCAGAGCCTATATATAAGCCTGATATCTTATTCAAACTTTTAATAAGCACCATCCTTAATTAAAGAAGTTGTTTTTCCTACCTTTACTGTTGATGAATAAAAACTTATCTCTTAGGAGGTTAGAAAATATTGTGTTTTGTACTGGCTCTGGATTGGGCCTGTATCAAAGTTTAGAGAATAATCAGACAGTTTTCTCAGCTTTTAGAGTATGCCATCAAAAGATTCTGGCTTTTCTGTACCATATGTAGCACTAAGAAATCATAATGCTGGAATTCATTTAATGTTTCGATAAGCTTTGTTAAAAATCCCTAAACCTACAGGCTCACACTTTAGAATTAATTTTAAACACAGACTCATAAAGCTAAGCAGACTCCATGTAATTTTCAGTCACCTTATTTCATCTGTAATTTAAGATGTCTTGTTTTGATTTAAGAAAAATAAAAGAAAAGTTTGAAGATCTCTGCTCCCTGGAAATCATATTTTCCATGGAGTGAAATGTACCATATTATATCAATCTACACATCCAGACTTTCGAATCCAATTAAAAGGTTCAAGATTTTCTTTTAGACAGAATAACGGAAACTTAAAAACAAAGGAAAGGCAAATATTTTTCTAAAAAAAGAAACATTTTCTGACTAATACTTGGAAAGATGATCACACATGAGACAAGACTGTTTGCAGGACAAAGGCAGGAATAGATTCATGAATGTGAAAGGACGAAGCATATTGTTTTATGGTGTCCAGTTATATGTCCTCTCAAGTGACTTCTTGATTAATAAAGGGGCTACAGTTGTTCAAGCTACAAAAGACTTTCAGTCGTGTGCCCAATCATTTTATCCTGTCTATGTATTGATTCTAATAATTTTGCAAATATGACTGGGATTTAGTATGCAACTCAACATTGTTCTTGTTTTTGTCCATCTTTTTATTTACATAAATATTTCCTGATTACATGATCTTTCACACACAAAATCTTTGAAAATCTTAAGCCTATTTGGGTAAGTACTTGCTGAACAAATATAATGGTTTTAATTTATATTTCATTCCCTTAAATGTTATTTCATAACCAGTCATGCATTTTTGGAAGCTGTCTAGGTGTTGATTTTTGAAAACACTCCTGATTCCTCCAAGTGTCCAAAGCCAGACAGATGGCCGCCACTGTAAAATCAGTCCTTCAGTGGGACTGAACTGCCCAAATATTTTTGAGGAAATATGCGTTTGTCCTTGCATATTGTTACAGACTCCATTGTCATGTGGGTGCAGCTCTCAATGCTGTTAGAGTAGCTGCATGATGAAAATGACTGATTTCTACATATGTAAACACCCATTATAGCATCTTTTTACCCTCTAAAGTTTTCTGATATCTACTTTCAGAACCTTAATTTTTCCAAACTAGAGATACATTTTGGTCCTTTTCTGAAATAAAGTATATAAAAATTCATTCAATAAAATATCAGGCAAAATATCACTAAAATGTCCATAAAAAACTATGGAGGAGCAAAGCAGAAACTGACAGCATGCAACAACTTCATACATCCAATTTACTAATGAAGAAAAGATGAAATTATTAACAAAAGAGCCTCTTAAACTTCTACCGACAACCAAAAATATGATGTTTCTTTGAGCAAAACATGTGAAAGATATATCAGCACAGAACAGGACAGAGAATCAGTGTTTTCAGAAACTGAATAGACTAATCATTAGTTTTCATTAAGAAATTATACTTAAAGCCTTACCACTGCAGTAAATGGGGACATCTTTGTGACAGAGGGGGAGTGACTCATGGTGATTTTAGCTTGCTTGCTTAATTTGTGTACTTTTATTAAAACCAATGCTAATTCATCTTATTTTTTGCACCAAATCCTTTCCATTTCCCTGATTTTCACTGGGAAACACTTTGCTAAATAAAAGGAAAAATAAATATTAAAATACAGCAAGTAAAGAAACTTGGTATGTTAAGGAATCTAAAGAAGTATTCTCTTAATCAGTATGTTTCTAAGTAGAAAACAAAAATAAATATCTCACTACCCCATCAGCATAGTATTACATCAACAGACCTTTCAAAGATTCGTTAGTGTTTCATTACCAAAGGCTGACTTGTTGCTGTGTTCGAGGTCCCTGAATAACCATGGCGAGATGAAATGAATATACGAAGAGGTGAATAGTTCTTTTATACTTATCCAGAGAGTAGAACCAATGAGTTTCAAATCCAGGAAGAATGCAGATCTACTTTGTAAAACCCTGCTTAACAGAATTTTTGTTCTTCTAATTAACCCCAAGGCCCCTAAGTTAAATAAGATAAATGTGCAAGGAAAACTCTGCCAGCTGTCTATAGGCTTCATTTCTTTAAGTTTCTAGGTCTGATTCCGATCCTAGTCAAATAATTTTTATGCTAAAAGCAATTTAAAGTGTTCAAGGGAAGCACTCCTACCCTGTTTGTGTAAAAAACCCAAGAAACTCTAAAAACCTGGATGATTCCCTGATCTGTGATTGTCAGAGGAATTAACAAATATAGGCCAGATGATATGCCACACCAACACAGGAATAGGAAGCATTCAGAGCCGTATTTGTTTTATTAAATTTCAGGGAAAGGAATTCCTTACACGAAAGACAGCAAGCTCTATATCCTTCCTACATCAGATATGTAGTATATCCACCCTTCAACAGCAGAAGCTAGAGTAGAAGAGTAATTAAAACCTCCTTTATCTTGTCCTTGTTCCAGAATAGCACAGTATTGACAGCTATCACCATTTCTTAGGAGGCAGCAATTTGCAAGAAGGCCTTCAAATGTTTTTAAGCTGCCTTTAGACACCCCAGTGGGGCTGGAGGAGAGGAATAGAGGTGGCAAAATTATGAGTGACATTCAGTGTCCATCATCCACCACATCGTTTTCATGTGGTGCAGGGGAGAATAGCACAGCAACATTCCCAAACCCTTAGCACATTTTTTCAAGATCAACCGCTCTAGATGACTTGAGGTGTGTATCAGACATAACTGCTTATACCTCTGCTGCAGTGTATGGTGCAGATTAAACATGTCCTGCATAGATTCTGAAGAAGTACAGGCTTCTGCCTACAGACTGGAATATCTTCCATAGCATGGAAGTCTTGCTTCTCAATCTTATTGGTAACAGGATTTCTGACTTAAAAAGTTTTTCTGGTTCTGCTGAGCAATGTACTTTTTTTTCTTGTATTGAATGGCTGAAAAGTCATTACAAAATTATAAAAAAGTAAGTTTCACATGATTTGCCCTAATTTTTCTAAGCAGACATACTGTGTAACCTATTCATTATACTTTGTGAGTGACTTCCACTAAAATACGGTGACTCCAAACAGAATTCTTTCCATGCTGAAGTTAATTACAAATAATGTTTTAAAATGTGCTTCTAGGTAGATGTAACAAGAAAACCTTTCTAGCAAGGTAGCTAGACACTCTTGCTAGCAGATATGAACATAAAAACTGTTTGATGTGCTTCATGGACAACCACAGTATTCATTACAACCAACAAGCAGCAAATTAGACAAACTAAAGCGTAATTCTTTGTCATTCTAACAATGCACAACCCTTTGGACTGTCCAATAGTGGTAAACACTTCAAAGAAAGGAGTGCTTTACAGCATACCATGAAAGTCATCAAATGTATATTATGTGGAATGCAAAATATACATGCTGTGTAATGTGAAAACGGTAAAAAATCCTTACTGCATGTAGAAATGCTGAATCAGACTCTCCCCCACAATCTAGCAGGATAATCTGAAGATTCTGTTTTAGTAGGTTTTGTTAGCATTTTTCTCCCCTTCCAACTCCCATACTTAAATGTCTTGTTAGATTGGTGAATGCTTATTGCCTCCAGTGAGAGATATTCTCGCATTAGAATTGCTTCATCAATTCTTAAAAATGGAACTAGGAACAGTTTTCTGAAGGATGTTCTTTCCTCACATGTCAATCTCCCATTTCAGTTTTACAAATGTATGCATCCTTTGCAGTAAGTATGCAGATCAGCATCTTTATAAACAAATTAGTTTATACAGTGAAATATAGCTGTAACTTTTTCAACATAAGCATGAATTTTGAAGTATAAAAACACAAAAATTCCCAATTTCATTTTTATTTCACTTCACCCTTTTGTATTAAAACAGCCATTGGAACAGATGCATAAATCAACCACTTATGCATGAAGAAGTATGATTTTGTATTTTGTGAACAAACAAAGAATACTCTAAAACAACAGGGAAAACCACATTGGCTGTGTAAACAATGTAAATGCCTTACAGGAAAAGGAAAAAAAAAATCATCTGAAGAAACTGGCTTACGATCTACTTCAAAATGACCAACTTATTTAAGTCTTGCCAATTCAAATATTGCATACCATATACAATTCCATTGGGAAAAATCAATTAATTTCCTAACATTTATGTTTCATAACAGTTGCAGAATTTCAGCAATGCTTCCCTACTTGTAATCTCTCCATGAGTTCAGACTCCACTCCAACGAACTTTTAACTGCAAAGACAAAGGTTGAATCAGTGGGGATTTTTGAAGAATTCTCCACATCAGCACTATTGTTATTGAGAACAAACAAGGCTTCTCTCTCCGTAAAAAATTTCTGTGACAGCACTGAATAGCCTGAATTTTCTCTGAACTTTTTGTGTCTGTATATTTCAGCTTCTGCTATGCTTTTTTTCTGGAAATGTCTTTGCGACAAGGGGTAAAATTGTCCTTTTTCCAATTAGTTAGCGAGCAGGAAAAGATACCTGTTTTAAGACTTGATTATGCAGACACCGAACAAGAGAACAGTTACATTCCAGTTCATTGTAAACTACATGTGAATGTAATGGTGAGTCACCGTATAAGCCTTTGTCAGGACACCTTTGAAAATACAGTTACTTCTTAAATCTCTGATGGCTGGTTACTTCAAATCTCCAAGAAACCATATGGTTAGATTCATCTGAGATTATTCATTAGGTGAATTAATAGCTTCAAAGTACATGGACACTTTATGAATATTACTAAGAACAACAGGTAGTTTAATGAGTTTTTCTTTGCTATTTTGGTAGAATTTTAAAACACCTGAAAGGAACTGGTATCCCAAGATTTAATAATAACTTTCAGTGACTGAAACTGGAGGAATATCAAAGAAATTTATTTGTAAATTAAGCATGGTTTGATGTTTATGTTTTGTAATGTGAAAAGTTAGTAAAGTGAAAATGATATACTGAAACACTTAGGTTTTTATAAATACATATATAATGATAGATATATATATACATCTGCGTATTTAGTGCTGATCATGGATAGGTGCAACTATGATGATTTCCTCAGAAGCTCTGGAGTCATCCATCTTTGTTATTTCTTAGAAAAAGTATGTTGACTATTATGTTCTGTAGAGTTTTGTCTAATGTTCCAAATAAACAGAATATACATGTTAGAGAATGATCTCATTCCTACAGGTAGCTTTTCAGACTGGTAGCACTACTGAACCTAGTATACTAGCAAAGATTCAGATATAAAAAATTGTCTGTCCAGCAGCCTCCCTGAGTTTTGTTACCTTAAACTCTGTTTTTTTCTTTTTCCTAAAGGAACTGTATACCTAGTTACTGTGTGCATTTCTATTCCTTTGGGCTTATTTCTTGAAATTAGTAAGGATTTGCTTC
>Ga0181612_161012_pt1 | contig 18758 bp, 17 predicted proteins | sample HoacroProtozoa21_FD_119630 | JGI IMG/M metagenome (GOLD analysis project Ga0181612, IMG submission 119630) | Hoatzin crop microbial communities from Cojedes, Venezuel. Combined Assembly of Gp0051906, Gp0051904, Gp0051908 | reverse complement strand
AGTCAGGTCTCCCCGCAGCCTTCTCTTCCCCAGGCTGAGCAGCCCCAGCTCTCCCAGCCTTTCCTCCCAGCAGAGGGGCTCCAGCCCTCGGGTCATTGCTGGGGCCTCCTCTGGCCCCGCTCCAACAGCTCCAGCTCTGCCCTGTGCTGAGGGCTCCAGAGCTGGACGCAGGACTCCCGGGGGCTCTCAGCGCATTTAGATCTGGCGATGGAGCTGGTTGGTTCCTCTGTTCACTGCTTGTGGCTGCTGTGAAACCCTTTGGGCTTACTTAGAACTAGTAGTAGATTTTTTTGGACACTGTAGAGATTCTGTTCGTTGCTCTTGGCATGTTCATATACAGATTTGAACTCTGCACAGGTGATGTCAAAACAAATACAATCCAAGTCGTTACCCATAAAAATTAGTGTCTTGTCTCAGTGAAATGTGCTGTAGGGATATGAACGATATTTGTCTGTGAATCATTGCTGAAGCACACTTGAAATATATTTAATGTGAGACGTGTAGGTCAACGTGCCTGTTCTCCACTAGCACGCGTAGACCAGTTGTACGTGGGTTGTACCGTAAAGGTTTCCTTCCGTGGGGAAGGAGAGGTGCTGGCTGTGAAACATGTCTCTGGGTGGTGGTTGGCTTTTCCCTCCCGCTCACCGCAGCACCGTTGGTCTGAAAACCAGACTTCACCTGAAGGGAGAGCGTCCTGCCTGCCCGGGGCTCGGGGGGGTTTGCTGAAGCCTCAGAACGTCAGTGGTGCCTCCTGTCACACCGGAGATGCTGCCCAGCCCCCGTGCTGGGGCCACAGCAGCGGTGCTTGGCAGGAGTTGAAGCACGTGTGCGATGGCAGCAGGGTGAACCCTGTTCATGTGTGGAGTGTTTGATGATCGTGCTGTTCCTTCATCCGAGTTAAGCAGGTTTGCTTAGCTTCCACTCCATGTTACCATCTTCACCAGGTTCTTTTGGACTAGATGTGAGAGTCAAGAATCGTGATCCTCTTACAATTCCATTCCTTGTTTATGCTGCTTGAACTTAGTGAAAGAAGGTAATTATGCCAGTTTTTCAAAATTGCCTGTTAGGACAGTATGGGTGAAGAGGGGAGCAGGAGGAGAGACCCTTAACTTCTCATCCTTCTATATGAAACCAATCTGAAGTTGTGTTTTTAGGTCATAGCTCGAATTCACAGTCAGCGTAAGGAATGAGAGGAGTTTAAATTGGATGCTCCCTGGAGTGGTATTTCGTGCTGGACTTTGGTTAGTTCTCCTCTGCGGAGAGCTCCCTCCGGCCGTAGCTTTTGACCTGATGTCAGAATGTTTGGCTTGGCTGCGGTGTGTGTCGTTCAACCTGTAGCTAGTGTGATTTGTCTTCTAAGGTGAGTAGCTTTCCCAAGGCACTCTATCATCAGGGTCAAAGGAGTTTGAATCTTGATTGAAATATAAGGCTTATGATACTTTTTATGTTAGAAGTTGGGGGGTTCTTTATTTCTCAGTGACATTTATTACCTTATTTGCTGGGATCTGGTGTGGGAAGTCCAGAAATAAAGTAAGTAGTGGATGAAAAACCTAGCTGCCTTGCAGAGGAGGGAGCACACAAATTGGTGTGTTAGGATACAGGTATTGTGGTATCTGTTGAAAAACTTAGGCTTCAAATTAAATATAGAAGCTAATTATCAGTGGCTGGCAGTTAGGGACGTGGCTGATTATTGAACCCGTTTGAAAAAATGAATAGGACTTGAGGAGCTGGGGACAGAGGGGCATTGTTTTGACGTTCCATGAGGTTACTCAGTGGTGTGTATTAGATGAACACTGACAATATGTGGAAACTGCGTTGCTTTGGTGTTGCAGTTCAAGGTGCTTTTGTCAGCTTGGCAGGAGACGTGCACAGTGCTTTGCTTTCTCCTTTGCTGCTCACACCTCGTGAAGACCTGTGGAAATTCTGGAGAAAAGGCAGGGAGAAAACAACAGAGTTCTTGCAAGGAAAAAACCAAGAAGTAGGAAAATGGGAGATTTTTCCCAAAGGCGGTTTGAGATTTGTTTGCTCTGTGCCTTTAAACATGCTGTGTACGAAATGAATTTCAGGCAGGTGGGGCAGTGGGTGCTCTGTTGTGTCCTGTCGATACGCTGTCATCAGCTGTACGTGGTATTACCTTTTGCTTGTCCTAACAACCTTGACCCAAGTTCCTGCAAAATGGCTGTAAAGAAGCTTCTGCTCCTCTGATTTCGACAAGTTCTGCTATGTGAGCATCCTGACACTGGCTCTGCTGCTTTCTTGTTATGTTTATGGGGGCTGGGGGGTGGGGGCTGAAGATTGGACAGACTTTTACATGATAATCTTTAAACTGTTTTAAGAAAAATTGCGTAGAAACCCGTTGGTTGGACTTGTTCTGCAGCCCTGCTTCTAAAGGTATGGAACTCCTGGTCCAAATCATGGCTCGTTTGTTATAGGAAAGATCTTTGGTTTTAAAAAAAAATAATAATTTTTTTTTCTTTGTGGTGGGCTCGTAGAAAACATGCCAGTCTGCTACATACCTATTTCTTTCATCTAATACAACTGACCTTTTTCGTAGTTGATAAATGTAGAGTTAAAGGTTCAAGGATTGGGTTAAATGTGGAGAAATTACATATTTGTGGAAAGTAAAGTTTTTAGGGAGTTCTGTCTGTCGGTGGGAGCTCTGTCCCACTGTCCATTTACTGTCGCGTTGAACATTGGAAGCGAAGTGTTTTGCTTTTGCTAAGTGTCGTCGTTCTGTTCAACAGCAGTGAGCGGAAGAGCATCTGCAATGTCAAACACTCCTACCCACAGCATTGCAACTTCTGTCTCGCAACCTCAGACGCCGACTCCGAGTCCCATCATTTCTCCTTCAGCCATGCTCCCGATCTACCCTGCGATCGATATCGACGCACAGGTAAGCCCGCGCTTGCCATCGCGCCGCGGGTGCCTGGAGCTCCCTTGCTTCTGCCTCCTGAATAACGCAGTGATGGCAAACAGCACAGGTGGGGGAGGAACTGGGTTCCGGGGACTGGGTTTGCTGCTTTTAGAAAGCCTGTGGAGCTCCCCGGGGAGTTGCAACCCACTTTCCTCTGTGCTCTTGCTGAACCAAAGAGGCGGCCTTTGAGTGACTAAAGACTTGTGTTTCTCATTTCTTTGTCGTCGGAGTGATTATGAGAAGCAGTGAAACTGTCTTCTGATAGAAATTAAATATTTTTCTGGCCTGATATCCTAAGACAAAAATAAGCCTTAAAATGTTGCACAGTGTTTTTTCTCGTTGTGCTTGCAGTTGTTGGTCAGTGATCACCCAGTGTGACAGAAGTATGAGAGTATTGAAACTAGTAATTCCTGTAAATTTTTTAACAAGAGGAAATAATTCAGGCTCTCATTTCCACTAAAGAAAAGGCATTTCTGTATGGCTAGTGATTTTAAAAAGGGCTACTCTACGTTGACTTGCAGCTAGCTAGCCATCAAAAAAAAAAGCATGCCCATACTAACTGGCATACGTACATACATAGTTCTAGATTATACGTAACATGGCTAAGATGGGGGCAGCGTGGAGAGGAGGAAAGGCAAGAGATAATTGTGGAGAAAGGAGGGAAACCTGTGAAAAACCAGTCTGGGCTACTTAGGCTGCTTGTAGCACTTGGGTTTCTGCAGTGACCATGTCTGGGAGCTTTTCCCATACCCTGAGGGGCCTTGCTGTTGGCTGGTAGACACCAGTGCAGGTCAGCGTCAGGAGAAGTTGGTAGCTGATTCCTACTGTTCTTGAGGAATCTCAGTTCTTGTCAGGAGTTGTCTGGAACCTCTCAACAGAGCTGCCTTGAGAAGCAGAGTCCTGTTACCAACATGAACCCAAAAGCTGATGGTGAGGTAATCAGTAGACACGTCTTAAGCTTGTAAAAGCTTTATATTTTGCCACAGATACAGTTGTACTTGAGCTAATCTGCAGTGTAACAGGGTGGTACTTGTAAAAGGAAATGCTTACCTTCTTGTGTACGTGATGTCTGTTTCTTCCAGACTGAGAGTAACCATGACACAGCGTTGACACTTGCTTGTGCTGGTGGCCACGAAGAACTAGTGCAAACACTGCTGGAGAGAGGAGCGAATATTGAACACAGGGACAAGAAAGGTAGGTGGCTCACTGCAGTACAGACCCTCTCTGGGTTCCGGTGTGTCATGCTAAATAAATACGCAGTAAGCGTAGTCTTTGTGGGAAGCTTCTAGGCTTGCTTTTCTGGTGGTTGAAGTTAGGTCACTTAAGCTACGAATGTGGACTCTTCAAAGATCCTTTTTCATTGCAGGGTTTACTCCACTTATTTTGGCTGCTACAGCCGGCCACGTGGGTGTTGTTGAGATCTTGCTGGATAATGGAGCTGACATTGAGGCCCAATCTGAGAGAACCAAGGACACTCCCTTGTCTTTGGCTTGTTCAGGAGGGAGACAAGAGGTGAAGTAAAACTTAAGTCTTGGAAAATGGTGTGTAGGTTACGTGTTGTGTCAGTATATTAGAGCAATCTTCCAGATGAGCTACAATAACTGAATTCACCCTTCTGTTTCAGGATGGTGCTTTTAAAAAGGATGCAAAGAACTTCACACTTTCCAGGTTGCATATTGCAGCACGTCTGATACAAATTGCTTTTTCTGTTTTTATGAGCTGGACCAGTGCTGTGCAGACGACCTCACGACTGTAATCATTAGTCGCTCATTATGGGGCTGTTACCAGTGTAATTGCATGTAGATATGAAAGTGAATGTGATGAGTGTTCTTGTTGGGAAGCTGGAGTGCGACATGAATCAGCTCCCTGCGTGAGCCAGGAGGGTTTGCTAATGGGCTCTGTATAGGCCGTAGGATATTGGAGTGCTGCAGATGACTCGGTGTCTCTGATTAAAAATGCAAAAACCAGATTGGTCAAAAGTAAATGTAGGGGAAGGTGTTTTTCTAATATTACATGAAATACTGTATTCGGTGACTTAATTATGAAATCTGTGTTTTGATTTTTTTTCCAAATAGTTGTTACAAATGTGAAGTATATAATTCTATGATGCTTCTACTATATGGATTGCAAAAGCCACGGTGGAAGCTGTATAGTCTGGTGCAGGATCACCTTCCTCTGTGGCCATCTGGAAATTAATGAGGTTGGAGATGCCTCTCCCACTGCCCCGGGCTGTCTTAACAGCGATACCGTGGCATTTAAAAGACAACAGATTCCCCAGACAAAATCTTCCTGCAAACTGGTGGCTCTTCTGGCCCGGTTTGAGTGCCGTCCGGAAGCTGGCAGGCGCTGGGGGCTGGCTGCGCTGCCGGCTCTCCGGCGAAGGGCAAGGCCTGCTCTGCAGCACGTCTCTCAGTGCCCTGCCTGCAGCAAAGGTGGTTTAGGCTTCGCTTTTTTAAGAGATTTGCTTGATCTGTGTTTCTCAAACAGTATTTCTTGGAGGAATGCATCACGTGTTCTTACCTGTTTTTGGGGAAGGAAGATGGGCTTTGGGCAGTAGGGGTGCTGTCGGGATGCCCTCCCTCCCCCTCAGCTTTTGGATTTGGCATTAAGTTTGTCCTGTGATTTCAAGGGAAAATATTCTGACTGAAGAACCCTTGGCTTCAGTTGCGCAGGTCAAATCCACACAGGTTTCATGCTGAAAAGCTGGAAGTGGAGATGGAGATGAGAGAGTGGGTTTTCACCTCAGCGTTCAGTTTGATTTTACCTTGCTAGACAGTTTAATTTCTGGCAAGTCTTCTGCAGAAACTTCATGACGGAACGTAAGCCTCGTAGAATATGGGAAGCTGTGGATTGTTCAGGTTGTAAATGAATTGTAAGGAAGGAATAATGTAAGAAATACTTGTCTTGTTTTTGTTAATGTACAGAGAAAACCAGCAAGGGATGCAAATGTTGGTTTTTCCAGTGGGTCTTGCAGGAGATCTCTGTCTACAGTCTGCGCGCCGTTGGCCGTAGCGGTGTGAACAGAGAGCAGCAGACACAGCGTGCAGCTGCTCGCTTGCGCGCTCCGCAGCTTCACCTGGAGGAGGAGTGTTTGATGTGATCGTGAACTGAGCGTTAAAATGGGAGAGGACGAAAAGCAAGAGTACTTTTTTGATGCCATATTCAAACTGAATCTCTGGTTTTGGCCATTTTTAAAGACGGCTGAAATAATCATGAAAAGATCTCCCTTGTCTCTCGCGATGTTACACAGCGTGGTATGGGTGGTGTAAGCATGCAGGATCGATGTTGTAAAGGAAGTTGTGCAGTGGCTGTGGGAGCGCTGGGGCAGCCTCATCTGTTCACGGAGGTGAGCAGTGTAGGGAAGCAACGGAGTCAAATCGCTTTCTTACTGTTGGAAGATGTCAACTGTATCTTTAGGCTTCAAAAACGTTTCGCCTGGATAGATTCGCAAGTTCGGGAGAAAACCAGATGTTATTTCTTAAAACACTGCAGGTGGTGGAGCTGCTGCTAGCTCGAGGGGCAAACAAAGAGCACAGGAATGTTTCTGATTACACACCTTTAAGCCTCGCCGCTTCTGGTGGCTACGTGAACATTATCAAGATTCTGCTAAATGCTGGGGCAGAAATAAATTCCAGGCAAGTTCCCTTTTCACCCCTTCTCTCATGGTTTTTATGGTGTTCGGAGTTTTTGCCCTCTCCGGGAGGATTTCTTGACAACTGTGTGGAGCAAAATCTTACTATTCTTACCTGATCACAACCAGTGTATTGTTTAATTTGTCGTAGGCCACTTTCCTCCGAAGTGAGAAGCAGAAGCTTTGGGCTCTGCTTTTCTCACGCCCTTGTAACTTCCATCTCCCTTTGTGTATTTTGTTAACTTCTTTCCTATGTCATACGATCAGGTGGCTTTGTCAAAGATCGAAATCTGTCTTTTTGCGCTGGCTGGCGTGCTGGATTGGAATTAGTTCTGGGTTCCATGAAGAAAGTGTGTGTGTGTGTGTTTGCTGTCCCTTTGTTTTCCCTGTGTAGTCTGATGAGAGCTTTTTCTGTCTGTGTGCACGTATGTGATGCTTTTGCGTCCAGTGGGAGGCAGAAAATAGCTCAGCCGTGCACCGGACAAGTCAAACGAAAGGTCCAAGATGAAGTTATGATCCTCATAAGAGATGCCTTTAAATTTACAGCAGTTAAAAGGTGACGTGCACAGTATCTCTGACGAAAAGTATTTGTCCTGAGCAATGCTACTACGGAGAACCTTCTGTAGATGCAGGAATAGTTGCTGCGTGGCTGATTTTTCGGCCTTGGAGAAGTACTCTGCCTTCGGTAACTTTGTTAAAGTCACTGCAGAAATGTGATTACGATTTAAAGAGTTTTTTTGTTTTTTCTTTCTTTCTGTTTCAGAACTGGTAGCAAATTGGGCATTTCTCCCTTGATGCTGGCAGCCATGAATGGGCACACTGCTGCTGTCAAGCTGTTACTGGACATGGGCTCCGATATAAATGCCCAGATAGAGACCAACAGGAATACAGCCCTGACTCTGGCGTGTTTCCAAGGCAGAACTGAAGTGGTTAGCCTGCTGCTGGACAGAAAAGCTAATGTGGAACACAGAGCTAAGGTACGGAGCAAAAAGCTGAAAAAGTCTCCAGAAAATGGTGCTTGTAAGTCGTCACTTCTCTGTGGTTATCTGATCTTCTTGCTTTTTGTGCAAGTTGACTTCTCCAGTTAACTCCAGTTGCTGGAAGCTGAAATAAATCCTGGCTGTGAAGTGAAGCACCCCCACCCCTGACTAATTCCTTCTTTTTCCTGCTTGCTTGTGTTAGACCGGTCTCACGCCGTTAATGGAAGCAGCTTCTGGAGGGTATGCAGAAGTGGGCAGAGTGCTGCTGGACAAAGGTGCGGACGTGAATGCTCCGCCGGTACCTTCCTCAAGAGACACAGCTTTAACCATTGCGGCAGACAAAGGCCACTACAAATTCTGTGAGCTGCTCATTAGCAGGTACTGTCTTCGCAGGAGGGCTGCTTCAAGAAAAAGACTGGTCTTTCCCAGTATACAGTAATATTTCCCAGTATACAGTAATATTTCCCAGTATACATTACAGGGTAGGAAATGGGAAAGGTTCTGTGCCTGTTGACCATTACTATGTATTTTAATTTATCAAAAATGATCAAACGAAGTTCTCTTCGGTGTTAGAGTGCTTGCTTTTGCCCAGATGGACTAACTTGTTTTTTCCTGTCTCACCGAATCAGGAATGATAGAAATAATCAATTTCTTGTGAAGTTCGCAGACACGGTACTCACAGTTTTGACACACAGCCATGTTAGATGGTAGTGTGAAGTCCTTAAACAACAGAAGACGCACATGGAACATACGTCTTAATATTCCCCCCCTGCTTTTTCTTCCGACTGAGCCTGATGCCCATTCCGTGTGGTTGTGTTTCCCGAGTAGCGTTTGGAGAGGTCGCTTTCCAAGCAGTCGCACGGGTGGTTGGCTTGCACTCGAAGTGTCCAAGTTGTGCACAGTAAGCTAATGAAGAATACAGTTATGGGATGGGAGTTAATGAACTAATTAGAGAAGTTTCACAGACAGCTGACAACCAGCCTGATTTAGAGTGTTAAAAATGTTTTTGGGCTGAGTTGAGGCTCTTGACAGCATCAGAAGAAACAAAAATACGATTTTGCAAGTGGAAGCACTAGGTTTGATGAGAAAATGAGTACTGAGTTTTACCCTCTTGCTGTTGTGTTGCCTGTCTGCTCTGCCAGTCCGGCTCATATGTGAAATGCAAATCTGGCCCAGAGTTCTGATTCGGTGCGTTTGGTTTTGCAGAGGAGCTCACATTGACGTGCGCAACAAGAAGGGGAATACTCCGCTATGGCTGGCAGCAAATGGAGGGCATCTGGACGTTGTCCAACTCCTGGTTCAAGCTGGAGCTGATGTGGATGCTGCTGATAACAGGAAAATAACTCCTCTTATGGCAGCCTTTCGAAAGGTAGAGTGTGAAGTGTGGCTTTGGGCTTGGCTGGTATTGCCTCCATCAGCCCGATGCAGTTATAAGTAGAACACAGCTGACAGAAACTACGTCTTCAAAAAAGTCAGCTATTTTTAATACTGGACATTGAATCTTCAAAAATAGGTGTGTCATTGTATAATATCTGTATTAAATTCTAGCAGAAATTTGCTTTATAGGCACTTTACTGAGGCTAGTTCTCATGGGTCTGAGAGGTGAGCATTGCAGTGTATTTGTATAGAGAGGGGGGAATATCTGATAGAGGGGGGAATATCTGATAGAGCTGGGGGGAAAACTGGATTGGTTTCATATGCAAAAGAGGATGAGCACTTTTTTAAAAAAAAAAAAAAAGGGGAAAAAAAAGTGCTGTTTAGCCTGAGTTGACTCTGAGAGATAATTGTTGTTAGCAAGGGAGTGTAGCTGAAGTGCTGCAGTACTTGCAAAGTTGCAAGGGAGTGTAGGAGCCTGCGACTGTGAAGTTGCCAGAGCTGGGCTTTTAAAAACTGCCAAAACAAAAGCCAGAAGTGTGTGAAAGTGTGGCTGGAGTAAGGGCAGGTGCTGTGATGCTTGCCTGCTCCTCCATCGTAAACGTGAAGGAGCGCGCCTCACCAGTTCAGCAGCCGTAAACATTAAAAAAAGGAGTGTCGAGAGCATCGTTTGAAGGGGTTGAAAATAAGAATTTTGCAATGAGTGCTTGGAGTAAAGTGTTTTAGCCAACCAGAAGCAGCTGGCCTGATATAAAATGTCACCCTTCGAATTTCTTTTTCAGGGTCATGTAAAAGTGGTGCGCTACCTAGTGAAAGAAGTGAACCAGTTCCCGTCGGACTCCGAATGCATGAGATACATAGCAACAATTACTGATAAGGTGAGAGTGTAGGAAAGAAGGTGTTTGAGAAGGAATTGTGCTGTGACACAGCTTTAGAGTCGATGTTACGAATGGTCTTTAGCTTCCTGGCACATCAGATTTCTGCCAATGATGAGTCCCATTGGATTTTTTCAGAAAAAACACTGCAAAAAGTGGGAACGTGCGGCCATGGTAATTTTGGGCACCTCAGTGCTGTTAGAATAGTAGTAAAAGTGGGGTTATTTGATTATCCATGCTTATTTTTAAGCATTCTCCCAGTCATTGCCTCACTCTGCTCTGCGTTCCTCCCTGTTGAGCAAGTTGGTACTCAATTTGTGATGGCTCTTGCAGTGGGGTGGAGATAACAGAATGAATTTCTGCTAAGAGTGTGAATCTTCATGCTTAAGCTCGCACACAATCTTGTGTAGAAATCATAATTAGCAGTAAAGTGGTTCTGGTAGCCTGTTAACTGGACTGCTGCTCTTACCTCTGAAGGTTCGGGTTTGTTTGGTTTATCTTCAGTCCGGATGAACAGGGCAAAAACTATTTTGTAGTAAGAGAAACGAGACTAGCAGACAGTGCAGAAGTGTGGTCGCCCTGCTCCTGCCTCTTTGCTGATCGGCTGCGCCGCCAGCGAGCTGTCTGTCGGGGCGTGGGGTTGTGGTGGGCGTGCGGAGGCGGGAGGTGCTGCTCTTCAGGGCAGTGTGTGTTTGATGGCCAGTGGCTCGCACCGCTGCCCGCTTCCACGACACTAGGCACCCCGTGCATGGGAAGATTTTCACTGCTATGAAGCCAAAATAAGTTTGGGTAGTACTGTAATATTATAATATTCGCGTATTTCCTAAGTCTCAAAAAAAAAAACCCCACAAAAAAACCCAAAAAAACCCTGCCTTACTTTACGACATATTTTTATTTCCGCAGTTGCTTCATCTTGCAGACCCTTTGCCCTTTATTTCAGAAGATTTTTGGTCTTGATAATGGCATAGGTTATGAGCTGTCATTGCACCGTCTGTAGCACGCTGAGACCTAGGTCACCGAGTGCACGTCACAGCTGTGACTGGAATATCAGTTTGCAAGGTTGGGTCTGGAGAGGAATTTACTGGAGGGAATTTAAAGTAGTCCCTTAAACTCCTGTGCAAGTAACACAACAGTTATTAAATGACAAGTGCAAGCTGGAGATGGCAGATTCAAACACACTGCAGCATTACTCTTTCAGACAGAGGGCTGATGTACTTTACCGTTTCAGGAGATGCTGAAGAAGTGCCACCTGTGTATGGAGTCAATTGTTCAAGCCAAAGATAGACAGGCTGCTGAAGCCAACAAAAATGCAAGCATTCTTTTGGAGGAGCTGGACTTGGAGAAGGCAAGTTGAAAGAGTTTGGAGCTGGGGATATTTATTTGATAAAATTCCAATGTCACGTTCTTTCAAGATCATAAGACCGGTGAAAGTAGGGATTGAAGTGTAGGAGTATGTGTCATTACCGTAGTTGGAGTGTCCAGGGCTGAGCACCTTGTTGTTCAGGTAATCTTTGAACTTGACTTTCACTGTTATTCAGAGAAATTGGATCAGGAAACTCCGATATAACTATTTCTTCTGGAATAATGTTGTACCAAAAGAAGGATTCCTGAGTGTAATTTTTTGTCAAGTGCATGATAGATGGGCATTTTCCAATGACGTTGGTGTGGATTTTAGATATAAACCCTGTTTTGTGTCTTGAAAATTAAAAAAAATACACTAATAATGCTACTAAAAACCGTAGGACTGTAGTAGAAATCTAATGGAAAAGTCCAGCTACAGGTATGGTGTGGAAGGAGCGCACCCTTTATATTCAAGCCAGCTGAAACCATTTCGTGTTCTCATCGTTAAGAGGGAGGTGGGTGTTGTTCAGCCTGTACTGCTGAGACACACAAGGTTACACAAGGAATCCTAAAAATCTGTCTTGGAAAACTCTTTAAGTATGTATGGTGTCTGTCCTCTGTTTCTACGGTAACTTTCTGTTAACATGAGTGAACAATCTGTTTGGAAGGAGTAAATGCATAAAAATGTGGATCATAGAGAATTTAGCTTCTGTTTTGTAAATATTTTAGTCTGAAATTCAAGTGCAGCTCCCTAGGAAATAGAAAGCATTTGAATTTCTAGACGTGCATGGGAGACCTTGCAATACTGTTCCATGTGCTTGACTTGTAGCTGAGGGAAGAAAGCAGGAGACTGGCTTTGGCTGCCAAAAGAGAGAAAAGAAAGGAGAAAAGGAGGAAGAAAAAAGAAGAACAAAGACGAAAACTAGAAGAAATAGAAGCAAAGAATAAAGAGAATTTTGAACTTCAAGCTGCTCAGGAGAAAGAGAAGCTAAAAGTTGAAGGTGGGTTAAAATATTTGCCTTGTTTTTGAAACACTGCCTTGATTTCCTTCCCAGTATTAACAGTTGCTTTTCTGGTCAAAACGTGACTGCAAGCCTGCTTACGACCTGCTGAGCTGCAGTGAGAGTTACGGGTTGACTTTACCATGGTCGTGGTGGTGGCTTTTTTTTGAATTCCAGGTCCCAGTACTTAAAACCAGGTCAATTTTATTTTTTTAGCATGCGAACAGAAGAAACTGACAATATGGAAATTCCAAATATGTATCGTTCTCTTCTTGCCCATCGAAACCTGGCTCTTCTGTACCTTGTGGCGATGAGCGTCAGAAGGTGTACGGAGAAATGGTTTTCCCTGGTTGTTCCCTCACTCTGAGATGCTGAAAGAAAGGGAGGAGATGTGGCAGTGTTCTCCTGTTGCTCCGGATGCTTGTTGACGTCCCCGGATTGCGTGTGTCTGTCTCTCTGTGCCTGAACTCAATTTCACCTTTGTTAAATCGCTGCTGCATTTGTTCCCAGAGAAGAATGAAGTTGTGTGTGAGTTAGCGTAGCCGAGGGGAGAGGCTCCCGGGGTGACGTATCTGGTGGTTCTGCAGATGGCCGCGGCTGGTCAGCCTGCAGGGTGGCCACAGTTGGTCAGCCTGCGGGTTGCTTGGAGGCTTGAAAGTCGCTCCTGAGTTATTTCCTAGAACAGCTGTGGTTTGGAAGCCAAAACCACGCGGGCTTCCGCGAGCCAGCTGAATTACTGCTGCGTTTTCACTCTTCCCGCAGATGATCCAGAGGTCCCGATGGAGCCTCCCAGTGCAACCACTACAACCACCATAGGTATATCTGCGACCTGGACAACGTTAGCAGGCTCCCATGGGAAGAGGAATAACACCATCACCACCGCAAGCTCCAAAAGGAAAAACAGGAAAAACAAAGTAACCCCTGATAATGTTCAGATTATATTTGATGATCAACTCCCAATTTCCTATAGCCAACCAGAAAAAGTGAACGGCGAATCCAAGAGCAGCAGCACCAGTGAAAGCGGCGACAGCGACAATATGAGGATTTCCAGCTGTAGCGACGAAAGCAGCAACAGCAACAGCAGCCACAAAAGTGACAATCATTCTTCCACAGCCGTTCCTAACCCACAGAGCAACAAAAAGCAACCATCCGTTCTTGTCACTTGCCCAAAGGAGGAGAGGAAAGCAGTTACTGGCAAATCATCCATCAAGTGAGTTGCTGTGACCGCGCGTGCCGTTTGACGGTGGTGGTTGCCCTGTGTTTGAATGCTGTGCCCTTGTCTTCGTGGACTTGGGTTCTTAGGTCGGTCGTTAGGAGGTGGATGAGGCAGCGCGTCCGTGCTCTGGCGTGTGTAAGGAGTATGAACCTGGTTGCAGGATGAACTTGAATGCAGTAGTAGGTTCTGAAGCCAAAACATCACCGTGGATCTGGAGGCAGAGAATTGTTGGGGTGTTTTAAGGTGTAAGCATCTCAATTCAAGCAACTCGCTGATAACAGTGCTTTTGTGGTAAAAGAGAAAAATGGGTTGGGGGGGCCTGGAGAATGGGCAAAATGCCAGTCATCCTTCTGTTTTTTTTTTCTTGACTGCATAATGACAGCATTTAATTTCTTTTAAAGGTTGTCTGAAGTTATTAGCGAAGTGACGACTAATTCTTTGTCTACTTGCACAAAATCTGGTCCTTCACCTCTTTCTTCTCCAAATGGAAAGCTAACCATTGCTAGTCCTAAACGTGGTCAGAAGAGGGAAGAAGGATGGAAGGAGGTTGTGAGAAGGTAAGCGAGACGTTCCCCTGACTGCCCCTTGCTGATGTCCTTCTTCAGAATGCTTTCTGGAGTGTAGCCCCCTCGGAGGTTACTGAATGACCCTCCTTAGCAGACCTGACAGATTTCACAAAATTACTGCTGCAGAGGTTGAATTGTGAATTATAACATTGCTTTGACCAACCTGCCCACTGCTTCGTGCCGTGGAAGCCTTTCTCAGTTGACGTTGTTTCTTTTTGTATAGATCCAAGAAGGTTTCTGTCCCATCAACTGTGATTTCCAGAGTCATTGGCAGAGGGGGGTGTAACATCAACGCCATTCGTGAGTGCACGGGAGCGCACATAGACATTGACAAACAGAAGGACAAAACTGGAGACAGAATAATAACGATCAGGTAAGCAGGCTGCTGGGTGTGCTCCTTCCTGCGGGCATTTTTTTGTTGTAGAACATGTTTCTGTGTAGAAAAACGAAAAGGCTTGACCTCGTTGTCCCTTGAAGGATCGCTTTGAGGCAGGGGGGACGAATGGGGTGGGGAAACCGAGAGCAACTGCCAGTTGGTACCATTGCATTTGTACAAAAGAAGACTTGAGAGATAAGGTGGAGCATAAACTAGGACTCTGTGTCTGGACTTGTTTAGATACAGCTAAATATGCAGGCACATTGAGGGAAGTAAACCTTTTAGCCATTTGGGTTTTTTGGGAGTTAGAGTTTTCAACTTGAGCATCTTAAATAATTGTCAGCAGCAAGAACGTGCCAAGCTCAGTCTTGGCATCGAGTTCTTTTCCTGGCTGTGTAAGCGTGACGGGAGACAGTCTGGGCCGAGTGTTGGAGACGCTTCGCTATGATGTGTGTAAATGCTTTAGTCGCACTTTCCCGTTTCCCTTCCTTTCGGCAGGGGTGGCACAGAATCAACAAGGCAGGCCACGCAGTTGATCAGTGCTCTGATTAAGGATCCGGATAAGGAAATTGATGAACTTATTCCAAAGAACCGTTTGAAAAGTTCGGCTGCAAACTCCAAAATAGGGTCATCGACACCTGCCACCACTACAGCTGCTAACAGTTCTCTCGTGGGCATCAAAGTGACCACCGTAGCTGCTTCGTCAACATCTCAGACTGCCTCCGCGCTCACCGTGCCTGCGATTTCTTCAGCATCCACTCACAAAACCATTAAGAACCCAGTGAACAACGTGCGGCCTGGTTTCCAAGTTTCTCTTCCGCTAGCATATCCTCCTCCGCAGTTTGCACACGCTTTACTCGCTGCTCAGACTTTCCAGCAAATCCGTCCGCCTCGGTTGCCCATGACACACTTTGGAGGTACTTTCCCACCAGCTCAGTCCACATGGGGACCGTTTCCTGTTAGGCCGTTGAGCCCTGCCAGGGCTACCAACTCACCGAAACCTCACATGGTGCCTCGCCATAACAGCCAGAACAGCAGCGGTTCTCAGGTGAATTCAGCGAGTTCTTTGACAACTAGTCCAACAGCTACAACAACTTCAGTGGCTTCTACTGTGCCTGGTTCTTCTGCAAGCGGCAGTCCAAGTTCACCTTCAGTCAGAAGACAGCTTTTCGTCACGGTCGTGAAGACCTCGAACGCCACGACGACCACAGTGACAACCACGGCAAGTAACACGAGCACAGCACCTACAAATGCCACGTACCCAGTTCCTACTGCCAAAGAACACTACCCTGCATCCTCCCCGTCGTCTCCTTCTCCTCCTGCGCAGCCGGTGGGTGTTTCCCGAAGCAGTCCTTCCGACTGCGCCGCAGCCTCTCCGAATAAAGGTGCGCCTGCGTCTGATCCGGAAGCGAGCAGTCCGCCAGCCGTGGAGGCGAGCAGCTCCACCGGCGGTAGGCAGCCCAGTTCTGGTACCGGCAGCTCATCCGTGCACCCTGCTCATCAGCAGCCTCCGGGAGCTCCTCTGCAAGAGGCGAGACCCCCTCTTCAGCAACCTCAGGTTCCTGCACCAGATCCTCGAATGGTTGTGCCTCCCAACTTAGCGGCGACAAGCTCATCTGCTCCCGTAGCAGGCCCGACAAACGCCCCGATGACCTATCCCATGTCTCAGACGTCGATGGGGTCTTCTCAGCCCGCAGCCAAGATGGAAACGCCGGCCATCAGACCGCCTGTCCATGCAGCCAGTGGTGTCCACAAGAATCCAGCTCCTGTGCAAAACTCTTCTGTTGCAGTCCTCAATGTTAACCACATCAAAAGGCCCCACAGTGTTCCTTCTTCAGTGCAGCTTCCTTCTACCTTAAGTACACAAAGTGCTTCTCAGAGTTCAGCCCATCCAGGAAACAAGTCCATGGGTAACAATTTCAGTGCTGCTTTACCGTTTGGGCCCTTCAGCACGTTGTTTGAAAACAGTCCTACGTCTGCGCATGCCTTCTGGGGCGGCTCCGTCGTCTCGTCTCAGACAACACCAGAGTCTATGCTGTCAGGAAAGTCTTCGTTTTTGCCAAATTCAGATCCTTTACATCAGTCTGATACTTCCAAAGCCCCAGGTTTTAGGCCACCGTTACAGAGGCCGGCTCCAAGTCCCTCAGGTAAGGCTGTGTCTTGCGTTCATACCTGAAATAAGAACTGCCGCGTGTTTTTATTTTGAACGCGCGATACTTTCTGCCTCGGCTCTTGTGGTTGTTGATAGTAAATCACCGTCTGCCCTGCAACGAAAGGGTGCTGTGGTACAGTTTGTCGTTGTTTCTGTAAGCAAAGTGGAGTTTGTCTTCCTTTGAAGTGCCACCTGTCAAGTCTCATAACTATTTTGCAGCTGATGAACTTGATAAAAGTCGAGCTGAGGCATTCTTTTTGCCATTCCAGTCTACTCCTCTGCGATAGCTCAGATAATAAACCACTTGGCCTTTTTTTCCACCTCCCTTCCCTGCCACCAGCTAATAACTATTGTAATTTGTGATAACTTGCTGCTTGTCCTGAGGCTGCAGAAAAATATGGAGCATCTTCAGAGGTGTGAAAAGAAATTGCGTTTGGATGGGAACTTGTAATAAGAGGTGTGTTCTCTTAACTCCTAAATTCAATCGAAAAACTTAATTTCTTTGGCTTTCTGAGTTTCATAGCGAGAGGTGCAGCCTGCTGCACAAACAGGCGAAGGAGGTGTCATGAAACTGGTGCTGTAGCTTCCAGAAAGTACGTGTACAGTTTGTACCGTCCGCGCCTCTTTTGGTAGGACCTGTGAGTTGTTTACGTAGCTTTGTTTATGAATCAGGAGATAGAGCAGCTAGTTTTCTCATATTTTGTGTGTGTCGTGGTATTGTGTAGCTTTTTGAGGTGCTCCCTAAATTTTGTCAGTTTACTGCTTAGCGTGGTGACTTTGGGACGCTCGGCACCGCGGATCACGTGAGAACGCCTGTCGGAGAGCGGGGCTCCCGGCACCTCGGCAGCTCGCTCTCGGGAGGCTGCGGGCCCCACAGGAGCAGTTGGAGGTGTCTGTAGGGCCGGGAGGTGGTGGTGGGTTTGTAGGAGAGGAGCCCCTGAGAGCCCAGAGCACGGGACAGAGCAGGGGTTGGATCCTGGGAACGGGTGGTGCGGAGGAGGCAGGCGCTGGGCTGCTGCAGTCTGCTGCCTGTCGGTGGGGAAGGGTGGGGGTTTTCCTAACTAAAGCTACAAATTTCAGTCTTTTGTCACGTTTTATGAGAAAGGTGCAAGTGCCACTGCAGTTGAGTGATAACAAACTGACTGAATAGATTTTGAAACTTAAGACTTTATTTTTTCCTTTCTTCACTGAGGAGAGTATTAAGGAGGTGGTAATTATTGTAGTTTGAATACCTTGGCTAAAGTGCCGTTTGGTCTTAATAAAATACCATTTTCCTAAGCAAGTGAAAATGTGTCCCTGGGTTGGAAAAAACCACTTTGGTGTTGATCATGGTGTATATAGACATCATTCTGTAAAATAAAAAGTCTTCAAATCTTTAGTATTATTTCCACTGTTCTTGGTATAGAATCATACTTTCTAAACCTACAAAATTTAAATTACAGGTTAATAAACTGCTCGGTTACTTTTCTGAGTCCAGTCATACCAGAACATGTGTTGCATTCCCTTCACTTATTTGCATTCAAGGGACCTGCGTGGTGGCGTAGGAGCGGTTCTCGGTTTATGTGCGGCGCAACTGGCACACGCTGTCAGCACTTGTAGAGTAGGAGGGTTAAGACTCCCAGCTCTCTTTGGAAAATAGTAACAACCCCCTTGCCAACAACTGACTGGAGAAAAGTTTTCCTTCCTTCTCTGTTAAGTAAAATAGTAAATCAATGCTTCTGATTACTGTCTGCACTATAAAACTTACCTGGTCTGTTATGCCCATGAGACGGGTGACCTCTTCACGGAGATCTCGGAGTCCCGGGAGTCACTTGTGCCTGTTTCCCTCGTAGGTATTGTCAGTATGGATTCACCCTACGCTTCTGTAACGCCTTCTTCGACACACCTGGGTAATTTTGCCTCCAACCTGTCGGGCGGTCAGATGTACGCGCCTGGGACGCCCCTCGGCGGAGCGCCTGCGGCTGCCAATTTCAACAGACAGCATTTTTCCCCACTCAGTTTGTTGCCTCCGTGTTCATCAGCATCAAACGGTGAGTTCTCGTCAGCGGGAAGCCAGCTGAGAGGCAATGGCACAAATAAAGTGGCCTCATGCACTGGCTGTTTTAGGTAGGCTTTTCTCGTTCTGTACGTTTTTAACTGCAGGTTTCTAGATATGTGTTAAACCTTGATGCAGTTGCACATTCCAAGCTAAAACTTCCCTGTGCAAGTTCTGATCTCTATCACAGAATCACAGAATCACAGAATAGTAGGGGTTGGAAGGGACCTCTGTGGGTCATCTAGTCCAACCCTCCTGCTGAAGCAGGGTCACCTACAGCAGGCTACACAGGACCTT
>Ga0181612_117042_pt1 | contig 18758 bp, 10 predicted proteins | sample HoacroProtozoa21_FD_119630 | JGI IMG/M metagenome (GOLD analysis project Ga0181612, IMG submission 119630) | Hoatzin crop microbial communities from Cojedes, Venezuel. Combined Assembly of Gp0051906, Gp0051904, Gp0051908 | reverse complement strand
TCACAGAACCAGGGCAGAAACTCTTAAAGGGATGAAAATGACTTTTCCTTTCTACAAGACAAGCAAGTCCTCAGCGTGTTTGCACTTGTGGCCCTTCTGCTTTAGTCCTTACATGGCTTTTTACTGAGAGCTGGCCTAAGATAACCTGCTCCTGCAGTGTTTACAGACACCTTATAAAATGTGCATGCAGGCAGTCTGGTCCTGCCACAGGCTGCAAAGCCTCTGCCTCTCTCTAGCACTGACTGAGATAGAAAGGACTTGCTGATTTAGTGAACCCAAATGCAGGAGTTGCTGTATGAGAAGCCCATTCCTCATCCTACTGAAGACAAATACTGAAAATACTCTATATCTTTAATATTATTACACGTTTTATGTCCCTCTTCCTTCACTGTGTGTATGTAACAAACTGGAATGAGAGTGATGTCTCTGTTCAAGAATGAGTGCAGCCATTTCTGAGCTAGCATGCATCAGCAGTGTTTCAGTGAAATGCTGTGTAGCAGTTTTGGAGCCAAAGAAGTCCATCAAATCTAGATTAGAAATCACCTTGCCAGCACCATGAATTTACAAGGAGCTGTAAGATATGGAGCTGAGGGAAGAGGGAAATTAGGAAAACAAAAGAGGAAACAGAAAAAGATGCAGAGAAATAGAGAATGACAGAAGAGCTGAGGGATTCTTCCTCCTGCCTTTTTTCAGGCATGTCTGAAGTTCAATTGTGGCTATCATGATTTCTTGTCATCACAAATATGTAATTTTCCCCTGGCTTCCGATATTTCAAGCTTTTCATCGGGGACAAGATGAATCATGGTATGTTTGAGAATATATAACACAGAATTCTATAAATACAGTCCATTCAATTGAATTATAATGGTTCATTTTACACCCCAAAGAGGGCACTGCTTATTTTTCAGTCTTCTGATTAATTTGACATTGTTTTTATCTGACTGACAATCCCAAGTAATTTAGGTAAAATGGGAACCCGTATAAACTGCTTGTGTTTTATCCAGGTTCAGAGCATTGCTGTTTTCTGATGACCTCCTGTTGGTCCAACAGTAGAAGTATGGTAAATACCACCACCAAAATATATTCTGTATCAACTGCGGCATGTTTTACTGGTGATGATGACCTTATGTACTCATTAACCTTATCAGAAGGTATTATTGTTCATTATGTTTTACAGAGCATCCCTTAAAGGTGCCATGATACAGAAAGTCTGCAACTTAGACTAAATACTAAGCTGTTTTAATTACTGAAATAGTCAGTTCCAGCACTAATTGTGTAGTCTTTACTTTAGGGATTTAAAACCGTACAATAGCATCCCATAAAGTTGTTGCTAGTGATGCAGTGCTGATTATGATGATGGCTACTAAATTTTTACTGTATAGGTAACATGGAAATTTACTGCTTTATTTGACAAGTGTGTGACTAGTAGGTGCTGATGATTCCTCCTTCCCTCTTTGTAACCATGAGAAAAAGTCTGACAGTTGTAGTAAAATTTCATTCTTTCCCCAAAGACTTATTGAAGGGTGTGTAAAAAAACCAGAATCCATTGTAGTTCTAAGGTTTTTTTTAATCTTATTTAATGTACTCTTTCCTGCAGGATAATGCCTTTCTATTATAACAAAAAGATTGGCTTTCCCATTTACATAACTTCTACAGTTCTTTCCAAAGACTTACCTTGTGGCGCTCGCTGAAAACTGTTTTGGCCGGTTTCATCTGGTTCTAAAGGGACCAAAGCAAAAGATGTCCCACGTATATCGTGCGATTACTCCTGCCGCTATAAAAATACTATGTCATAACTTTGAGTAGCTGTTCTTAAATGCATAGCGTTGAAAAAGGAAAGAAACTAAAGGTCATGAGAAAAAAGACTTAATTTACCAAGCTGTATTTCATTGAAGACATACATTTACTCATTTTTGATAGGGTGGAGCTTAACTGGATGAGATTGTACGAAAAGGATTATTATGTAAAGGGTCCAAGTCTGATACCATTAAGGAAAGCTGGAAGATGGCAATTCTCAGGGATGTTTCAGCATTGTTGTTCTTAAATATTGTATGAGAAGTTTCATACATAAATTGGAAAAGACTGATGGACTTAGCTCTTAGCTAAATAAGCTGTTGAAATACTCAGCACACCTCTTGTGCAGAAGCAGAGCAACCCTGGTGAAAATCAGAGCAGTTCCTGGCTTCTCTAGGTTGTAATGGCTCCTTCACAGCACCTGCAGTGCCCTCTTGCACTGGAAGAAGCTTGCCATAGAAGTGGCTTCCACTGATTTTAGCAGGACTAAGATTTGGGCCAAGTCTACTCTTGATATCTGTGGAGAAAAGATGGGGCTGGGATTTTGTTTGCTTTGCCTTTATGATCTTACCATGAGAAGTAATGGTATTGCATGTATAATTCACCTAACTGGCTGTTTCCTGAGGCTTTTTCCTTCTTCCTTGCTTCAGGAACAAGCAATGGAAATGCTGTATGGAAGCAGTGATCCTCTGCTGATTCCACGTGTCATCTCTTATTGAGTAGCTGAATAACAGCTGGCCACTGGCTTTGTAGAAAATAGAGGGTATATAATTCAGTTTTTCCATTCATGTTCCAGTTCCTTCTTGGGAATTCCCCTTGGGGATAGATTTGTTTGCTCACAAACTGCACTTGAGAAAAAGAGCCAAAGAGACCAACTTGCTGCAAAACAGTCCCTAGGAGGAATGAAAATCTTTACTTGTGAAAGGTCACCAGAGAAGGGGCAGTACGGTCACAGAACTAGGCTGCACCAGGGAAAAAAAGGTCCTTGCCTTCTGTTTTGGGTTTTGTGCTGATGGTCACAAAATCTCTAACTTTGCATTTTTGACTTAATGAAAACTGGGAAATGAGCTTGGCTCATTTTTTCACCAGGCAAATTGTATGTGACCTCAGCACCTTTCTTTTTTCTGTTGTTGCGGAGGCATAGTAGTAGGCAGTTGTGTACTTTTCCCTGATGCAGCTAGTAAGAAAGGACAGATATTTCAAGGTGGGTTATAATCTTCCTTGCCTGACTGCAAATTCTCAGATTACCAAAGTAGCAAAATTGAGCTAAATGTCATGTTATCCCTCCGTTTAATGGAAAATAATTAAGATCATCACCGACTTTATTGAAGGATGTGGGTTTGCTTTCTGAAGTGTAAGAAGCTTCTTTTTTATCTCCAGTAAAAACGGACAGCCCTTCTCTATTATCAAGAATTGCCCACAGTGTGTAATCCCATGAACATAATGACTGTATTTCTCCTTGTTCATCACGTTAGCAAATGATAGAGTCTTGGGCAACTTGCAGCGGAGGTCTTGAGCCATGTGGTAGATGAGCAGGTGTGAAGTCCAGAGATTTGTTTGACTTGGCTGCAGTCACTGACCCTTCAGTTCTCACGATAAACTTCACTGGACAGAGGAGTAAAACCACATAAGAGCAGATGCTCTGCTGCTCCTGTGCTGCTTCAGCAGCGCAAAGAGAGGGGACGCTAGTGAAATCTCCTTAGGTGAAGTGCCCTGGGTATCCGAGCACTGCGGAGGGGCAGGGGCTGGGTGTATGTGATGGCTCTCTCCAGCACACAGGTAGTTATTCAGGCTGTGTTCTGGCCATCAGGTCACCTCCTGGAAATTGTAGCTTGGTGGGGGAGTTCAGCACAGCGACCTGGACTCACATAAAATCAGTCATGTATGGAGTCAGGAAAATGCAATCCTCTCTGGTGACCCCACGGCGTGCCCTGTCTCTGCTAGCAGGAGCAGGTAACTGGACATATGACAACAGTGGCTCAGCGTGTGCTGCTTCTGTTCTCCACTGGCAGCCTTCAGCCAGGAGATTGAAGGGAGAAATTCAGTGTTCAAATGCAAGAGCCCTTGACCACCTTCAGTGCTCTCCATTTGGCTGCCACAGCATCACAGCGAGTGCTTTAGTGGAGGGAATGATTTGGATAGATGGGAAACTGAGCTTTATTTTGAAAAGTCATCTACTGTAATATCTTCCTTCTCTCTGACTGTACCACAGAGGTACTTCATGCTTCTCATGCAGGAAGTAGCTGAGGCTCTCTGATACTATTCTTTTAAACTCAAAACATTAAAGCTAGAATGTGATGATTTTAAAATTTTTCAGGCATCCCTCCCACCAGCATTAATTGCCACCCTGCTGTTCCTGTTGCAAAGCTATTTGCTCTTTCAGTATGCAGTACTTGCTCAGTGCTGCACTAAACCTTTGTTGCTTTGCAGTAAAGAAAAGCTTCAGTTTATGCAAATGACATTGAAATGAGTTTGATAAAATGATAAACAGTCACATTTTATGATTGCAACTGTTGGGTTTTTGTTTGTTATTTTACAATTAATTTTGTGGAAGTAAAAGGCTTTAGAAACTCCCTTCTGGTGTCAATGCAGTAATACAGTGCTCCCATAACAGCATTTTAAGAATTTGGTGGGGCCACAAAGCCAACATGGTAGAGGGATCACATACATCCAACATCACAGTGTATCTTTTCCCTGTGGTAGAGCTCCCTCCCAGCTCAAAATCTCCCTGTACGTAGGAGCTCATATTCTGTTTTAGTCACTATGTCTTAGGTTTCATGCCCTTTTCTTTATTTCCTCTTCCTTTCTGCTTCTGACACTTTATTATTCTTTCCAGTGACTGTACTAGACCTTCAAAATCCTATAGTCCCCAAGAGTAATTACAGATATATTACTGTGCAGCCCCCACAGGTGGGTTGGGTCAAGTGCTTTATTTTTATACAGGTCAGCTACTGAGGCGTGTGGTTGACTTTGCTTCCTCAGTAGCTGCACGACAAGATGGGATTATTTCTGTCACCTGAGTATTTCTGCTGTAGGTGGAGGTCGGTCCTCTCCTGAGTCTGGAGTACCTGGTACCCAAGTAGGGTTGCTAGTGATCATTAATGGATCATGTGAAGCCCCCATGAAAATTAAATGTCAAATGGAAAACCTAGAAAAAGCATGACTACAGCTGCACGAGGTGTAAGTGAACATAGTTTGACTGTATCTTTGTCTGACATAGGGTTTGATGACCTACATGCTTGTGCTGACCCTGGAGCCCCTGAACATGGATACAAGACACCCAGTGCAGGTGTTTTCTTTGAAAGTGTGGTAGTCCGGTTTCATTGCCAAGAAGGATACAGGCTTAATGGTACTTCAAAAAAACTTTGTGTGAGACACTTTAATGGCTCCCTGAGCTGGAAACCAAGCGATAAACCTGTGTGCCTACAAGAAGGTAAGTCAGTTTTCTTGAAATATCTCGCCAGTGTCAGTTCTCACTTGTCCGTGGACCATGTCTGTGTGTCTCAGCACAAAACACAGAAGACTGGAGTCCATTTCATTGTGTCTTATTTGATACATACTTTAGTTTCCCATCTACCCCATCCATAATCCCCATTTGTCAGTTAAATTTATACTGTGAGAGGTCGTCTGTGTGCGCACACATGTGTGTTGAAAGGGACATGAAGAAATCTGAAGGAAAAAGGAAGATAATACATTTCTCCTTTTAACTAGTTACAAACTGATACAGAGAGAAAAAATGATCTCCAGCATAAGTAACCTGTTTGTAACTATTTATTAAAGCTGCCCCCTTAATACTCCTGCAATATTTTACTAGGAAAATGTAATGAATTTCCAGTGCTACTGCTCCTGCTAATCAGGCGTTTAAGCAATTATTTTTTATGACGCGTTCATGATTCAAGTAGGAAAATCAAATACGTATGGGCTGCAGAAGTTTAAAGTCATAGTAGAAGTTTTCTTTGAGATAATTCAGACTATTATGGCATAAACCAATTTATTTTTATCATATTGCATTTTTCAAATTGTATTTGGTTTTAAATAATTAGGACATTAAATTACTTTCTTCTTCCAGGAGTTAGATAGAGGCAGGATTAATTTGAATATTGTAAGTGTAAATTTTGGCCAAAATACATCCAAGCAGAACAAACAATTTACTTCACCGAGTATATAAAGATATAACTTGCTCTTTTTGTTGATTTATTTTTGGTCAACAGAGCTATTAAAATCAACAGACATGAAAAGTGTTAGTTAAATCAGGCATGTATATTTTAGTGGTGTGACTTCTCCGCTGAAGTCAATAGCCATTGCCTCATTGTCTTCAAGGTGGAGCAAGATAAATTCTATTTCAGGAGGCCTTCCATCATTTAAAATCAGATAAATATATGGACTTGTCCAAAAGCAGTTGAAGACTTATGTGGCTCGTAAACACACTTACCACATAGGATCATACATCACTCAGCGTGTATAAAAGCTGCAAGCACTTGTTTCTGCTGATGGGCGGATGGGTAGGAGAATCTTGTGCCAGGACAGGGGTGCATGAAGGGATGTGACACAATAGGAATAAGCGAGGCCTGGGAGGACCACGCTCAGGAGATACACCTGAAAGGAACAACCCTGAGCTGTGGTCTGTGCGAAAGTGGTGCATGAGATATTGCAGAGAGTAGCCAGAGGCAGCTGGTAAGTAGTCCATGGGCTTTCAGGTAGCTTCCCTGTTGGCAGGAGAGGTCTTGGTAAAATGTGGACTTCTGGACATGTGTGAGGCCACAGGCTACAGAGCTGTGATGGTCACAGTCGTGAGCTGTCTTGAGGTCTGCACTGAGACAGTGGATGTGTAGAACATAAAGGCAATGGGGGCCAATAACACCTGGTCATAATGATGACAGGGGGCAGCTTCGAAGAAACAATCTGATGCCTTTAAAAATAATGTATGTATGACATTCTCTCCCCCTCCTGTTACAGCCACCTTTCAGAAATGCCCTTGTCTCTCATCTCAGGGTTATTTAAGAAAAAATACATGTAGAGTGACAGCTGCATATGTCTAAAGTGGGTATTTGAACTACCAAAAAAAGAGGTAATGCTTGAAAAAACTGTTTTCTTAACCATTACAGGTAGCTTCTAGGAATTTTGATGCCCATCTTTGAAATAGTACCTGTATTACCCATTGCAGCTGTTAAAATAAGCATTAATATGTTTTACTGAATATTCAAACTTCTTCCCAGGCCCCACTGTCCAGTGGAAATCTGTGGAGAAAGTTTCTGATCACAGTGCCAGCAACAGCAAAAGTGCCACTGATGTCAGTGTGATCAACACTCAAGCCAGGTGTTTTCAAATAAGGAGGAAACTGGAAGATGAGTATGTGATGGATGATGTGACAACAGTTGCTTAAGAGATAATAATTACTTTACAGCACAGAGCACTTAAAAAGGATTGCTAGCCAATGCTCAGATCAAGCAAAGCACTTAAGCCTGAGCATAACTGTAATTATGTGATTAGTCCCGTTAAAGTTCTGTGCTCAAAATTAGGCATATGCAAAAATGCTTTTTATTATTTGGACTGAAGAGTAGGACCCCAATTTAGGATTTAGTGAAGGAAGTGCTTTCTTGATTAATGGTGTAATAATACCTCAGGTATTATTAAAACAGTTCTAGGGTTTAGCAATAGGAAAAAAAATAAGATGACAATGAATTCTTTCCAATGCACAATACAACCACTGATTCAGAAGGAATTCTATGTAAAGGTTCAGTGGCAATCCATGAGACCTAAGAATTTGATGAAGTGGTTTTTGGAGTGATGTTTTTGTGTACCGGGAGTAGAATCATGAGAGACAAGTGCAACAGGGAGGTGGGCAGTGTAGGAACATGGCACATCTGGAGAGCAGTTAAGGAGGAATTATAACAGGGTTTGTAATTCGCAGCTGTCTAATGACATACGTAAAAGCCTTCACTGCAGAAATTCTGTAATGATGTATAAAAATAAATTTTAAATTTGTAGCAACTACTGGAGAAGTAAGAAGCTAATGTTTTACCATTCATCGTTAGCTATCACAAGGCAAAATGAACTTTATACTGCATTTACCCATTTAAGGCAGGGGCTGATTGCCGTGTTTGCTATTTTATGCTATACATGCCTCTCATCCCAGTATACGTAAATGTCAGATATTGCCAGCTGAGCTTGAACAGTAAAAACACTCAGTACTGCAGTTCATTTTAAGTTAATCTCAGAAGTTTGGATTCCACTAATGGTGGTTACATATAATTTTATGTCTGTATGTTATGTATATTTAATTGTCTTTATGTGTTTACTAGAACAATCTCTAATCACAAATGAATGTTATTTACTAAGGGAAGCAAAGCAACCCATTTCAGAATGTAATTGATTTTAAAACTAATACATTCGCCTGGAGCTCTTCATCCAATCAATTTGATTTTATAGGCCTGTCATTTCTCATTAAGAGGCAGGAGATTTTAAGTGTCAGTATGAGAACGAAGTTGCATGACTAGGTGCCCAGTAAATGCCCTGTCAAAAATCTGTGCGCTTTGAGTTATGTTCTCATGTTGATCTACAGCATGTTGTGTCTGTAACTTCCATCAATTCTAATACAGTTATGCACATAAATACCAAAGCTCTAAGGCAGGAATTTTGTATTTACTGTTTAAGAGCAATATGTCATGTTGTTCACACTTTAATCTAATCTTCTCTCACTGTGATAATGTCGCTGCTGAGACTGTTGCCCTACTTGGAACAAATGCTACCTCTTTCCTACAAGATTGAATCTAAATTTACAGTCTATATGGAGATGGCAACCAAGCGAAGAGCTGTGCCCTTCGCTCGCAGTGCTTCTGAAGGCAGACGCTTTCGAGATGTCCTTGGTGCCTCGTGCTCCCACTGACAGGGATTACAAACTTGCAATGAAAGCAGTGGACTAATACATAGTTTGGCTAACGTTTTCCTGTATGACATTCAGTACTTGTTTCTCTTTGCCTTTGTCCTTGGATCTGTGAGATGACTGAAATATTTTTATTTCTCCATCTCTTATCTCTCTTGCCCAGTGTCTGTCGATCCTTAAGCCTGGTTCCAAGCACTATATGATGTTTGTAACCTATGTTTAGCACAATGACCACAGATCTTAGGCGAAGTCTCTGTGCACTGTTGTAATATAAGCAAAGACAATAAAGAGAAGGTGTTACTTAATATGCACTGAAATACTGTGTTTGCCATCCACAGAACTGTCCTAACTCAGTACTATGGATTTAACACTAGAAAAAAATACAAGACAATATCGATCTTAAATGTTTACTTTTAAGAGCACAGGGTCCAGATGACCTGTCGCTGCATTCAACCCATTCTTCATAATGTTGTTTTCATCCTTCCTCCCCGTTCCTCTCCGTTCCAGCCTCTCAGTGTTGTGGCTAGATGTAGTCAAGGCTAATTCAGAGACTGCTCCACAGTGAGATACGTAGGAGCACTGGACCTCTGCGTCTGAGTTTACTTACAGACTAGTAAACAAAACAGTGCCAGAGCATGGGCCAGGGCACTGTTCTTCGATTGCACATACGGTTACAGTGTTAGAAAGGTCCCTGACATGGTTTTGGCCAATGTCAAGTAGTAGTCCCCAAGCAATTCCTACAAACATCTTCTGGATTAGCATGGACCAGGGATGATTTTTGGAGGATAAGAGTTCACCTGCAATAGACACAAGCCATGCCAAGCCAGCTGGTACCCATGGATGGTATGGCTGTCTCCATAGTGTCCAGGTCATGCCTTCCTTCTGAGATGCCTTTATGGTCCAGGTGCTCTTGCGAGGAGGGAGGGTGGTCCTCCTTCCCCATGGGCTGGAAGAAACAGTTCTGAGAGACAATGCACGGTTTACACATAAACTAAAGCACTATAACTATAGTGTTTAACAAATTTTACTCTTCAGACCAATCTTTCTGTGATGGGGGACACACTTGGTTTGCTGCAGCCAAGAACTGCTAATATGCAAAGCAGTATCTTCATGAAAGTTAGGTCAAGATGAACCACTGCACAAGGCAGGCTGCCAGGCCTGCTGGCTGCACCCCACCTCTTTGTGCCTCTGCAAGTTAAGAAACGTGTTCCGAACTAGGGAGTTCATTTGGCTGGCCTGGTTTAATACTCATGCAGTAGATACAAGCAGATCATTTAAAACTGCCACAAAGGAGTGTAAGCCGTAGCCATTGCTGTTGGATACTGGTTAAAGACCATGTATTTCCTTAAATGGTTTAGTAGCTTCCACTGATTTGCTGAAAAGTGCTTAGAATAAAGCAGTTTGTTTTCTAGGACAGGAGATTTTAAAATCCAGTCACTTATTCTCAGCTTTTCCAAGCAGAATTTGTGCCAGCTAATCCATTTTTTTTGCAAAGAGGTGGCTACTGCAATTTATGCCTGGCTAAGTGCTAAACAATACAAATTCAGCCAGCAGGAAAGCATTTGCTCGCAAGGCATCAGGAAAAAGAGCTGTAACACTGTGGTCCATTGGTCTCCCGTTCAGCCAGGGCTCGTAATGGGCCTGTTATCAACGTCAGCCAGGAAGCTGCAGGTGAAGGATGGTACAGCGAGCAGCTTGTCACTGTTCTCTGCCAGCATCTAGCCGATTAAAATGATTCAATCTATAGCTGTTACTTGGAATAATGGGGATGAAGTCGCTGCAATAGATCATTGTTACAGAATCAATTTCCCCCACTTTGAAAGTGAAATCTCATATTGTACTGCAGTGTATGTATACACACCTCTTTTATTTGTATAGCAACAGAAAGCTGTTATGTCAAGAGAGTGAGCTGTTCATTGACGTTATCTTCTGGCATCCATCTCCAACCTGCTGCTTTGTGGCTGCGGAGCGGGATCCCCATCTATCTTATCCCATCCTCGGGGATGCCCAGGGCAGCCTCTTCGTGACAGTGTTCAGGGCTTAGCATCACACATTTCTTATGGGGCATCCTCTGCTGTCTCCTCTGCTCATTAGCTTGCCAGAGAGAGAGAGAGAGAGAAAATTGTCCAGTCTTTGAAAGCGATGTCTGCAACCTCAGTCCAGTGCATTTTTATAACCTTCTGTTAGGGTATGCATCCTTCCAGACATGGGCATTTATAAATGAATAAATTGTAACAAAACATCTTGCTGCAGGTTCTCAGACCGCCTGGCAGACTGCCAGCCCTTCCCATTACAGGCAGCCGCAAGTACCTGCAGCAGCAGCCAAGGTACTAAAAGTAACAAGGGAAATGGGGACATCTTTTGCCTAATAATATGTCCATGCCCTGTACTAGAAGTTAGCTAAGTAGTTTGTATTTTATAAAACATCCCTACAATGGGAAGGTACAAAGGAAAATACATTTTAACTGGGGAAGCAACACTCTTCCACTTCATATTGTTAAAATTTAGCGATGGAGTCTCAGAATAATAGATCCCCTAGTTTGCCTAAATAAATTTATACATTACGAAATACATTTGTTCATAATAGTTTGCTATGCTAAGTGACAGTTTATCTTGCTTCTAGTTGCTCTTCTAAGGAAACAAGCAAGCTGTTGCTATCACTTTACTTTGTGCATGCTCACAATTAATTGTTAAATACAAATTTCGAGTTGCCTCTTCCTCTATAGTGAGAATTACCCATGAAAATGTCAGAAACTTTCTGTTTTATGCAAGTCTCGAGGGACTTCTGAAAATTCTTTTTGTTTTAATAAATATTGTATTCCTAAATTATTATAATTGTGTCTTGTGGTAGATGCGTTGGAAAAGATCAGCATAAAACAGGCATATAATATTTTTACTGTCTTGCTTTTATTTGAGATATTTTGTGGGTTTTGATGCCTGGAAACTTTTATCACCATCTCTGTCATGGATTGTCTGCTGGCATACAAACAGATAATTGTGATTATATTTTCCCAATATTTAATCTTTTTCTCTGTTCTGTTAAATCTCACTTTGCATTTTTGAGGAGGATGAGCTTTGAGTCACCTGGACTATTCCTTCATATCCTCTTGGCTTGTCTCTTAATTATTCGGTATCAGCAGAAGGTTTTTTAACCTGCCTCACCCTTTCCTTCTGCTTTTCACGACATCCTTCATATTTTAGTCTTCTGGGTTTTATTTTATATTTTGATGTCTTTGGCACTGGTGTATACAATGAGATAGAAGACTGTTCAATACACATAGCACAGACAGGTAACAGAGCCCATGCCTGTACCTCACTAGAGGTTTGCAGTCACTTCCCTTGTTGAGAGTCTTCTGCAAGCACTTGAGACACTGCTCAGGGCCTTAAAAATCACGCTGTCCAAAGGCACACGAATTCAGGCACATAAAATTATCTGATTTAAAACAGAATCAATGAGATGAAAGTGAAGACATTCTCATAACTAACTCTGTGGAATGGAGCGGGATAAACCCTTGTAAATGTACCTGATTTTCGTCTGTCTCTCTGCTAAAACTGCAGTTTTTCTGTGTTCCTCATGCCATATCTGTATTTTACCTTTTCTTTTGTCCTGTCCTTGGTGCTGTCAAAGAGTCTGCCTTCGCATGGGACTTTGGGGTAGTCAGACTGTGCAGTGTAATTGGCACACATGATGAATGGAAGGACAAAATTAAAAACAGTCTTCCTAAATGCTCTTAATTTTGTTTGTTTAAAAATTCTGGGGGAATGATCCAGTATTATAGCATGTCATCTTCTGCTACAGTACTATACACTTTGTAACCAATGGTGAACTAGGGAAGGGGCATATTTACTGAAATGCATGTATTTTCCAAATGGTTTAAGCAGAGCACGTACATTAACTGATGACTTTTGCATAAGAGCTTGATTATTGAATAGGTAGCCATGTTTTTTTAATTAAGTTACTATTTTTTTTTTCATGAAGTCACAGATTGCCTTGTTCCACTTGTTGAAGATGCAGAGATTCATAACAAGACATACAGGACTGGCGATAAGTTAATAATCAGCTGTCATGAAGGATTCCAGATCCGTTACCCTGACTTAGACAACATGGTTTCAATATGTCAAGACGATGGAACATGGGATAATCTGCCCATTTGTCAAGGTTTAGTACACCAGCACATCCTGTTTTATAGCTCATGCACCTTGTGATAGTTTGCTGATATTTTTTTGTACAGTTGTAGCGATGTCAGTGATCTGATAAACTCCACTGTACAGTATTTGAATAGTAGTGCTAAGTTTTTTTTTTATTTCTTCTGCCTGTTGCTCACTGCAGGAAAGAATGTGCCACTTTCTAAACATACCCACTCTTAAAATACTACTTTAAATATTAATTTTTGTTTGCTAGTCTAAAATCTGACACAGATACATGGCATTTAAAAAACACTCAGGGTTAAATCAGCCAGAAGTTTATCAAAAGATCTGATGGGCAACTGGCATTTTTGCACCAATCAATTTTTTGAAAGATTTAAGCTTCTAACTGCAAATCACCTTTCTTTACCTTGTGCAGCAGGCAGCGGTAGAGAAGCTGGAACTGTTCTTCTGTCAGAGTTTTCAGCAGTCATTGATCATGTTCACAGTCCAAAAAACCCGTAGGTATTGACTGAAAATTCAGGGTGTGTACAGGAAAAATTTTGGCCAGAAAAGCCATTAGCCATAGCACTAGGAGTATTGGTAGCACGGGACTCTAGCTTTGCTTAGGCTGCAAGAACTGGCTGGGGGAAAGCCAGCTTTAGTGAGTGGAAATTCAATAACCCTGGGCTACTGTTCCGTTTACGTTTCTAACACTCATATGTTAGTGCCATTGACTTGGTTTTAAGCAGTTCACGTCTTGGTAACAAGCTGGCCCAGTTGAATGGCATCAAGAGATTTTTAGTGTCTGTGCTAAGGAGACGACTGCATTAGTATTAGACTTCCTCAAACCCTTCTGTCATCTCCTAAAGGTGACAGTTCTCTGTAGGCACTTACACTGTCACATCAATTTGCAGAGCCGGGGCAGGCAGGCTGGGGAGCTGGGACACTGCTGGGGAGTGACAGTGGCAGGGTGAGACACAGAAGTCAGGGCTTGGTATTTCTGCTGTAAAGAGATGAGACTGATGGGCACCGGAGTCCGAAGTTACAGGAGCTTAGTTTGTATGGGTCTCCACGGCTAGGACCCTCAGTTTGGGGCACATCAGACTGTGTCTCAGGGTCTTGTCATAGACTGTGCTACAGGAATGTAGAAAGCTAGGCCGAGCTCAGTGTATCTGAAGAGGGACAACAGAAAAGCAGAGTGTTCACAAACCCATAAAAATGTGGGCACTAGTTTTATGGTATCTTAACAGCAATGGCATGGTGTGTGGCAGTATGAAGTATACAGCCCATTTTTGGGAGTGGGTGCACTTCAATCTTATTAAGGTAGATTAAGAATCTTGCAGCTGAGTGAGATGAATGCTCAAAAGATTAATTTGCAGGTACCGTATTTGCCAAAGATCCAGGTGGAAATTTTGTGAAAGCCAGTATTAAGTGGGTAAGCAAAAGTACCCCTTGGCTTGTTGCTGTCTTCTGTTGCTGTATTCGTACTGTGAAAAATAATCAATTGCTGCTACTCAATATTCGCTATTAACTGCTTTTAAAAATAAAAGCAGTGCTAATGAAAGTTGTGAAATCAATTGCACAAGAGCAAAGTGCTGTAGCTACCAGAGAAATAGAGAACAGGCAATTCAGATCCAAGCATCTGCCATATTTTCCCAAATTCTATACACCTGTTCCAAAATTGACTCCGGGATTTTCTTTTGCTATGTCAAGCACTAATAATATCAAAAGCAGTGGTCTGCTTGTGCTAGGTAGGCTGTCAATTACATTTCTAGGGCTCTTTGATTACAACGGGCAGGGGAGTCTCACGACGCTAAAATGCCTTTTTTCTGGCAGAGCAGTGGGAAAGAATTGTAGAGCATATAAGAATCCAACCTCAAACTATTTTTGCCACGAGAAAATCATGATAATTACTGATGTGGAATGATGTGAATTACCTAGCAAAAAAAAAAAGGTCAAAATGCAATTTTCAAGAAGCTCAGGGTGTTTGGAGATCTAGGCATTTTCACAAACACTTGGCTTTCATACAAATTCAAGTACATCTCTGCCCTGCATTACAAGGAACCCAATGAGCATTAAAACTCTGAGCCAGCAGGACAAAATCTGCCCTAATACAGTTCAGAGGAGAGTAAGCTTGGTCTTGTGCAGGCAGCCTGCACTCTTTCTCTCTGTCCCACTGGAGGCTGTTTGTGTCGTGCTGCTCAGTGGGCTGCTCGGTTTGCAGGAACCGGTTTGTTGTGTGTGGGGCGTCCTTGATCAGGGGTACGAGCAGTAGCCAGTAGATAGGATGCTTGAAGCTTTATCTGAGCAGAGAGATGACCAGCAAGTAACACAGCTATCAAAACCATCATTCTGGTATTACAGCATGCTGTAAAAAGCTTTCAAGCTTTTTCTGTTGTTTTCTTTTGCTCTTGTCCCTCTCCCTCAAAAGACCATTGCAAGGAAATCACCACCTGAAGTGCTGCTGAGGCTTTTTCTTCTAGATGCTAGCATCTTACAAGAAGTTCTCAGACTGATTTTAGTTTCCCCCTTAGGCTGAAAATTATGAGAGTCCTATGAACATCTTTCACAAATTCCTAGTAGTGGCAAGAGACCTATTTATGGATTGCCATAATGCAGCTCCTATAACTTTATAATATTATTTTTCATTCCCTGGTTACTAATCATCTTTCCTCCATATTATTGCAAATTAAAAAATCAACAGTATTAAGTATTACCTAGAGGGTCATTTCTAAGACCATGAGGAATTTTTTTTTCTCTAATAACAACTTGTATCTAAATACCAGCTCAAAACAGACTCTGAATCATTGTGAATGACATGTTATAAAGTCATGTCACCTATTAAATTCACTGCTCTTTCTTGCACCAAATATGGTTGGTGACCATTTAACTGCCACGGTTCAGTACCCTCCATGGTACAAATCCCTCAGAAGTAATTCCAGAAGTAGAACGTAGTCTCTGACTACATCTACAATTTCTGGTGATAACAGGTACCTTAACTTTTTGATAACCTAATTTGAGACCTCGTTCAGTGTTTATCGTGGGACTGCTCATAGGAAGTCACGTCCCTTCAGACCTTCTCAAATTGGAATTTCAAAATCATTAATTCTGTCTGCAAATCTTTCACAGTTGTGTGCACTTTGTCACAGGAGCTGTTCTAGTATTAAAGATGGTTTACATGCCTGTCAGTGTTAAGAGGAGGAATAAAGCTCATGGTTTATATAAATGACAATCTTTGTGTATTAAAAGATTCTACCTCAAAAAGAAATTGCCATCTGCTAAACCAGTGCATGTTTGTGAAACAAAATACTGTCATTTTCAGTAAACCTTTCCTGGATTTGCTGAAAATGAATCCCACGCTAGCAAAGCGTGTGGGCTAAACAACGAAAGGGTCTGAAACAGGATAATGAGACATACGTATCTGCGGGAGATCACGCAGGCATGCCATTCATAGCAGAGAAGATGAAAAATAGTGCACGCTTCAGTTTAGGAATTATAACCAAGGTGTGTGAAGATGACTGAGATAAGCATCTTGTAATAAAAGATACCTCCCTCTTCTTAATTTGCAGGTTGCCTGAGGCCATTGGTTCTTCCTCATAGTTACACTAATATATCTGAGTTCGAGTCCTCCTCCCCCATAGGAACAGTGGTGTATTATCAATGCTTTCCTGGATATAAACTAGAAGGGGCAGAGTTGCTTGAGTGCATGTATAACCTTATCTGGTCAGATAGCCCACCTAGGTGCCTTGATGTGGAAGGTAAATGTCTTCTTGTTCGTTTGTCTTTCAATTTCGCAAAAGCAGCATGCTCTATAGGATTGCAGCTCAGGGCTGTAAGCACGGTTACGCTATTGTGTAATGTTTCCGCAGGCCACGCAGCGTGGATCTGGGTTTTGTTGCAGGCAACCTGTTGTGGTTCACTGCACAGCTAGCTCTTGGTGTTCCCTAATTAATGTTTGCTCCCTCAGTGTCCAAAGTGGGGGAGGGGAAGCTCGTAGCAATGATTGCTTTGCCCTTGAAATGTAAACTCTTTGCAGCTTTTCTAGTAAAAATAGTGAGGAAGTTATGGAATTCACATTGATGTGCATATGGTCAGAGTTTCTATAGCTACGGATAGATTTCCATGCTAAACAAAAAATACTCCATAGAAACCCTTAGTTTGGGCTGTGCCAGCTGCAGACATCATTCTGTGCTACACGATGCTACTAGCTTGAATATGTGTTGTCTCTCATAGTAGTTAACCTTAAAGAAGGATTTGCAACTAAAATTACTGAGCTAATTTACTGATTAGGAACAAAAATAAAACAGTCAGTGTGAAACGGAGGTAAATCATACCGATCCAAAAGGAATAATTTGTGACTACAGCTGCAGTGCTGGAATGGAGGATACTGTAATGCATTTATATTTGCAACCCACACATTTAAAACAAACATACCAAATGGATTGCTCCACACTCTGTCAAAACCTTGTGAACTACCTTCCTCCATCTTCATACCACATCTTGAATGAAACATCCTAGGAAGCCATCAGAATCCAAATACATCCTCTACATTTCATTCCCCTAAAAGGACTACATTTTTGCTCTATTTCAAGCCTGTAAGGAAGTTATCTATATGTAGAATTTAGCTAAAAGCAATTACAGGAGTTCATATGTGATGCTGATGTCACTGAGCTAAATGCTGAGCATTCTGAAAGTGCAAAACTTTGCCAACAGCATCAACAAAGAGATACACTGCACAAAAATAATAAAATTATCCTTATTTTTAACTGCCAATTCAAGTTCCAAAATTCAAAAATGCCTTTGCAATTTTGGAATGACACAACAAGATGATATTTTTTTTAAATTTAGCACACCATAAAAGATTTATCCCAAATCAGTTCTATGTAAGCCATATTTGGAAGATTTGTTTGAAGATGTTTATAGCATGGAAAAAAACATTAAAAAATCATAAGGGCCCTGTTAGGCTTAATCCAAACAGTATAACTAGTTAGGAAGATAAGAACATTAAAATACAGAAACTCAAGTGTATGAAGCAGAAAAAGTTGTGTCTTACCCTCACTTAACACAGGCGAGCATTGCAGCTTCTATCAAAATACCCAAGAAAACTCATGTGCTCATTGTTTATTGCTTGTATTATAAAGCCATGGAGAGGCTCTTTTTTCTTCATAATTTAAAACATGAGGAAACAACTGTTGCCCTGAGAGTTCTACATTTTAAATAGTATGTCAAAAGTTACCATCCTCTGTCAACTACGATGATCTGTGATGCAGGGATCAGTGTGTGCCAGGCGCTGGGTCAAGACCATCTGGGAGGCCTCCTGAGTTTTCCTTTAGAACCAGTCTCCCTTTTAATCGCTTTCTTATTGCTCTCTTTAAATGTTAAAACTTGCCATGGTGATTTCACGTTGGCGTCCCATCTGTGCATGTGTTGAGTGAACCACAGGAGACCGAAGTCTAGAGCGTAACACTTGCAAGAGTTGCTCTTCAGCTTTGGGGCTCTCTGTGCTTCTGTTGGGGAGGAAGAGAGAGGAGCAGCACTAAAAGGTCACCCTAACAACTCCCCTTGTGAACTCTGTTGTAGGGATGCTTCAGTTGGTATGCAGCAAACTTCAAAATTAGATCCAGACAGGGTAAATCAACCTGAGATGCCCTCGTTTGAAAGTGATTTATGCAAGGAGTTCCAGACTCCAGGAATCTTGTGACAATCCACTACTCTTAATTCGTGGACAAAACTCCCTCCCTGCATATTTTTTATTCCACACCTTGCATACCAATGTCAAGCTCATTTTTCAGCATTCCTTTTATGGATGAGGTATAATCTTGCCAAGCAGTATTTTTCACAAAGGAAATCTGCAAATAACAAATTAATTCCATTTATTTATTTCCACAGTCAATTCAAAATTTATTTTAATAACTTTTCCTGCTCAATATTTTAATATGGTAGTGATTAAAAG
>Ga0181612_118587_pt1 | contig 18759 bp, 12 predicted proteins | sample HoacroProtozoa21_FD_119630 | JGI IMG/M metagenome (GOLD analysis project Ga0181612, IMG submission 119630) | Hoatzin crop microbial communities from Cojedes, Venezuel. Combined Assembly of Gp0051906, Gp0051904, Gp0051908 | reverse complement strand
GGCCTTCTTGGCAGCCAGGGCACACTGCTGGCTCGTGGTTAACCTGTCATCCACCAGCAGTCCCAGATTCCCCTTCACAGAGCTTCTCTCCAGCAGGTCCATCTCGAGCCTGTACTGGTGCATGGCGTTGTTCCTTCCCAGGTGCAGGACCCTACACTTGCCCTTGTTGAACTTCAACATGGCTGTAAGAGAACTGGATTGCATTCCTTCCTGCACATCAGTAGGATTGTTAACTATGTTCCAGTCTAGTCTACATTTATGAAAAAAAAAATCAATGGGTTTATTTAGATAGAACAAATGAGGTCATATTTTTAAGTTAATGGGATTTCAAGAGTAATTATGACTCTGTTTTATGCTGAAAAGTACTTATGGCTGGTAGAGAGCCCTGAGGAGAACAATCAGCTTGACTAAGATTGAGTTGAGTTCACAGCTGAGAGGAAAAATAAAAAGCTACTGAAGTGAGAATGTTTCAAATTGAATCACTGACAAAAAGTAAAAATTGAATTCTGCAATGCCTTTTTTGTAGTCAGTTTTCAAAACAGAAACATCATGTGCCAAGATTTACTTTTGCACCTGTAAAAATGTGTTAATAGTTTTTCTAGGTTTCAATATAAGTTACTTTCTTCTCTTTTACTGCAGATTACAAAAGCATCAAGAAGGAGTTTAACTGCTGGCTTAGCCTACTCAGAAAATCATCAGCTACGTGTTTCCCAGCAAGACTATAAACTATTCCGAGCCCTCTTTGTGTTGATGATTTCTTTCTTTATCATGTGGAGCCCAATTATCATAATTATTCTTTTAATTTTAGTCCAGAACTTCAATAATGATTTAAATATTTTGCCATCAGTTTTCTTCTGGATAGTGTTATTCACTTTTGCCAACTCTGCTGTCAATCCAATTTTGTATAATGTTGCCCATTTCAGACGTAAATGTCAGGAAATTCTTCTCTGTTGTACAGGGAACCCTGTAAGACATGGGGCTGGTACAGAAACCACTGCAAGAAGAAGTAACCATGAACAACCAAATTTGTCTTTCATTACCGAATAATTATTTGAAGTCTGAGCTGTGCCACTTCGGATGTTAATGTCTACACTATCCCAGGTTGAATAGGTCACTATGTTATAGTATTAAATGCCAGAGAAGGAAAAAAAAGTGCTAAATCTGTATTTTTAATTCCTTCAGGTAAAATTTTCTTGACTTCACTGCTTTGCCTCAGCAAGATTTGGACAGTTTAATCCAATGGATTGAATTCTCCAGTTACATTGAAATAAATCAAATATGGCAGTGAACTTGGTGAATGTAAAAGAGTTGAAATAAATTCTTACTAGATCAATTAATTTCTATGAGGATACATCTTCAGTTGGCATAAATGTCATTAACTTTAATGAAGTTATAGCGAATCTATGTCAAGAGGGCACCTGATCTGTTTTTACTCTATTTTCTACTAAGTAAGAGAGATCAACTTTCTAGTAAAAATGCACATCCTCAGAAAGTATCTGCTCTTTCTTTTTAACCCATTTTAACTGACTGCCTGAACATAGGTTTGGGCAGACTAACCTATTTCAGGTAGGAAACAAGATGTTAAACATGTATTATCACCAAGTGAATGACATATTTGGTTCCATCTCAGATTAAAAATATGGACATAATGCCTGTTAATTTATAAATAATAAATAAATATTTACTTGTTGTGTTCTTTAAAACAGACGCATAGTTGTTTAAAAAAGATGCGGATTTTTTATGTCTTCAATAGTCATATAATAAACTTTAATCAGTGATATATAGGGTTACTGAAATTCCTTCCTCCTTTCTATAATGCTATTGGGAACGATTTCCAGTATTTCCTAGAAAAAAGATGACATTGTATTTGAAAAGAAATTAAAAGTTTTAGAAAGCAAATACATATATTTTGTTTTTTTCAATTAAAACTGTTTTAGTCAGGAATTGAAACAACTAAAAAAAAGCAAGAGTACATTCTTAATTATTGCCATCTGTCACCAATTCAAAATAGTGCATTAAGATAACGGTTTACTAATAAAACCAATGTCTACATAGGTACAGATGTGCATACAAACAATTTGTGTCCCTTGTAATCCAAGTTTATTAAAATGTTTCATTGGTTTATTAACGAGGTGAGCTACACAGCTCAGATAAATATACTCAAAATCTAAATGAAGCTGTTTAAAGGTTTTCAAGAGAACACCTGATCAATGTGTTAGCTTTACATCCATGGTGCTGTTACATGGTTTCTTTCCATAGTTTTGGATCTCCTTAAGAGCAAAATCCTGAAACACACAAAACCCAAAATTTCATTTTTCATCAACACTAGACAAAATTAAAATACACAAACTTTCACCAAATTTGAAGTGCATACATATCTAATTTCTTTAAAATGCTCTTGAGTCCAGCAGTCTGTTACTTGTGATGATAATGACAGTACCTTACTCTGCAGTTTATAATTCCAAAGAATTTTCAACTTGGAACAAAACAGGAATTCATCCAATCTGTTACACCTGTCCTAAGCATTTTAATACTTTGGCAAACAAGGTACTGGACAGATGAGTGATAGAAGAGCTATTTATTTACTTTAACAAGCTTCAAATTATTTGCCTTTTAAAAACTATTAATTTAAGAATGTTTTTCAACAAAATAAGGGTCTCCTGACTTCCAAAACTTCTAATGGCAATAGTAACTTAGCTGAAGGAAGATACCACTACTTAATTCACAATTTTTGTTCTGGCAAATGCTAACAGCAGATTCAGCTCTCAAATCTACTAACATGACGTCATACTGTATTTACAAGCAGTCGCACAGTGATATCCACACTCACATTGCATAACTTAAAGCAACTTGAGCTATTACTCTGAGATACTAAGTGTATCATAGCCTGATCCATATCTGGAAAGGAGCTACTATCAGAAATGCAATGTAAGTTACAACCAAAACCCTCGTAATTTCCTAGGCTTCTCTTTTGCCTTAAAGAGACAGTATACAAAGACAGATATTTTAGATTTGTTCTTTTTTCCATCATGGTAAGTTTTGTACATCTATTGGTTTTTCTGGGGAACTAAATTCGAGTACAGTATTCATTTAAAAAGCTAATGAAAAACCTGTGGAAAAGAATTAGCTTCAAGACATAGTCGGAGTATTTTACAGTGGGATAGTACTTTCTCTGGGTTTGACAGAAATGCAAGGAACCACCATAACACACACACCGTAAAGTCACAGCACAACAGCTGTATATCTACAGTCTATCTTGGATTTAATACTAAAACATCCCTCATCTTATTATTTTGTTTTCTCATCTTCAGAAATTTTTATTCTTGCTGTACTTCATTTGAAGAGCAGTGACTGCAGCATTCAAAACAAGAAAGTATCATCAATTTATATAACGACATTGTTTCCTTTCTGTCCTACCCTTTATACAATCATACATATAATTCACAAAAGCCAACTTCATTTGCGTTTGTGATGTCTCTTAGTCTTGACTGCCTTAAATCTCAACTGTCTATTATGTTGTCTCCGTATTCTCATTCAAGACAAAATTTTTATTTTCATTGCTGTCAGGCACTTTTTCCAGGTCAATAATCAGTATCCTAAATATCACCCACCTTAGCAGATCTTACAGGCACCCTGTTATCACATACCTACTTTTCAACATGGCAATATATTACTCTCTGTTTATAGGTCAGATGAACAGGTAACAGAGCCACAAGAGCTGATTGTGCTTATCTGTTCTGACTTTCTTTATAACACACAAAAGTTCCTTCAGTCAATCCCAGTTTATTCTAACATGCCATTTAGAAAAGCCTTTAATCTTGATTTGCAGATTTCAGTGATGAAGAACATACAACAGCTCTTGGTAAACTGTTCCAAAGGTTAATGACCTTTGGAGTTAAACAAATGGCTATTTATTTCTGCTCTGAATGCATCCAGTTTAAAGTTCCATCCATTTTAATTTATTATTCCTGCGTTTGTAAATCCTTTATTAGCCAATTCCCATTGCTTGTGCGGGCAAGCACAGACTTTGCTCAGGTCAGCCTTTAACCTCTTTCTGATGAGAAAAGATCAAGGTCTTTGAAGCACTCACGAGAAGGCACATTTTACAACCTTCTATCATTTTCTCTGCTTTTCTTTGAAACTTCTAATTCATTATCGGTACCTTTTCCAGTTACAATTACCATCAAATGTGACATAGCAAGCAGACCTATGCCAAGCACAACGGTCTCATATGAGTCTGTAAACTAATCTTTTGCATCCTTGGCTTATGCATCCAAGAATCACATTAACTTTTTTGGCCACAGCATTACGTTGGGAGTTCACATTCAGCTAAGTCTTCTCTAGATACTGTGTCTTCCAGAAACGCAGGGGCAGGGGTAGGGATGGGTACACTAGTATTTCACCTGCCCTAAATTTTCTGATCTGTCTTCTTGATTCTTACTATTCCCTACTCTGGGTGTAATCTTTATGACTAAGTATATTATATGTTCTTTTAGATCACTGATTAAAGTAGCATAAATTGCCATTTGGCCTTTTCAAATATACTTGAGCACAGGTGAGCTGATCTGTAACCTTCCCTGTGTTGCAAGCTTAGCCTGACTATATGACTCAAGATAGGGTCACACTTCCAGAATGAGGGATATGTCCCTCTTCCGTAACGCTTTCTGAAACAGTTGGCATGAGGACCTGTGAGAAATGGTCTGCTTTAAGACATCCTTTCCAAGATTTCTGATTTTCCTGAAAGCCTTTTATGGAGAATTTTTCAAAGAAGTTTTTGAAAACACATTCTATTCTCTTCAGCAACTATTTTGTTGAGAAAGACAAAGAGATCTGATTAAAGAGACACAATTTCCTTTTACAGCAACTCGGAAGTTTATCCTTACTATGTTTACTCATATTACATTGATTTAATTGTTTTACAACTCCCTCTAATTATTGTTTCAGCTGATGTGATACGCCGCATAAAAAGCTATACACCTTAGCTCTCCTTCAAGTAATGGAGTAAAAGTTGGAAATAACTTACTGCAAGCTCCAGTTTTCCAAAGGTAATACTACAGCCACAAAGTAAAAGAATTCATGCATTTGCTATTTAATGAGCATGAGAATCCCAGTGCTTTAGTCATTAAACCCTGAAACAAAATTCTACAGAAAAAAATGTTCTTACCATTATGAACGATAACTCTGTATTTTCTGTCCAAGCAGAGCTCTATCTGCCTTTGTCTGACAATTTTCTGTGCCTCTGGGGGCAATCCCTTGGGGTCCCGGGAGAACACGAAGGAATAGCTATCAGCACAAGTGCCATCGTCATTTAGCTGGCGGCAGGAGTAATGAAGAGCGTATGTATCATAATCTGTGTCCACTACCCAGTGATCATCATCTGGAAGAAACCATAGCAAAGAAGCAAAGGTATTAGAAACACCAGTAAAATCTAGTAAATCTGGAGGGATTGCTGCCATAACTCTGTAAAGAAAATAATATGATGAAGATCGGTCTAAATGATAACAGATTAGCTCTTAGTTTATTCCTGTCCAGTTTATTCCTGTGTCCAGTATTTAATTCCATCTTTTGGGGAGAGGTTTTTTTTTAAAAAAAAGAAAATAAGCATATTTATGAGAGACAGTGATAGAGAGAAGAGGAAATGGTTGGCACCACTGCTTCTCTGCTAACATGGGCACAGAACAAGAGCAGCATGAAGAAATGCTAATAAATGTCTTGTAAATCCATGCCTGAACATCATTATAAAATGCAGCAATAAACACAGAAAAGAACCCTGTATTACCATGAAGTACAGAGAGAGTTTTCTTATTTTATCAAAAAAGGGGAACAGTCAGACAGAAAATAGTTAAAAAAACAAACAGAGAAGATAAAGTGTTCTTGGTCATGCTAGTCATGCTCCAGATTACTCAAGACCATAACTGTTTTCCTACCAGGGATGTTACCTAAACTGTATTTGAGGAAAAATATTATCAAGCAGTTTCCATGCGTATTAGAAGTGTATTTGCTACAAGGTCTATCATAAACCCTCTTCTCAAAACACAGTTAGAATTTCAGAGAATTCTTAACTATGTAGCTAGTTAATCTGATAAATATCTGGTCACACAGACACCCTGTGCTAACAGAAGTGAACCTAGGTGTTTGCAGTAAAAAGTGTCATCTCTGCACCTTCCTCTCCTGGAGCAAATGATTCCCCCTTGCACTATGTCTGTGCTGGTGAAAGCAAAAGGGTACATTCTCTTCTCCATCTCTCCCGTGCGTGGGGACCACAGTTTTAGAAAGGTAGAGTCTGGGGTCATCCAGCAATCCACAGTATCCATGAAAACATGATTCAGCAGCATGCTGTGAGGAGATTCGGCAACAATTCAAGAACAATTGGCATCCAAAGCATTCTTTGTAACTGTGTTTTTGGAGAGAATGGAGCTCCAATCACTTCCAAATTCTGCCTGCTTCTTTTGGAAACAATCCATGGAAATGTCTCAAGCTACAAGTGTCTGAACCTCTACTTGGCTCAATAAACTAATTTTGCATAGCGTGTGACAGATGACAGGAAAATATGCATATATATATATACTGGATCAGATTTGTTTCTTAAAAGAGATAAATCTCTACATTTGCAGACACGAGACCAAGCAAAATAACAATTGCAAAATCCTCTTCCCTGCTCAATCCAGCCTGATGTTAGGCTTTTCAGAGAGAACAGAAGCATCCGGTAACTGAGTTCTGAACTAAAACAAGACCTAAAATACTTCATCCGCCTTTCATTTCTTTCCAAACAGTGACCTTTGATTATATTGTTGGGTAACAAACAAAAGAAATACAAAGATATACAAAGGCCTGGTCTTCACTTGTTTAAGGAAGGCCAACCAGCTGTTCCATATAAAAACCAGTGATTACCTTGTTCACATTCAGGCTTTCCTGTATGATAGTTATTGTGTGTTTTAAGTGTGTTTAAGAAATCCAACACTACCTATTCTCTCCCTGGAATGAACATACAGCATAACCAGGCTCCCAAGTAGTTCTGCATTTTGTATAGCCAAGTACTCACTTCCTTTCTGCAGGAAAGAGGCAACACCCCAGTACTTCATCTTGAACTTGGCAGGATCCTCTGTGTCAGTGAAGGAGCCAATCATGTCAGCACAGACATCCCAGTTACTGTAGCCAGAGAGAAAGAAAACATCATATTCAAACCTAACAGCACAGATTCAGTGTGACCGTGCGACTAGCATGGAAACAGCAGGTAGGATTAGAGCACCAGTAAGCGAAGCAGAAGCTTAGTGCATTGGAACAAGAGGAAGATTGCAAACAACTTACTTGAAGAGTCTGACTCTGCCCTTTGCAGTGGCACTCATTTGTCCATTCTCACCTACGGTGAACTGGGCTACCACGTTGTCCTGCAGAAACAGCCCCTCAGGATCTTTTTTTGCCATGGCATACCAGGTGCCACTGTACTGCAAAGAAATAAGAAAGGCTGAAGTTAGACCTAAAAGTATGGAAAACATTACAGACAGACGTCTATTACAAACTAGGGGTGGTGACAGAGAAGAGGACGTGCAGATCTTTGACACCATGCCTCAAAGTTGTACCTAAGAAACAAATCTAGCTGTTCCAACAGCATAAACCCACACATACGTCCGAGTGCAGCCAGGGTTTGTGAAAGAACTGACATTTTTTAGTATCTTACTTGTATCTGCAGTTGTCCAGTATTTGGAATACAAAATTTGGTGGGAAGAGGATAACAACTGGCAGATCTTGACAGATCTATGTATAGATGTTTTTTCGTTGCAATGATGTCTGAAAACACCAGAGTATTAATTTTTCATAGAAACAACCAAATCACTACACTCCTTTTCTGTTTAGACCATACAGTTTGAGACAAGCCTGCTAAACCTCGGTTTCTGCAGTATTCCTTCTGCAAATGCATCAGGATCCAGCATCTGTGGAGGTGTGGGCAACATCACACACTTCTGCTGTTTCTCAGTATTGCAGCCTGTGACTTTGAGTGAAAATGTGAACACACTGGTGCTACTGAATGCCAGATTTTGTAGACTGGGAAGAGGAGTCAGGCAAGACATCACAGATCCAGGAGAGAAAGATTTACCCTGGTCTTGTCGAAGTTTTCCTTGACTTTGAAGCTGCTTACTCGGCAGTCCCGCTCCGCAGTGCTGCTGCCCAGCAAGGCCAGTGCCAGCAGCAGCAGCCAGGGCAGAGCTCTCTCCGCATGGGCCATCCCGTCCCTGCAGGAACAGCAAACAGACAGAGAACAGCATCAGAAACAGGCTCTGTCACACAAGCAGGAAAGCGAGGAAGGCTGCCCTGACAGGTCCCCAGGGCATTGTGCAGCTTTCCCTGATGCATGTGCAGGCAAGGCACCCGGTTGTCCCCAGCCCACCACAGCAGGGTCCCTTACAGACAGTGCCGGTTCCTGTAGCCTCCTGAGAGCCCAAATGTTGACGACAGTGACAGGGCCCCCAGACAGGGAGTGCTTTATATAGTCCTGGTGCTTTCGCAAACCCCTGAGGTACAAAGCCAGCATTGGAAGGGGAGTAGGGAGGCGGGGTGATGCATGCTGCAGGCTGGGGGCCCTTCACAACAGCCTCTTGCATAACACCTATGGGCTCAGGTGGTCTTTGACCCTGACCTGCAGCCAAGCAGGCGCTAGGAGCAAATGCCTGTCTCTGGTTTTCCTAACCCAAAAGCAGAGCTCACATATGGGGGAAAGGCTGCTGTGCATATGTGTGGGGAGAACAAAGGAAAAGACAGGCACTCCATCTTTGCACGGGGACAGAGTAAGCTGCCTCCACCTCCTCTCTGATTTTATGCACTGCAGTCCAAAGTCCTGCTTACCCAATGTGCTCAGCCCAGTTACAAGGTGCAGACTTGTTTCTTCCACCTCTTCCCCAAATTCCTTTCCTCTCTTCCTCTGATAAACGGTGGTAAACATCAGATTTGCAAGTTTCTGCTAATGTTTCTGAAAGCCTGGTCATGCCAGAACCTCTTCAGGTTGCCATGACTGGTTTCTTCTTGCTTCCCAATGGCTGGCTTGGGTGCTAAACCATCTCATGATCATCTCCCAGGGACAAGAATTGGGGCACTGCAAATCTTCAGGAAGGCAACAGAGCACTTCTGTGTGGTACAGTAAAGGTGGCAGCACGTATGTGTGCATGCATGCACCACATCTGGCCCTTTTGACATCAATTTTAAATCAGAGCTTACAGAATTCCTGTTCTGTTTTTAGCAAACTGTTTTCAGTTATATAAACCATTATTATTTTCTCCTGTCCCGGCAAGTTTTGCTGCCTCTCAGTCAATATTTATTCTATAGTTTCAACATCTTTAGGAAGCATTAGAGAAAACCTGTTAATTATTTTCTAGACATGTAACCAGAGCACGATAGGAATGATTGTTACCAAGAGAACTAACTCACCTACATTTTTCATCTCCCAGTTTTGAAAGAATAAAGGCAGAGGCCTGTTAGTTGAAAGGTCTGTGTTCATTACGTTAAGAATTAAGCAAAAATATAATTTAAATATGGAGATACAAATGTAGTATAAAAAATACTTCAATAGTAGCTGATGTACAGAATCAAAACAATTTATTCGGCATGGCTTTTCCCAGAAATTTACTTCAGCTTTCTATTCCTTCCATGTATTCATAAAATTATTAAACTTTTTGCTGTTGCTGCCCTTTACAATCTTTTTCATATGTAATGCAAACTGTGGGACAGCCTGTTTGATTTATCTGTCATTCTTCCTTTTCTGCTTTGTGTTGGAACCTTTTTGCACAGAGAGTATGTTTTTGTTCACTTTCTCAAACATCAAATTCTCAGGACTGTTCCAAGTCTGCTCTGAAGTCTTTGATTCCCTGGATAACCTCAGACACCAAAAATTTCATTATGTTTAATATTAAGCTTCTATTTGGAGTAAAGAACATATTTAACATAGGTAGTCAGAGAGGTTGATGCATATTAATTGTCCTGAAACTTTCAACAGTAGTCTTCCAATAAGCCAACATTTCCATTTTTAAACCAAGATTTTCAAGTTTGCCAATTCCCACAGGGACTGAAGAGAAACAGCAATCTATATCCCGCTGGTGGATTTTAGAACCTTGCTCCAGCCCTGGTAATGGTGATGTCAGTTAACATGTGCATTTTTACAAAACTTTTACAAAACTGTCGCTAGTCTTAATATATGAATTCATCATAGTTACAAGATCAGAATCAACATGGATTTTCTTTGTTCACTGTCTGACATGACTGATAGTAAGAAGATGGATTATAGCTTAATTTATAAACTTTAAATCTATTACTTTCTTTAATACCAAAGTAAGCAATTATTTCTTTATTCTCTAGCAGTTTGTGAAATATTATTATTTCTCCTAAGCTTGTCCTCCTCAAAAATCTGTATGCTGCTTTATATTCCCAGAGAGGCTTTTTCAGGATCAAAACTATTCTTATAAAATTTTGTCAATAACATAATTATCCATGAAAATTCTATGGCAGAGGTTTTCAAAGGAGCCTACAGACACTCATCCAGATGAATCAAAACCTGATGACATTTGACTACCTCTGAAATTCTAGGTCTGTAGTCCTGTTATACTTACTGCATGTTGTCCTCAGCAGTTTTACAGACAGGAGACCAATCCAGGTTTCACTGAAACAAAAATACACTTCTGTTAATAATTTTTAATAAGATCGGTTCTAAATATGTGCAAGAACCATAACAGTCTCTTAAATTAATTATTAGCCATGGCACAGCAATGGTTTAATTGTGTGCCTCCATTGATCTCTGTAATGTTTGGCAACTGATATCTGGTGGAGATGCCTGGCAGTGACTTCATAATCATAACTTCTAATTCATTCAACCCCTCAAGTCTGGGATCTCTACAAACTCTAGGCAACACCTGAGAAAACTCTTCTTTTCAGCTGTTATCATTGTGGATTTGTGGGAGCATGACTACAGTGGAGTCACACCAGTATTTCCCAGTCAGATGTCAACAATTGCAGAAGAGGACCTGAGCAAGTCAGTACAGTTTGAAGGTTATATAGTAAAAGTCTGGCTCTATGCCTCTTCTGGTTTAGCTATACTTCCAACTCTGCCTATCTGAGACAACAGTCTATATTAATGAAGTCCTTTCACAATGCTAAAGCATTTCTTTGGTTCAATGAGACAAAATTGTTAGGCAAAAAAGCCTCCTCTGTTGTCAGTTACGTCTAGCTCAGGAGTGTATTAGAGGAGTGATAGAAGGTTGCTGGCAGACTAGCATGATTACGGCAATTCAAGGGTGAATTTTTTCTCAGTCCTAACAGATGCAGCTATGCTAGCACAACTATGTAAACTCATAAACAGTGTAAACTTTGTCTCAGTTAATCATCATTTGGGTTGACTTGGGCTATGCATTCGGTTGAGAAATGGTGCCAGCAAGTGGTCCTCATTCAGATCTTTGGAACCTGGATATACCCCTTGCAGACTTGTACTTCTCATGCAAATAGAAAGGAACAGAATTTGGGCCAGGATTTCAAATGATTCTGAGAGCAATGTGCATAGATCAAGTCAATGGCATCAAAAGATTTTGGGGTGCTGGGACAGCTCAGACAACAACATTTAAAAGAATTATTAAAATATTAGATAACACATAAACATACAAATAACCTCTAATGTAAAACATACATTTACAAAACTTGTGCTAAGTTCAACACAGAGCTTAATAGATTTCATATATGACTTCCCATTTCAATGTTGGAAGCTGGCAGCATGTTTTGAATTTTACTGAGAGGCCAAAAAAGGGGCTAACTTCCGGCAGTGATTCTGTGTTTGAAGTATTTTTTACATTAATAGCCTTTAAAATTCTGCAATATTTTCAATTAGGAATAGCAACCGAAAATACACAGAAAAATGTCAGATTTTCAAAGGAAATGGCAGAAAAAAGCTTTCATTGTAGGAGTTATTTTAGTTTCATTTATTACTTTATAATAAAAAGGAAGAAATGAGAGTCAAATTACTATTTAAAACATTTTTAACACTGCAACATTGAAGCTTTAAATATTAAAAGAACCAGAATTTTATTTGTGGTCACAAGAATAAGTCAAGCTCCTAGGAGAAATCTGGCACAAAGAACTGTTAATAGGAAATGGAGTATCAATTTCTAGCCAGACTGCATATAGATTGAAAGACTTTTTGCTGTCTTCTTATGGTTATTTATTTATAGAGTGCTATTCACAGACATGGGTATCCATTAAACTTAGAGGCAGATTTTGCGGGGGAATGAAAGACTGCTGTGTGCACAGAGCAGTGAATCGAAGTGTAGCCACTGCCCTGGTGAATTAAACTCTTATTACAAGTGACAACAAATGCCTATGAGCTGAGCCAAGGAGCTCTGTGTACTTTGTAAGGGACAACTATGTACACTGTCACCATCACAACTGTTCCCCTTGGTGGCAGTCTGAGTACAGAGGTCAAGGACAGGATGGAACTCAAAAGATTGGCTTTTGCACCATGCCAGTTTGTGTGCTACCTGTTTCTGTAATTTAATGACGTGACATTCTGCTTAAGAAGTAAATTTACATCAAACTCTTCATAAACAGTATTTAAACAAACCTAGTTTAAAATGGTATCTTTATTCTCTTTAGCAAACCTTTGTGAGGATTGTGGTTCTGAATTGAAATGTTTTTTCTAGATGTATTACTAAAATAGAAACAACTTGAAACAAAGATGTAAAGTTTGTCAACAGGCTGGCCAGCCTGGTGAAGAGAGCTTTAAGCTATGAGTCATGAAAGATAGGGACATACCTCAGCAAGTCCAGCAAAAAGCCATGACGATCAGTGAGCAATAAGAGAATCTGACAAAAGGAGAGGCTGAGAGAGCTGGGACTGTTTAGCCTGAAAAGAGCTCGGGAGGATCTTATCAAGTGTATAAATATCTGGCAGGATAGTATGAAGACGACAAAGTCAGACCCTTCTCAGTGGTGCTTAGTAACATTCTCAGCAAAAAAAAATGGTAAGGTAACCTAAGATCACCAGGGAGCAAATGTGGATGAGCTTCTGTCCTTTGCTTAGTCTGTATTATAAAATTGATGCCAAGCTACCAAGAAACCCATGCTCATGGTCAAAGCTACAGTGCATCCAGCAACCCACGTTAACTCCTTCATGCTAGACTGGCCATTTACTTCAGGAACTCTCCCTAGAAGCTAAAATCTCTGTTGACTACTTATTTCATGAACCCCCAGAGCTAACCATTCGTAGTTTTAAGGGACCATGAAAATTTGCAGCTGTATGAAAAAAGCAGCCAACTTACTATCTTCAGTGTTTGCATTTTTAAGGTTACATTTGTAATAAAAAGGGACAGAAAATTATTTTTAAATAAACATGACAGTGGAGGTTGTTTATGAAGGTCCCCAAAACATACCAGATCAGTGACACCAAAACATTTCAGTGACAAAACCTGGCTGTGTTAGGGGCACACAGTACCTGTTGTAAATACATACAGAATCCATTCTCAAAACCTAATCATTTAGAAAAAAATCAATAATATTTCTGAATATTAATTTCTTGGATTATACGTATGTATCTCCAATGTCCAGACAGTGGCCACAAAATTATCCACATCAAAAGCCATGCAATTGAAATAAACACATCTGATCTGTTTCTTCAGAAAACTTTAACTGAATGAACCACATTAACAGCTCTCAAGATGGACAGAGATGCTCAGACACAAACACTGAGCTGAACTGGGAAACCTTATAAATGCCTTTGACATTTACGTGCTGCTTGAATCTATTTAAATAACCACGTCTGTCAGTTATCCTGCTTAGGAGTTTCCATGTATCACAAGGGCTCAGGAATGGTCCACTACTAAGAACTACTCCATAAATAGTTTGATTTCTGTATTAACTATGAGCATCAAAGGCAAATGACATCATGTGTATTAAAATCACAAAGCCCATGTATTTCTGATATTTTCTGAAATTAAAACAATTTGAAAAATATAGCACCTGCTCATCATGTTTTTAAATCAAACTACCTCAGCATGGAAAAGAATCAAAGCCAAATGCATATTATTTTTGCCTTTAAAAGTGCAGTGAAAATAACTGCGCGAGGTTACTCTCCAATGTTAAACCTCCATGCATATAATGGATCCTACATTAAAATCTATTATCTTAATAGATGATCTTATCAAACAATTGCTAGGAAAGATGATAGCAAAATCATGTTTGAAAGTGCCAGAAATGTGAAATATTTTATTTTAATTTTAGTTTCTTCTAATAAACCTAAATACAAATGGGAATTTGCATTAATAAAGACGAAATGTTCAACAGTGTGGAAAATGAAAGGAGGTAGAACAGAAAATAAATGTCTTATTGAAGCACAGAAACTTTAAAATCCATTATGACGCTAGTGCTCTGAAATCTTTAAATTGTCTAATTTACAAAATTTATTAAAATACTAATATAAGAAAAACAAAAAAGCGTCAATACAAATACACTGTATTTTCCTAACTCTAATGTGAGGAATTCCATAAATGTAAGTTACATTGATGTACCAAACTACATTTTAATTTCTATTAAATCACTTCAGCTTCTTGATTTGCTTTAATTATTCATGGTCAATCAATATGTGCACATAATGAAACATAACACAACTGGTATAGCAGCTGTTGAAAAAAAGCCAACTTAACTGTCTTCAAAACAGAAGCTTCATAAAGAACGTCTATTGGTTTCTCATACTTCTTTCCATGTCATTTCATAAACACTTTACAGAGCAAGAGTGCAACTGTAAGAGTGAACCTAAATTAGGACTAAAAAAAATTGTTTGATGATTTAAGAATTATTATGGGACAACCCAGCTACATCTGAAATATTTTGTTACAAATAAAGATATATCACCTTACAATAGTGCCTAATTAGAATATGATCTTTATTTGTTATCTCAAAGTACAAATAGTGTAATGTATCATTTGTAAAAACAGCTGGGCATGAGGGAGATTTGGTGGAACCATGATGAGCATTTTAGGTGGTCTTGTATAATGAAAAAAATACATAATAATAAAAACACATAATAATAAAATTGCTAGTTTACAAAAATGTTAACCCACCAACGCCTCCAGCCCCAAAGAAATCAGTGTAAATCTATCAGGTTGCCTTTCTTCGCTTACTCTCCCTCCAGAGAGTGACAGGATACTCTGTTTCATAGAAATAATGTAATCACAATTTAAAGAACAACTAAAGTTTGTAAAGATAGTTTCTCATATGTGATAAAGATGAATGTGTAAATCTTATACAGAAGAAAATTTTCTAGAATGTTTTAGCTGGGCATGAGGCAGATCATATGCAGACCCTTTCTACTTCAAAAAAACTACTATGTAGAATGTTCTAAAGTCAGTAAGAAAATATGACTGAACAAGTAATGCAAAAACATGTTGCTACTCCTTCACACAATTTCACTGGTGCTCTTCAACATCCTCTTTTTTAAAGAGCAGCATGAAAAGTATTGAGCTACAAATTAGGAAGACGACAGATGAAAAGAAATAATTTAACTCTATGGGTAAATACATATAAAATTATTTTCATGTCCCTATTGCTTTTATATATATTGATGAAATTGTGAAAAAAACATATTCAAAGACTAAGATATATGTGCATTTTTTCTGCTGTTTTCTTGTGAACCATACATGCGTGCAATGGTGAGAACGTCTTGCCGTGCTGCAGTTGCACAGTCCCGTCACAAAATTAGTATCACCAGTTCACACCTCTAAAGAAGATCCTGAAATCTCATACACCCACCAGCGAGGGTCCTGTGCTGCCCCCAGGCTGCTAGGATTAAGTAACCCAGCCAGAGAGAAGGAACCAGACCAGAATGTATCCATACTGTGCTGATTTTCGTACGTGTTTTCAAATCTTTATGGCAACTGCAGACTGGCAAAAATTAGTGTCTTACACAGCGTTTCATGCCACAGTCAGAGGGAAAACTAATGTACTGGGTTAGCTGCTATTACAGACCAATCGCTGACCTGTTCTTGGTGCACAAGAGGATCAGTGTCAGTTGCCCATGTTGATTCTTTCAGATCTGTTGATAAAAATGGATGTTGACACACCGTGGCCTCTGGCAGACAGATAAAGTTGTACTTTGACAACGTTTAAGAATTGCCAAAGGGTATATTGTCTATTTTCCTTATACCAAGAATCTCTCTGGTTGCTGATCAATACAGAAGCCATAAATAGAAGTAAGATGAATTGTATTGCAGGCCCTCCTACTGTGCTGAAGTTCAGCTCTATTTCAATAAACACAGATAATTTGCTGTCATAGTTGGCACTCAAACTCAGCCTGCTCACTCACGTAGCCCTGGGGTGTTTGCTCCTAAAATTCAACGCAGTTTTCATCAGTTCTTTTCCATTCATGTGAGTAATGCTGAACTTCCAATGGTAGGAAATTTCAAACACATTATAAAGCCCCAACTGGACTTAAGATTCCCTCTTTGCCCATTATGTGGCAGTTATTACTATTTTCCTGCTATTTAAGAGAGCAGAGATCTCCCACTTTTTCTGAAGAAGGCATAAAGAAAACTGCATTAATTGCAGGACCCTGTTTAGTTATTTATGCTTCTAGAGTAAAAATTATACCATCTCCTGAACTCAATTTGAATTCAAGTGATTTTCTGATTTTACTTTTTCCCTTAGACTATTTATTTTTGAAAAAAAGTTACATATAAGTCATATCTGGCTGTGCTGAGTCAAATTCTAATTATTTTACTCTGTCTTTACCTAGGTAAATCACTTGAGCAAGCTCAGACTTTTGTAAGGTCTTTCAGATCTGACCCATTTTATGCATGTATAGCTTCATAATTATTTAGTTTTAGTAATCCAATTTCAATCATCTCCTGATTATTTTGAGGAAAACTAAATTATGAAGTTTTAAAGTTTCCTCTGTAACATTCTGTTTTTCTCTCCTTACGTACCTCTCATAAATACATGTGTGTACATCTGTGCATGTGTATAATGTGGGCTAAGTATTTCAGTGGAATTCCTCATAAAACGTTTCAGTAGGAACTTCAGTGTGTGTAGCACAATATATATATTCATGAAGGAGACAACATACAGGTATACATATCTACACATCAGACAATTTTATAAGGTCTAAGAACTGATTTGTTAGTTCAAAATGCTAAAATGATTCCCTTAGGATTTATGAGCTAAGAATGCTCAGGGGTTTAGTGTCCTGACATCTCTTTAATTAGCAGTCTCCAAGATCTCACACTAAGAAGATGCTAAGCCAGTGCCTTCTGTCATATCTCCAGAGTTTCAGAAGGCTTGGAAGCCACAGAAGATGAATGTACTATGCCTGTGAGCTATACAACATGTATAAAGTACCGTTTTCTTACTAGTATCAAGCTACCACTTCTTGCTACCACTCCTGCTTTGATGGTGATGCAGTTCTAAAAGAAATCCTAAGAACAATCCAGCAAAAATGGTTGAGGTAAATAAAGATGCCGTTGAAAAATACTTGGAGAACAACCCCCAGTTTGCCAAGGAGTATTTTGACCGAAAAATGAGGGCAGAAGTGCTGGGAAGTATCTTTACAGTGAGCCCTGGAGATGTGAAGGAAGGAGTCAGCTTCAAAGACATGTCCCGTCTGGAGGAGTGTAACATACTTTTTGAGCTGCTAACAGAAATCCAGGATGAAGGAGGAACTATGGAAAAGATAGTGCACAAGGCCCTGCAGAGGCTGGCACAGCTGCTGGCAGCTGATCGGTGTAGTATGTTTATTTATCGTTCCCGAAATGGTATTCCAGAGGTAGCCACCAGGCTTCTCAACGTCACTCCAACTTCCAGCTATGAGGAGAATTTGGTGAATCCAGACAATGAGACTGTTTTTCCTCTAGACATCGGGATAGCGGGATGGGTTGCTCATACCAAGAAGTTTTTTAACATACCTGATGTGAAAAAGGTAAGTGGCTTCTCTTGGGGAATGGGTTTCTGTGCATTTGTATACTCGGCTTCCTGCACAGGGCTTGTGGTACAGAGTCATTCTTCAAAAACATCGCAGAGACAGAAATCCAGACCAAAAGCATGAGAAAAGCAGCAGCAGAGTTTACTTAAAATCCATTAGAACCACATTATGTAGCCTAGGGAGGTGTTTCCAGTATCCTTGTACAATAGTTGTAATGTAATTTACTATAATAAGGGAGAAGAATATTAGATTAATAGAGACCAGTAAGTATTCTGTTTTCCAGTATGGGCTTGCCAGTGTTCTGTCTTATCATTCTGTGCTGCCATACATGCACCTCAGTATAATTCATTTGCAGCTTTTGTAGTGAGGATGCTTGCCTATAAGTAGGTGAACGAAGCCAGATGCAGATGATGTCAACATACATGTTCAGCTTCAAGTCTGTCTTTGAATTTAAAATGGCTCCAAATTTTGAGTATGTCCAGATCCAGGGCTTTTGTTCAGAACCATGTATAGGAAAAGATTATGGAGTTAGAGCTGCTCTGACATTTTCAAAGTTCCTGTTGAATTTGCACAGAATCACCCTCTTTAGTTATGGTGCTGATAAGGGTTATTACAAATGTTAATTAAAATAATGAGTGACCTAAGAGAAATTAAACATGCATTAATAAGAACTTCAGAAACTGCTCTGCAAAACACAGAGAAACATAAATATGCTTTCATTGTTGTAGATTTCTTTAAAAACAGCTAACTTTATATTATCAAATGGTGACATCTTCATCTCTTTTTAGTCTTATGTGGAAAAACTCAGCATAATCAAATGGTGTT
>Ga0181612_112152_pt1 | contig 18759 bp, 17 predicted proteins | sample HoacroProtozoa21_FD_119630 | JGI IMG/M metagenome (GOLD analysis project Ga0181612, IMG submission 119630) | Hoatzin crop microbial communities from Cojedes, Venezuel. Combined Assembly of Gp0051906, Gp0051904, Gp0051908 | reverse complement strand
TCGTCGGCACTCTTGGCCAGCGCCTTTCCGAAGGCATCGAGATCCTCGTCGTCGGCTATGACCTGTATCCGGTCTTGCGGAAACAGGCGGTCCTTGGCATTAGGGATGTTGATGCGTTTTTTGCCCCGCAATATGGACACCACCTGCACCCCGTAACGCCGGCCAAAGTCGAGTGCGGCCAGGTCCTCTCCCACCCACTCGGCATCGACAGGCACCTCGTACTCGGCAAGGTGCAGGTTGCGCGACAACAGGCGGCCGGCATACCGGGGCTGTTTCTTGCCCAGGTATTCCTCGCGGTTCTCACGCATGTTAAGGTTCTGCATAAAGGTGCGCTCTATAAGCATGGACTGCTTCTTGAGGTTGCGCGACATGATGATGCAGAACACCAGGATGATGGCAATGCCCAGCAACAGGCCCACCGAAAACTTGAACAGTCCGGCAATGACCACCATGATAAAGCCGACGGCCAGCAGCACGCGCAGCAGCATGATAGCCACCAGCGGGAGGCGGTTGCCGCGACTCTCGTGCCACAGGGTGTTAAACTCTTCGCTCTTGTTTTTCTTGATTACAACCGCACGCAGGAAGGGCGACATGGCTAGGACGGTAACCACCGCCGCCAGCACCGAACCCCACGTGCCGGGCAGCATCTTGTGGCAGAAAGGCACGAAGAAACCGAACGACAGAATGACAATAGCCACGCAAATAATACTGTAAATAAGCACAGGCCACACAATGGACTTGAGCAGGCGGTGCCAGGTACTCTCGCTATTGGCGGTCTTGGTAGCAGAAATGTTACGGTCTATAAACTGCAGCCAGCGCTTGGGCATGAGGCGCTCCACCTTTTCGCCCACAGGCTGCGCCAGCTTAATCATATAGGGCGTCAGGAAGGTGGTGATGACCGAGACGGCCACCACAATGGGGTAAAGAAACTCGCTGGTCACCTTGAGCGACACGCCCAGCGAGGCAATGATAAAGGCAAACTCGCCTATCTGCGCCATGCTGAAACCGCACTGTATGGCGGTGCGCAGCGACTGCCCCGAAAGCAGGAAACCCGCCGAACCAAATATGGCCTGCCCCAGCAAGATGGTGAGCACGATGGCCAGGATGGGAAAGGCATACTGGGTAAGGATGGCGGGATCCACCATCATGCCCACCGACACGAAGAAGATGGCCCCAAACAAGTCCTTGACAGGACGCACCAGGCGGTCTATCTTCTCCGCCTCCAGCGTCTCGGCCAGGATGGAGCCCATGATAAAGGCACCCAGGGCCGAAGAGAAGCCGGTCTTGGTCACCATCACCACCATGCCGAAACACAAGGCTAGCGCCACTATCAGCAAGGTTTCGTCGTTCATCAGGTTGCGGCACCAGCGCAGCACCAGCGGGATGAGGTAAATGCCGATGACAAACCACAGGATGAGGAAGAAGCCCAACTTAAGCAGGCTCAGCAGCACGCCGCTGCCCTCTATATTGTTGCTCTCGGCCATGGTCGACAGCAGCACCATCAGCACAATGGCCAGGATGTCTTCTATAATCAGCGCACTCAGCACCAGGCCGGCAAACTGTTTCTGCAACAGCCCAAGGTCTTCGAACGCCTTGTATATAATGGTGGTGGACGACATGGCTATCATGCCGCCCAGGAAGATGCAGTCCATTTTCTTCCATCCGAAAGCCGACCCCACCGTAATGCCCAAAAACATCATGCAGAAGATGATGAACAAGGTGGCTATCATGGGGGCGAAACCCATCTTGATAATTTTCTTGAAACTAAACTCCAATCCCAACGAAAAAAGCAGGAAGATGACACCTATGTCGGCCCACGTCTTGATGTTTTCTATGTTGCCTACCGAGGGGATGAGCCCAAAGTGCGGACTGGCAATAAAGCCGGCCACGATGTAACCCAGCACCAAGGGCTGCTTGAGTTTCTTAAATACCAGCGACATCACGCCTGCGCATACCAGGATGAGCGCCAAGTCCAATATCAACGAGTTCAGTTCAGACATTTTTACCTATTTTTTTTAAATCATACAAAAATACAAAATATCTGTCAAAAACGAAGGCGATAACAAACTGATTTTTTCGATATTTACGCAATTCATCTACGATAACATTTTTTTAGAAAAAAAGTTGCATCTTTACTTTGTTGTTCGGCAAATAAGTTGTAAATTTGGGAGATTTTTTTTGACAACTAAACATATTATTATCAAACTTATAAAAATATTCATCTTATGAAAATTTCACACATTGAACACTTGGGCATCGCAGTGCCGAGCATTGAAGAAGCCCTGCCGTATTTTGAGAACGTATTGGGTCTGAAATGCTACAACATCGAGGTTGTAGAAGACCAGAAGGTAAAAACCGCTTTCCTGAAAGTGGGCGAAGTCAAACTGGAACTGCTGGAACCCACGAGCCCCGACAGCACCATCGCCAAGTTTATTGAGAAGAATGGCGGCCGCGGCGGCATGCACCACCTGGCATTCTGCATCGAAGACGGCGTAGCCAACGCGCTGGCCGAATGTTCCGAGAAGGGCGTGCGCCTCATCGACGAAAAACCGCGCAAGGGAGCCGAGAACCTGAACATCGCCTTCCTGCATCCCAAATCGACTGCCTCTGTGCTGACCGAGCTTTGTGAAAAACCCAACGATGACAAATAAACCTTACCACTATGAGTATCCAAGACGAAAAAATAAAAGAATTAGTAGAAAAACGTGCGAAAGCGCGTTTGGGTGGTGGCGAAAAGGCCATAGAGAAACAACACTCCAAGGGCAAATATACCGCCCGCGAACGCATTGCCATGCTGCTCGACGAAGGCAGCTTTGAAGAAATGGATATGTTTGTACAGCACCGCTGTACCAACTTCGGCATGGAAAAGAAGCATACCGATGGCGATGGCGTGGTGACCGGTAGCGGTACCATAGATGGGCGACTGGTTTACGTGTTTGCACAAGACTTTACCGTAAACGCCGGATCGCTGTCCGAGACCATGGCACTGAAGATTTGCAAGGTAATGGACAAGGCCATGACCGTAGGGGCTCCCTGCATCGGCATCAACGACTCGGGTGGCGCCCGTATCCAGGAAGGCATCAATGCCCTGGCTGGTTACTCCGAAATTTTCCAACGCAACATCAACTCGTCGGGTGTAGTGCCCCAGATATCGGGTATCTTCGGTCCCTGTGCCGGTGGTGCCGTGTATTCGCCGGCATTAACCGACTTCACCGTCATGATAGAAGGCACCTCGTACATGTTCCTTACTGGTCCCGCCGTGGTTAAGACCGTAACCGGCGAAGACGTGACGCAGGAAGAACTGGGCGGTGCCAGCGTACATGGCAGCAAGTCGGGTGTGGCACACTTTACGGCCGCCAACGACGAGGAAGGCCTGGCCCTGATTCGCAAACTGGTGAGCTACATTCCGCAAAACAACCTGGAGACTACGCCGGTAGTAGATTGCAGCGACCCCATCGACCGTGTGGAAGACTCGCTCAATGCCATCATTCCCGACAACCCCAACCAGGCATACGACATGTACCAAGTAATTAGCGCCATTGTGGACAATGGCGAGATGCTGGAAGTGCACAAGGACTTTGCCAAGAACATCATCGTAGGCTTTGCCCGCATGAACGGCAGGGCCGTTGGCATTGTGGCCAACCAGCCTAAGTACATGGCAGGCGTACTCGACTGCAACTCTTCGCGCAAGGGTGCCCGTTTCGTACGCTTCTGCGATGCCTTCAACATCCCCTTGGTAATATTGGTGGACGTTCCCGGATTCCTGCCCGGAACAGGCCAGGAGTACAATGCCGTCATCAACCATGGCGCCAAGTTGCTTTACGCCTTTGGCGAAGCCACCGTACCCAAGATTACGGTTACCCTGCGCAAGTCGTATGGCGGTGCACACATCGTGATGAGTTGCAAGCAGCTGCGTGGCGACATCAACTATGCATGGCCCAGCGCACAGATTGCCGTGATGGGTGCCAGCGGTGCCGTGGCCGTTCTCTATGCTAAGGAAGCCAAGGAGAAAGAAGATCCCAAGGCATTCCTAGCCGAGAAGGAGAAGGAATACAACGACCTGTTTGCCAATCCTTACAACGCTGCACGCTATGGCTACATCGACGACGTGATAGAGCCGCGTAACACGCGCTTCCGCGTCATCCGCGCCCTGGAGCAGCTTAAGGACAAGAAACAGGTGAATCCGGCCAAGAAACATGGCAATATTCCACTATAAAACCTCAGCGGTATGAATAGTAAACGATTTGGACTGATTATTGCCGTTTTGGCAATCGCAAGCATCAACGCCTTCGGCCAGCGTGCCAAGGACTTGCGCTTCAATGAGGTGATGGTGGACAACCAGACCAGCATCACCGACGACTATGGCAACCGATGCGCGTGGATTGAAATCTACAATCCCGATTTTGCCGAGGTTGACATACGGAGCTGTTACCTGACCAACAACAAGGCCGTGCTCAACAAGAGCCTGAGTGCTCCCGAGCGGGCCAAGTTGATGACCCTGATACCCAAGGGCGACGTAGCCACCCGCATACCGGGTAGGCAGGCCATTGTGTTCTACGCCGACGGCGTGAACCAGCGCGGCGTGTTCCACCTGAACTTTACGCTCACCCCGGGACAAGACAACTGGATCGCCTTGTACGATGGCAATGCCACCGCACTCATCGACTCCATCACCATTCCGGCCTCGCTGCCTGCCGACTGTTCCTACGCACTGCGCAAGGACGGCAACCGCAAGGATGGCTGGAACGTGCTGAGTGCGCCCACCAACGAACTGGTGGCCACCAATGCCAACAATTTCTCCAGTCCGGGACAACCTAACAAGGTGCCCTCGGCCGTTACCAAGAGTGACCTGTTCAAGCAGAAGGACGGCATTGGCATCGCCATGACCATCATTGCCATGCTGGTAGTATTCTTTGGGTTGGTCCTGCTGGCCTTGGCCTTCAGCATCGTGAACCGCTGGGGCGAACGCGCCACCCAGAAAAAGGACGAGATCAAGAGCTCGGTGAAGGAATCGCTTGCCAACGTGAAAGACGAAATCAAGAGCGGCCTCACCAGCCAGGAAGAGTCTGAGCGACTGGCTGCCATCTTCATGGCACTGCACGAATACCAGCAGAACGTACACGACGAAGAGAGTTACGTAATTACCATTCACCAAGATTCCACCAACTGGGGCAACAAGGCAGGCAACATACGTCCCTGGCCTAAAAAATAACTAATTAAAAACAAATTGCTATGAAACAATATAAGTACAAAATCAACGGCAATACCTACGAGGTAACCGTAAACGATCCCGAAGGCAACATTGCCAACGTAGAAGTAAACGGAAGCGTGTATAATGTAGAACTGGAAGAGGCTGTTGCTCCCGTGGCTCCTCCCAAGGCCGTCGTGTCGCCCAAGCCTGCTGCCCCCAAGGCCGAAGCAAAGCAGGAAGAGACACAGGCCAAGCCTGCTGCCCCCGCCGGTGCCGGCAAGGGTGTGAAATCGCCGCTGCCCGGTGTCATCATCGACATCAAGGTAAAGGAAGGCGATACCGTGAAACGCGGCCAGACCATCATCATCCTCGAGGCCATGAAGATGGAAAACAACATCAATGCCGACCGCGACGGCGTCATTACGGCCATCAAGGTTAGCAAGGGCGACTCCGTATTGGAAGGTACCGATTTAGTTCTGATTGCATAAAAACGGTTGCCTTATGGAATTTCTGAATTTTATTGCCGAAAATTTAGCCGACTTTTGGGAATATACAGGCTTTGCTTGTGCCAATTACCAGAACTTCATCATGATCCTGGTGGGCCTGATTTTCCTCTACCTGGCTATCAAAAGAGATTTCGAACCCATGCTGCTGGTGCCCATCGGCTTTGGCATATTGATTGGCAACATTCCTTTCAAGGCCGATGCCGGACTGGAAATTGGCATCTATGAGGATGGTTCGGTGCTGAACACCTTGTACCAGGGTGTGAAGACGGGTTGGTATCCTCCCCTCATCTTCCTGGGAATCGGAGCCATGACGGACTTTTCCGCCCTGATCTCTAACCCCAAGCTGATGCTGGTGGGTGCTGCCGCCCAGTTTGGCATCTTCGGTGCCTACATCATTGCCCTGCTCATTGGCTTTGAACCCAACCAGGCTGCCAGTATCGCCATCATCGGTGGCGCCGATGGTCCTACCACCATCTTCCTGAGTAGCAAGCTGGCACCTAACCTAATGGGCGCCGTGGCCGTCTCGGCCTACTCATACATGGCCCTGGTGCCCCTGATTCAGCCGCCTATTATGCGACTGCTGACTACCAAGAAGGAACGCCTTATCCGCATGAAGCCTGCACGCCAGGTTTCGCAAACCGAAAAGATTTTGTTCCCCATCATCGGCCTGTTGCTCACCTGCTTCCTGGTGCCCTCCGGCCTGCCCCTGCTGGGTATGCTGTTCTTTGGCAACCTGCTGAAGGAGAGTGGCGTGACACGCCGTCTGGCCAACACGGCCAGTGGTGCCCTGACCGACATCGTAACCATCCTGCTGGGCGTGACCGTAGGTGCCAGCACCCAGGCCAGCCAGTTCCTGACGTCGGACACCATCTTTATCTTCTTCATCGGTTTCTGCGCCTTCTGCATCGCCACCGCCGCCGGTGTGTCGTTTGTAAAGTTCTTCAACCTGTTCCTCAAGAAGGATAGCAAGATCAACCCGCTCATTGGAAATGCCGGCGTATCGGCCGTGCCTATGGCAGCGCGTATCTCGCAAAATGTGGGACTGGAATACGACCCGACCAACTACCTGCTGATGCACGCCATGGGCCCCAACGTGGCCGGCGTGATTGGTTCGGCTGTGGCAGCCGGTGTGCTGCTGGGCTTCCTTATCAATTAAGGCAGACCCACATAAAAAAGGAGAGTCCTCTGCGGGACTCTCCTTTTTTTTATGCACTTTGCAAGGCTTCACTTGCGAGGCTTGATGTCAATCTCGCCACTATAACGCATCATGGTGCGCCGGTTGGAATTCACCGACATATCGGCCTTGCCATTGTTGTACACGTTGATGTTGTACCAAAGCAAGTCGCCCTCGCTCTTGGTGACCAGGTCGATGTTGTAACACTTCTTCACATTGGAATAGGTCACCTGGTACGACTCTACCAGCGAGTCGAAGTTGAGGCCCTTTCCGCCTCCGTAAGGCAGGTCCACGGCAGCACCTACGTAAGGCAGCGCCGACTGCAGGGTGTCGCCCTTGACCACAATGCCGTACACGCCGTTCACCGAGCGCAGGGGACCGCTCAACGGCTGCATAAAGCTTACGTCGATGGCAAAATGCGAGTCCTTAAGCGCCTGATATATCTCTTCGGCATACTGCTTGGCACGCTCCGCCTTCTCTTCGTCGGTCAGGCGCGAAGAGGCGCAACTTGTGGCCAGCAGCAACAGGGCCACGGCCACCATGTTTACGATATACTTTGTCATAATCCCTTAACTTTAAAGTGAAACTTTTGCGCTAAGATACTATTTTTTCTCCATCTGCCATTCTTTTTAACTTTTTTCTTATCCTGTCGCAAAAAAAATGTATCTTTGTTATCCTCATCTAAAAAATTGTACAACTATGGCAATGGGACAATGGTTTGAATGTAAGATTCAATACGAAAAGGAAAAAGAAAAAGAAGTGCGGGTGAAAGTAACCGAGCCTTACCTGGTCGACGCCCTCAACTTTACGGAGGCCGAGAGCCGCGTGACCCAAGAGATGCAGCTGTATGGCCACGGAGAGTTTACGGTGGCCGACATCAAGCGGGTCAACTACAGGGAACTGTTCAATATGGAGGACAACTCGTCCGACAAGTGGTACAAGTGCAAGCTGGCCTTTATCACACTCGACGAAAAGACACAGGCCGAAAAGAGAAGTACTTTCTTTGTGCTGGTCAAGGCAGGCAACCTAAGGCAGGCCGTAGAGGTCCTGACCAAGCAAATGGACAAGGGCATGGCCGACTACCAAATCCTTTCGGTGGCAGAAACGGCCATAGTGGACGTGTACCCATACCAGGCCCAATGATTGCGGAAGCCATACAACAGATACAACACAACCTGCCCGAAGGCGTGTGCCTGGTGGCCGTATCAAAATACCATACGGCCGACGACATCATGAAGGCCTACCGGGCGGGGCAACGCGACTTTGGCGAAAACCATGTGCAGGAACTGGTGCAGAAGCATGCACAGCTGCCCGACGACATCCGGTGGCACTTCATCGGGCACCTGCAAACCAACAAGGTTAAGCTGCTCGTCCCCTTCGTGTACTTGGTGCAGAGCGTGGATTCTGCGCGACTGCTGGAGTGCCTGGAACGCCATGCCTCCGAGGCTGGTCGCCGGGTGTCGTGCCTGCTGCAGATACACATTGCCCGCGAAGAGACCAAGTTCGGGTTTGCACCCGACGAATGCCGCGCACTGCTGCAAGGCGACTGGCGGCAGCAATTTCCACACATCGACGTACAGGGACTGATGGGCATGGCCACCAACACGGCCGACACCGCACAGGTGGCCGCCGAGTTCGAGGGGTTGCACGCTCTCTTCATGGAACTTAAAAACAACTGCTTCGACCAAGACCCGGGGTTCCGCTACCTCTCCATGGGAATGACACACGACTACCCCGTCGCCCTGCAGCACGGGGCCAACATCATACGCATCGGCACGGGCATCTTCGGCCCGCGGCAGTACAAGCAGTAAGCATTTGGCGTTTGTGCACACAAAACGGACGCTAATTGAAGAATCTCTTGCCTTTTTTGAATAAATTTTGATGTGTTTTTGTTACCCTCTACTTTTGTAACAGAAATACACTTCATTAACTTTAAAAAAGACAAGAAATGAAAGCCAAGATTTTTTGGGGGTGGATGCTCCTCATAGTAGGAACATTTGCCGGTCTGGGACTCACGGCTTGCTCAGACGACAACAGCGAATCTGATGTGGCCGTCACCAGTATCACGCTCAATCAGAGCACATTGGGACTTACGGTAGGCAGCACGGCCAAGCTCACTGCTACGGTTAGTCCGTCGAATGCCACCAATGCCACCATAACATGGAGCACCAGCAACTCGAGTGTGGCTACCGTAAGCGGTGGCACCGTAACCGGTGTAGCGGCAGGCACGGCCACCATCACGGCCACTGCAGGCAGCTACAGCGCCACCTGCACCGTAACCGTAACCGAATCGTCGGTGGCTGTAACGGGTATCACGCTCGACAAAAGCACGCTTACGGTATCCGTGGGCAATACAGGCACCCTGACGGCTACCATCACGCCGTCTAACGCCACCGATGCCACCGTAACCTGGAGCACCAGCGACTCAGGGGTGGCTACCGTAAGCAATGGCACCGTAACCGGCGTGTCGGCAGGCACGGCCACCATCACGGCTACTGCCGGCAACTACAGCGCCACCTGCAAGGTAACGGTCGAAAGCAGCTCATCCAGCAGCACCTACTCGCAAAGCAGCGGCACCAACAGCGTGTCGGGCCAAACCTATACATCGACCGAGTCCGATGAAAATGCGGTAAAGGTTACCGGCGGCACGTTTACCATGACCGACTGCACGGTGGTAAAATCGTCGGGTGATACCTCCGACAGCGATGGCAGCTCGTTTTATGGCACCAATGCGGCAATACTGGCCAGCAACGGAGGCACGGTTAACATGAGCGGCGGCACCATTACCACCAGCGCGGTGGGCGCCAACGGCGTGGTGGCTTACGGAGGCACCGTGACCATCAGCGACGTAACCATAGAGTGCTCCAACAACCTGTCGCGTGGCATCCATGCTACCGGCGGAGGCACCATCACGGCCAGCAACCTGACCATTACCACCAACGGCAGCAACTCTTCGGTCATCGCCACCGACCGCGGCGGGGGTACCGTGACCGTAACCGGCGGAAGCTATACCGCCAAGGGTACCGACAGTGCCGTCATCTATTCTACTGGCGACATGACAGTAAGCGATGCCACCGGGACTTCTGAAAAGGGCGAAGTGGGTGTGATAGAGGGCAGCAACTCCATCACCATCAACAACTGTACCATGACCTCGGGCAGCAGCTCGCGCGGACTTATGATTCTGCAGAGTGGCTCGGGCGATGCTAGCGGGTACGATGGCTACATTTATGTAAACGATGGTTCCATCACGCTGACCGATTCTTCCGCCCCGCTAATCGAAATAACTACCAGCGTAACGGGAACCGTCACGCTGACCGATGTATCGCTGACCATTCCAAGCGGCATCTTGATGCTCGTGGACTACAACACGCGTTGGAGCACCACCAGTCCCGTAGGTTACCTGGTACTGGCCACCGATTCCAAGGCCAGCTATACCGGCAACATCGTGGTGGACAGCTATGGCACGGCCACCGTAACCGTTAATAGCGGCGTAACCTGGAGCGGTGCCTACGACAATGCCAATACCGGCAAGTCCACTACCGTGGTGGTAAACGGAACCTGGACGCTTACAGGCAACAGCTACGTGGATACGGTGACAGTGGCCAAGGGCGGCGTAATCAACAAGAACGGATACACGCTAACCTATACTACCCTGACCAACAATGGTACCATAAACGATTAATAAAACATCGATTGACCGAAAAAATAAGATTGTTGATTGATTTTATTTTGAACATTGGCAAACAACCGCTATATTTGTTATGTCAAAAGTTTAAATGATGTTTTTTAGTTAATTTACCTTCATTGGTATAGAAGTAAGTACACAATGGAAAAGTAAAATGTAATGATTCTTTTTTATCTTAAAAGATTGTTTTCATAATATATCTTTTTCAAAAGGTTCTAACTGTTGCCCCCGGTTCTTTGCGAAAAGCACCGGGGGATTTTTTTCGGATTGCGTGCCAAGGGACCTATAACATCTTTTAAGACAAAGTTTGCCCGTTTTTGTTGCCGAATACACTATATTTGCAAAACTAAAACGTACATTATGGCTACACACAAACTCTGTTGCATCGGCTATATCACAAAGGACAAGATTGTCACGCCGGCCGGTACAACCTTTATGCCGGGAGGAACCTCCTTCTATTTTGCCAAGGCTATCAAGCAACTCGACCCTCACGACTTCCTGCTGGTAACGGCCGTAGAGCCCGAAGAGATGCACGTGGTGGACGACATCCGTGCCGAAGGGGTGCAGGTGGTTACGGTACCCACCCGGCAGTCGGTGTGCTTCGAAAATATTTATGGCGACAACCCCAACGAGCGAACGCAGCGGGTGGGCGCGCAGGCTGACCCCTTCAAGGGTAGCGACCTCGACGGCATAGATGCCGAGGTAATCCACCTGGGCACGCTGCTGCACGACGACTTCTCGCTCGATGTCATCAAGCGCCTTTCCGAACGTGCCATCGTGTCGGCCGACGTGCAAGGTTTCCTGCGGAAGGTGGAAGACCAGCAGGTGCACCCTACCGACTGGGAAGAAAAACTGGAGGCCCTGCCCTACATCCATATTCTGAAAGCCAACGAGCAGGAAATGGAAGTGCTGACCGGTTGCAGCGACCCGCACGAGGCGGCCCTGCTGCTGGCCGACTGGGGCGTGAAGGAGGTGCTGCTGACACTGGGCGACAGGGGCTCGCTGATCTATACCAAGGGACAGTTCTACGAAATCCCCGCCTACCCCACCCTCCACATCGTGGATCCGACGGGCTGCGGCGACACCTACATGACAGGCTATCTGTACATGCGCGGCCGCGGTGCCGGCTACGACGAGGCGGGACGCTTTGCAGCCGCCATGTGCACCATCAAGCTGCAGGGGCATGGTCCCTTTGGCGGGACTGAGCAGGCCATCCGAAACATTATGACCGGCGTAACCAAATAAAAGCGGCTGTTTTTTAGCAGAAATAGGTCCGAAAGAACGAAAAAATTAGTATATTTGCGTTACTCATAAAAAACCGATTTAAATTAAATACTTAGCTTTATGAAAATTGAAAAAATTGTAGCTCGTGAAATCATCGATTCACGCGGCAATCCCACCGTAGAGGTGGATGTAGTATTGGAAAACGGGGTTCTGGGACGCGCAGCCGCTCCCTCCGGAGCATCGACAGGCGAAAACGAAGCCCTCGAGCTTCGCGACGGCGACAAGGGTCGCTACGGCGGCAAGGGCGTACTGAAGGCTGTGAAGAATGTCAACGAAATCATCGCCCCCCATCTCAAGGGACAATGTGTGTTGAACCAGCGCAGCATTGACGCCTTGATGTTAGAGCTGGACGGCACGCCCACCAAGAGCAAGCTGGGTGCTAACGCCATCTTGGGCGTATCGCTGGCTTGCGCCAAGGCTGCTGCCAATGCCCTGAACATTCCCCTGTACCGTTACATCGGCGGCACCAACACCTACGTGTTGCCCGTTCCTATGATGAACATTATCAATGGTGGCGCACACTCCGACGCCCCCATCGCTTTCCAAGAGTTTATGATCCGCCCCGTAGGCGCTCCCACCGAGAAGGAAGCCATCCGCATGGGTGCCGAGGTGTTCCACGCCCTGCAGAAAGTGCTGAAGGCCAGGGGCCTGAGCACCGCCGTAGGCGACGAAGGCGGCTTTGCTCCTTCGCTGAACGGCATTGACGATGCCCTCGACTGCATCGTAAAGGCCATTGGCGATGCCGGCTACGTACCCGGAAAGGATGTGAAGATAGCCATGGACTGCGCCGCTTCTGAATTTGCTTTCAAGGAAGGCGACAAGTTCTACTACGACTACAAGCAGCTGAAGGATGGCAAGAAGAAGGATCCCAACGGCAAGCGCCTGTCCACCGAAGAACAGATTGCTTACCTGGAAGAGCTCATCACCAAGTACCCCATCGACTCCATCGAAGATGGTCTGAGCGAAGAAGACTGGGACGGCTGGGTGAAACTGACGGCTGCCATTGGCGACCGCTGCCAGCTGGTGGGCGACGACCTGTTCGTAACCAACGTGAAGTACCTGGAGAAGGGCATCAAGATGGGTGCCGCCAACTCCATCCTCATCAAGGTGAACCAGATTGGCTCGCTGACCGAGACGCTCGACGCCATCGAAATGGCCCACCGTCACGGTTACACCACCGTTACGTCGCACCGTTCGGGCGAAACCGAGGACACCACCATTGCCGACATTGCCGTGGCTACCAACAGCGGTCAGATCAAGACCGGTTCCATGAGCCGCACCGACCGCATTGCCAAGTACAACCAGTTGCTCCGCATCGAAGAAGAGCTGGGCAGCAATGCCGTATATGGCTACAAGAAACTGAAGTAACAGTTTCCTGCTCCAAAAGCAAAGGCGCCTCCCGCTACGGGAAGCGCCTTTCTTTTATAGGTTTATGATATTTTAGAAAGCCACGTCTATGCCTACGCCCAGCACCCTGTTGGTACGGCTGTACGTGTTTTGTCCGGCCAGGCCCGTGCCATTGTAGTTTTCGGTCAGGGCAGCCTTGTAGTCCGAGTAGGTAGTCCAGAAGTAGCCGGCATTCAGTTTCATCTTGGGGCTGAGCTTGATGGCGCCACCCAAGCCAATGGTGTAGGAATCGCACGAGAAAGACGTATCGGTCTGGAAGTTGTCCGTCAGCCCGTAGTCGGTCTTTTGGTAACCCGCACTCACCGTAATGTTTTTCCACACGTCCCATTCCACGCCGCACAGGTACTCGTCGGTGCCTCCCTTCAGCGCCTTCTGGCGGTCGCCCGACATGCTGGCGCTCTTGTCGTAGAAATGGTGGTATTCCACGGCTGCGCGCAGGGTGGGCAGAATCTCGTATTGGGCGGCAACGGCCAGCATGGCGGGAATATCGCTGGGCGTCTTCACCCCGTCCTTGTAAGCCGCAAGGGCCCCGTCGGGATCCGAATTTTCCTTGGTGGTCGTCTTCAGGTCTATCTTGGTTAGGAACTCATACTTCATGCCTATGTTCAGGCGGTTGAAGTGGAAGTCGGCGCCCAGCACCGGGGTCAGCCCCCAGCCCTTTTGCGAACAATCCAGCCGCAAGTCCACCAGGCTCTGCGTAGCCAGTTGCTGCAGCGCCGGGTTGGCTTGCAGCATGGCCTGCAGGGTGGCGTTCTGCAGCAGCGACTCCGACAGCGTGGCCTGCACGTAGCCCTTGTAACCGCCTAAGGCGTAGTTGATGCGCAGTCCCGCATAACCCGAAACCCAGTCGGCAAACTTGTAGGCGGCCCCCAATTGGAAACCGAAGACATACAGCCTGCCCTCCATGGAAGAAGAGATATTGTACAAGTCTGACACGGCATCGGCCCCCGTCAGGGCTGCCAGTCCCTGCAAGGTCGAATTGGCGGCCAGTCCGGCCATTACTTTCGATTCAAACATAGGCACGCCCTGGTCGTATTTGGCCTTTCCGCCACCGGCTATGATGGCAAAGTAGCCCGAAAACGTCCAGTTGTCCTTTTTATAAGCCCCGTACAGGCTGGGCACAAAGGGTGCCGTAGCCTTTCCCTTGTACAGCCTGCGGTGGTCCGTTTCGGGGAACAGGACGAAGTACGCGTCAATGTCGCGGTTCTGAAAGGCGGTCTGTACATTGCCCGAGAAAAAGAAACCATTGTGAGGCAGAAACACCAAACCTGCGGGGTTGGTATAGGCCCCGTCTACCTCCATGGTGGCGCCGCGCGCCATCATACGCATAAAAGCAATGGATTGGTTGGTGTTGGTCAGAATGCCACCGGCCTTGGCAGACAGGCAGCAAAGCAGCATCAAGGCTGCCAAAACATAGTTTTTCTTCATAGCAAATCTATTTTAAGACCACAAAGGTATAAACTTTTTGCTATAAAGCAGAAAAAAAGGACACAAATTTCTACTTTTTTACAAGAAAACAGCGTCACACATGCTCCTGCAAGCGTTTCTCCGCCCAGTCGGCATACTTGGTGCCGGGCCTTCCGTAGTTGGCATACGGATAGATGGAGATGCCGCCGCGCGGGGTAAAGAACCCTGTGACCTCGATGTACTTGGGCGACATCAGTCGGACCAGGTCCTTCATTATCATGTTGACGCAGTCCTCGTGAAAGGCGCCATGGTTGCGAAAGCTAAACAGGTAAAGCTTCAGGCTCTTGCTCTCCACCATCTTCTTGTCGGGCACGTAGGCAATGCGTATCTCGGCAAAGTCGGGCTGCCCCGTAATGGGGCACACGCTGGTAAACTCCGGACAGTTAAACCGCACCCAGTAATCGTTTTCGGGATGCCTGTTGTCGAAAGTCTCCAACACTTCGGGCGCATAATCCTGCCTGTAAGTGGTAGGACCGCCCAATGATTTTAGTTCGGCTCGTTTTCCCATCGGTTATACTTCGTTTATATTCAATACGTTGTAAGAAATTTCGGTGTCGTACACATCGCTTCCGTCCAGCTTCTTGATGCGCTTCACCACGCGTATGGTCATGGGCAGCGCTATCACCTCGTAAAGGGTCTTTAGCACAATCTGCCAGCACATCAGTCGCACCAGTTGCGGCACGCCTATGACGCCCCCGAAGGCTATGGGGAAAAAGACCAGCGAATCGCAGGTCTCCCCCACTATGGTGGACGCGATGGCGCGCAGCGAGAAGTACTTTCCCCGGTTGGCCACCTTCATCTTGCTCATCACAAAGGCATTCAGAAACGAACCCACCATAAAGGCCAGCAGGCTGGCCACCACGATGCGGGGCGTAAAGCTGAACACAAAGTTGAAGTGTTCCGCCCCCTCCCAGTAGGGAGCCGGCGGAATGGCCACCGCGACGAGTCCCATGGCCGCGACAAAAAAGTTGCTTACAAAGCCGCTCCATATAACCAGGCGCGCCTTCTTGTACCCCCACACCTCCACCACGCAGTCGTTGATGATATACGAAATGGGGAATACCAGCAGTCCGGCCGTCATGGACAGCCCGCACACGTTAATTAATTTGGTCTCCAGCAGGTTGGATGTAATCAGACATACATTGAAGAGTATGCCCATCAGCATAAAGAGGACAGATACTTTCTGTTTCATGTTCTTGTTTTTTACGTGGTTTCCTGGAATACACGGCAGGACAAGTCCTGCTTAAAATTTTCGATGCAAAGTTAACCATTTGTTTGATACCGGCAAAACATAGTCCCCCTTTTGTGTCCCGGCAAAGAAAATTTCCCCGTTTTATGGCCGTTTTTTAAAACATTTATTATTTTTGTTTCTACGAACTTAAAAAAACAACGCAATGAAGAATGCCATAAAATTTTGGGGAGTGCTGGTGGCCTTGATGTGCCTGTGTGTGTCTGCCATGGCCCAAGACAGCAACAGCAAGTACTTGGAGGGTGCCGTACCCGAGGTCAACGGAAAAGTTGTCTTTGCCAAGACATTTCACATCGACGGAATGTCGAAAGCCGAGATATACAACAATGTGCACAAGTGGTTGGAAAACTGCCTGAAAGAGAAGGGAGGCACCAGCCGCATCTTGCTGGCGAATCCCGATCGGGGACAAATCGTGGCACTTTGCGACGAGGACATGGTATTTCAAAGCAACTTCATCTCGCTCGACAGGGCCAATGTAAAGTTCCAGCTGATAGCCAACTGCAGCGACAACAACTGCGAACTGGAGTACAGCAAGTTCAAGTACAAGTACGAGGACGCGTCGTACACTGCCGAAGAGCAGATTGTGGACGCCGTAGCACTCAACAAAGACAAGACCAAGCTGGCAAGGCCTTATGGCAAATTTCGCAAAGGCACCATCGACAAGGTGGATGCATACAACAAGGAGGCCATGCAGGCACTGGCCTACCAAGGCACCGGTTCAAACAACCAGGTGACGGAAATCAAAAATGTAAGCGACAAGCAAGCTACGGCCGAGGCCACACCCAAAACCTCGAAGGCCAAGAAAGAATCGTCACACGCGGCAAAAGTCCCCAAGCAGCAGATTCCTGCTGTAGAAGACGCAGCACCGGCAAGCCAGGAGGCATCGGTGGCAGCGACTGCCAAACCGGAGGCAAGCAAGGCCATTGTACCGGAACCCGCAAAGGCACAGCCTGAGATTGCTGCAAAAGCAGAACCTGTAACTGCCGCAAAGGCAGAACCTGTTGAAACCATAAAAACACAGCCTGTCGCTGCTGCAAAGGAAGAGTCGGCCCCCAAGGGGTACAAGGTCCTGACCGAAGACCAGGTGATGTCGCGCATTCAGCAAAACGATTACAAGATGGTGGTTGTCATAGGCAAAGACGAATTCAACCAGGTACGCATGACGCCCTCTTCGGGCAACCTGGCCAAGATAGGCGACAAGGCCATTGTCTATACCAGCCTTACATCCGACCAGCCGTACCAGATGCTTGACAATGCCAAGGAATACGACATCTACTTCTATGCCAATGGCGACAAGCAGCCGCAGCTCATACTGCAATGCACCAAGCTGCCTTCGGCCTCGGTCGATGGGGGACAAGCGCACACCTATATGGGAGAAGTGGTAAAATCCATGATTAAAAAATAAGCCCTATGAGCCAGATAGAAGACGCCATACTCAACGGAGTGGTATTCAAGCCTAAGAAGGAAAAGGGCCAGGGGGCCAAAAAGGTCAAGACCAAGGCCAAGAAGAAAGGGTACGTGACGGGCAGCCACGGTTCCGGTTCGGCCAAGATGAAAGCCGACATCAGGGCACGCCGCGCCAACCGGCCCAGCCAGCGAAAGAACTTGGATTAAGATACAAAAAAAGGAGGATGACCCACAGGGTGCATCCTCCTTTTTGCGAGGTACCTGGCGGATTCGAACCGCCGTAAACGGTTTTGCAGACCGCTGACTAATCCACTCATCCAAGGTACCATTTAGGAAAAATCCTTTGCAAGTGGGGACAAAGATACGATATTTTTTGGAAAAACAACTACCCGCAGCAAGATTTATTTGATTTTTTATTTTTCGTCGCATCCTTTTTCTCTTCGCGGCAGGTGCAGCCGGGACCGCAGGCATCGCGCAACGCGCAACTTGCCCCGCAGTGCGCACAGGGATTGTCGCCCTTGTGTACAATGAGGTACAATCGCCGCACCATCAGCACCACGCACAGGGCCACCAAGGCCCCTACCACCCATTGCTGCCAGTCGCCTGTCATAGCAAGCTCCCTATCTGGAACACCAGCGTGGCCACAATCCACGCCAGCAATGTAGTATAGGCACCCGCAAACAAGGCCCACCGCCAGCGGCCCGTCTCGTTCTTGATGGCAACCAGCGTAGCCACGCAGGGGAAGTAGATAAGCACAAACAGCAGGTAGCAGAACGAGACCAGCGGGGTGATGCCGCCCTCCCTGATGGAGGCCGAAAGCTCGGCCACGCCTGCTTCCGAGTCGTTGGTATAAAGAATGCCCATGGTGCTGGCCACCAATTCCTTGGCACCGGCGCCGGCCAGCAGTCCCACATCCAGCTTCCAATCGAAGCCGCAAGGTGCAAGCACCGGTTCCAGCGTCTTGCCCAGCCGGCCGAGGTACGAGTTTTCCTGCTGCTCGGCCACCGTGGCCTGCTCACTGCCGCGGGGGTAGTAGCCCAGAAACCAGATAATGATGGACGCCACCAAGATGATGTGACCCATCTTGTACAGGTACTGGCGGCCCTTCTCCCACGTATGGCGGAAGATGGCCTTGGCCGTAGGCCAGCGGTAAGGCGGCAGCTCCATGACAAACGGCACGTCGTCGCCTTTCACCAAGAACGAACTGAACAGGCGGGCCATAAGCACTGCCAGGAAGATGCCGATGGCATACAGTCCCACCACTATCAGAGCCTGGTAGCGGGCAAAGAAGATGCCCGTCACAATCAGATAGACCGGCAGCCGGGCCGTACAGCTCATCAGCGGCAGTATGAGCATGGTCACCAGCCGGCAGCGCGGACTCTCTATGGT
>Ga0181612_176097_pt1 | contig 18761 bp, 12 predicted proteins | sample HoacroProtozoa21_FD_119630 | JGI IMG/M metagenome (GOLD analysis project Ga0181612, IMG submission 119630) | Hoatzin crop microbial communities from Cojedes, Venezuel. Combined Assembly of Gp0051906, Gp0051904, Gp0051908 | reverse complement strand
TTCTTGGAAATGTAATTAATATGTATGTTAACATAGCATAAATACCTAGTAACTGTGTCTCTTCGGTGCACACGTTTGGAGGAGAGATTCCCCGTGTGCCCAGCGCCGTAATAAAGAATACCTGCTTAATAGTCTGCCGACTATTGAGTCTTCAATTCCGGCTTTTCATGGCATCAAACTCATGTTGTCTCTTTGGCTGTTGATGCCAAAGTGCTGGACATGAAAGACCAAAAGCAAAGTCTCTTTGCTTGCAGCATAAATGTTGCCCTAGCTGACTTTCTTTTTTTGTCTCACTGGAAGGATTGCTTTATCCATAGCTTTCACATTCCTGTAGCTCATGTCATACAAGTGAATGTCGGGGTTATTCATCTCATTGACCCAACAGGGTCAGGCTGCTACCAGCCGCCATTTTAAGCTGCCTTCAGGGGACAAGTTAGTTAATTCATGACGTAACAAAGAGTAGAGGTGAAAACAAAGGATATCAGACTAACTTTATTGCAAGTATTTTGTGGGATCTATGATAGCTACATACAGAGTAGACAAAGATTCAGGCTTTCATGTCTTGTCAGAGGTAATCTAACATCCACTGCATGTACACCAGAAGGATGGTGGAGAGGGGTTAACTTTGGGTGTTGTTTCAAGAGTTTGGTATTGCTTAGCAACAACATTTGAAGCTCTCTTGAACCCTATCTTTCCGCTTGAAAGGTGGTGAATAGGGTATTTCAAAGATGAAATGACTTGCCTGGAGTCATTCTGCCAAGGTTGGAGGTAAGGGTAGGGCTTAGACACCTTATGTGCACTGTGCTGTGCAAGCTTCTGCGCTACAGCATGCGTTTAAATTATGGAGCATCTGACACTGATGTTGAAAATTGTAGGTTAATGTCTAGGACAGGATGTTATGTTTTATTTATAGGCATTGCTTAATAGTAATGGTAGTTGGTTGTTTTGTTAACCACGCCTGTCTGGAAGGAGTATGCAGGTTGAATAAAACCAAGTGTTTGCTGTCTCTGCCCTTCCACACCAGAAGCTTTATTCCTCCTTCTTTAAGTCTTGAGACTAGCACATTCAAAATTCAAATGCTCTTTGATAGGAGTTTCTGTGACTTTGTTGCATTATCTGTGCAGGTCCCGGTTTCATTGGACCTTCACACAGACAAAACTGATCAGCAGCAGGAGGAGGAAAATAGCTGTTGCCACAGCAACCGGTGATGACTCATCCTTGGTAGCAAGCAGCTGAAGCTGTGAAGCTGCAGTAATTTTCCAGATGCTTAATCCAGCTCTCAATTCTTCATTTCTCCTGCTGACAGGCAGAAATCCTCCTCTGCCTTTCTTTGCTCAGAGACCCACGCAGCCTGCAGCCGTACGTGATGCGGAGTAGTTCGTTGTGGTGCTTACCCAGAATGGCGTCACAGAGACGTGTCTGAGTAATGCAAACGAGCTACTCCAAGGATTGAACTGTAGCCCCCGAAGGCAATAAAAATAGAACTGTAAACTGCCCGTCTGCAAAAATACCCCAGTGTGTCACTGGCTGCACTCAGTTCCTATCTACCAACTGGCATCACGTTTACTGTAACTCTAGCTATGATATATTAAATCAGTTCATCTTGTTCCTTTTCAGTAATGAGGTTGTGTCTATTCTGCACACAGAATGTGCTAAAAGAAGTGAACTGCATTCAGCACATGTATTTCCATGAATTAACTTCTCTTTTCTACAATCTACTAATTTTTGTGCATGAATTTCAGTCTGCATGTGATGAAAAAGAACAGGTTGAGAGGCTTATCCAGGACAAGGGCAGCAAAAGGAGCAATACCTTCCATGTCACTCAGGGGATGTCTACCTTGCAGTTTTCCTGCAATGACTGCATTGTAATACTGGCATCACCCATTTGGGGCACTGTTACAAATGTCCAAGTAGTTATTTATCCACTCTGGTATCGATGCAGAGTTCTTCATGATTGCAGTATGATGCAGAAAAAATCCAAGTGTAACTAGATTAAAGGTAGCTTCAGCTTATTTACATGAGGAAGGTACACATTTCCCTGTTGAGCAGAAAGAGCAATTAGCACAGGATGAGAGTGGAATTTGGTTTCCCTGTTCAAGTGAGTTCAGCTGTGGGGGATGTGAACCTGCTCTGTGTCATGGGGAGAAGGAAGAGCTTGTGGGAAAACAGGAGAAATGGCGACAGAGCCCTGTGTTTGTTTTGGGAAGGGAAAAAAAGCACTGATGCTGCCAGCTGCTGTGTCCTGGAAGGCAGATGGCTTTCTGTTGGTGAATCAAGCGAGACCATCGGCTCCTTCTCCCACAATGCAGTCTCTTGCTTGCAAGTCCTCATTAATGTGTTGGCAGGGTATGCAGCTGAAATGAGCTGCTGCATTGCTGACAGGCTCTGCAGCGTGTTACTGGCTGACAGCCAAATCTATTAAAGCCACCCAACGTATGGGCATGAGGAAGCTGTACGTGATGTTTGTTTTCCACTTCTTGTGGTGGTCAAGTCATCTGCTAATAAATACATGAACCATATCACATGAATACATATTGCCTTGCATCTTTGTCTCCTGTCAGTAGGTGGGATATGTAAGCATTTAATGAATGTGCTGTGGCTGCTCTTCAGAGGAAAACAGTTTTAAAGGGCAGCAGTAGAGGCTCATCTTTTTACTGTGTGATCCTGAGCTCTTTCTTGGTGTGCAGCTGTTCCTGACTGTGGCCAGGTTTTGTATAACCAAAGGGAGAAGTGTTCCATGATCAATCACAGCTTAGGGCATTAGCCCTATTTCCCTTCATGTCTTTGCATGAGAAGTAATGCTACTTGATACATTGATATATATGGTGAATTTGTTATAAAGTTGTCCTTTCCAGAGCACAGAGTTTTGGAAATGTAACAGAATGAAAGCCAAATATGAGATTTTGATCCATTCATCCTGTCCCCCAAGATAGGAAACATTTGCTATTTGACTAGCATGACATATGTGATGATAAAAATGCTGCTAGTCAAATCATCTGCAATACTAGCAGAAATTTTTGCAGGCCTGAGTAGTTGTGCTAGAGTTATTATAACGTATATGTCTAATTAGCACCAAAGCTCTGCAGTCCTAGCAAACTCCTTATGTGAAATCATCGAATATCATCGATTGTACTAAGCTCATATATATTTCATGGGTCCTAGAAAAGATGATGGTCTCTCTGTCTTTTTGGAAAAGAAAAAAAAATTTAAACCCACCTGTTTAATGCTATAATACTCAGTATTAATAAAGATGTATTGACTTGCTAATGCATTTTGTGATCAATTAGACTTAGTATGTTGCCTGAAACCTTGTGGAAATGCATCTGCTATGCTGACTGTACACAACAGTATTTGTAATTAGTTGCGTGCTAGTGTCTTCGTTGGTTTGTTTGCACAAGGCATGTTCTGGACAGAAGCTGATTAAGGCCACTGTGTCCAGTGGAGGTCTCCAAGGACTCTTTGGCCTGTCGAATGATTTAAGGAGGGATAAAAGTCTGACTCCTTTTCAAAGTAACACTGTGTTTCTAGATGCTTTTTTTGCTTTTGGAAGACAGAAATACTAATAAATGTGACTGGATAAAACCTTTAATAATCAGGGCAGCTTTAGGGCACTTGGAGTTGTTGCACAAATCATAAACTATTAGCCTTGTTGCTTCTCAAAATATGTAAAATTGCGTATTTCCAGTTTTTCCCCTTCTGGATATTTTCTTTCTGATGGCCTTTTTGTATTGGATGTATGTTCTTCTGAGTTCACTTGCTGGGCATCCTGTACTATAGGAGACTTAGAATGTAGAAAGAGTAGTTCCCATCTCTCTTTCAAGGCTGTTCACTGCAGTGCCAGCATCAGCCAGAGAGGATCACTGCTGAAGCCCACAAAGGCCTCTCATCTCCCCTCTGTAATCCATGCTGTGGAGGAGATAAGCCGTCCATTGTATGCAAGCAAAGGATCCAGCCTGCACGTCAAGATCTACCCCCTTCACTGACTCCCACCTCATTAGTCACCAACTGTGCAATTGCTATGTTTTCATTGTGTGACATAAATAAGAATAGATTTGGAAATCAAAACCAGCTTGCAGATCTCCAAAGTCCCTTTGTGGGGCTACATTGAGAGGTGTGAAGAAGGTGTGTTCATTGGAGACGCACTGAATGGTGCAGTTCAGCATGTATATGATTTGTGTGCCAGCTGGCAGCCTGGAGGCTGCTGGAGCAGCAGCACCATCCATCATGGCTGTTGGCTAAGGTGACATCCCACTGAGCCAGTCAACTCTGCAGCTAGAAAAGGGGCTGGCATTGCATCTTTGTGGGAGGGGAGCAAAATCAGTAGCTGCCCTTGACTTCACAAAGCTCCAGGCTCATTTATCTCCTTGGAAATGCTATACAAATAGGTTTTACTTTTGCTTATCTTAAACTAACATAAAGCGAAATGTCTCTGACAGGAAAGAAATATTCAAGCTGTAAGAACAGCTTGAACTAAATCCTAGGTTCTAAATGCTGAGCATAGCTTTTCATTTGGATTTTGAAACTGCCTGTTCTCCTTACATAACATGCTCTTTAAATCGCTCTGATCCAAACTATTGTTTACTGAAAATAGAAATCTTATGTCTTTGGGACATGAGGCTCTGGGGAAGCTTAAAATCCAGGTATATCGTGTTTCATGCTGCTCTATACCAACAAGGGAGAGATGAGCTCAATTTTCATCTCGGTCAGTACTTGGCACTTCCGTATGGAAATTCTCAATCAGAAGCTGGTTGCTATTAATTTAGTTTTGGCATTTGGATGACTGTCCTTTGCAAACAATATCATAGGCTGTTGAAGAGAGAGCATAGTTGTCCCACTAATAAGATACATAAATTGACTTGTTCATGTTAATTTTCCTCCATAATACTTCCTGGCAGTAAGACGTATTGCTTTGATAGTTTTGCAGGGGAACCAGTAGAAACACTACTTTCTGAAACCTTGTAAGCCATAGCTACAAGGAGTTTTTGAGAAAGGTTCTAGATCTCCTCAAGTAGGTGGTATACAGTGTCTGGCATGGTAAAGTCCTGGTGGATATGGCTGCTGCATTACCCTGAATAGCATGGATACCCATCACAGCGCTATGAAGTTACGCTCTAATTCCACAGTATTTTCTAATACCAGGATGATGAGTGAGAAGGTGGATCCATTGTTGCTGGACGAAAGCAGAGAAAATCACAGTCCTGGTGTATTCCTAGATTCCTTGTTCATGGGATTTTTCTCCTTCGTGCTCTTTTAAAGATACTTACCTGAATTTCCCATGTCTAGGGATGCATGGAGCTGTCTGTTAGCGTATCTTCTGCATCGGAGACACAGAAGAAGCTGCTTGTAGTCAAGGTCTTGTGATACAAAAGTTCCTGAAGTCATTAAGGAAGAAGAATTCAATGCATTGGATCATTTGTTGCTTGCACTCTAAATTAATCTTGGTTTTTTTTGTGGAAGTGAAGCTAAGCACATTACTTAAACTTCTGGCCTGCCTGCACTTTATACAGGATAGAAGTCTCCTTTCTTTACCTCATGAAGCACTTGCAGTTCAGTTTAGGAGAGCTCTGGCTTCCTGCCCCTCCCCCCCCATGTTATGGAGTGAAGCCCATTTATCTCTCCATGATATGTCCCAAATATCTGTGTCGCTCTTGGGCATTGATTCAGAACTGAGTGCCATCTCCTATCTTCTGTGTCTTTCCCTGAGGTGTGGTGAGATTTCTCTGCAAATCTGTCTCTGAAGTTTGGGCCAAGTGTGCTCTGCTTAGATAAGAACTATCAGTGGTGAATGCAGTTGTCTTTAACAGTGAGCAAAGTTATCTTTAGCTTTCTTCCTGTGCTGGCTACTCACACATTTTTGCCCATGAGCACTGCAGAATTTCCTCTGGTCAGCAGCAACGTGTTAGCTCTGAAGCTACAGGTTTAAAGTCAGTGAAGAAACTCCATGGAGGTTACTTGATTCCCCTTTGCCTTTTCTTCCTCCTCCCCCCCCCCCTTATTATTTTTGTGTCAGTGACTGTTTTGGCTTTGCAGGTAAGAACCCTTAAGCCCTCTCCTATGGATCTCTTGCACAGCACAAGAGGTGACTTGAATGAGCTGTCATTGCAAAGAAGCTGGATGAAGACCACTGTATTTTAATAACAGCCCTTTCTTCTAAATTCCCCTGAAACAGATCACCTATGTATATAATTGCCTCGCTTGTGCATTGTGTAACAACATTATGTCCTATTTCTATCATTCATTGGCCTGAGGCTTTTGTTGCCAAAGAGAGTATTTGGCACCTTTTGCTAGCGCTATATTCTCCACAATACCGTCTTTATTTTAAGCAGTACTTACATTTCCCAGACTGACAATCACTGCCTTAGGATTCCTGGGAGCATCAGTAGAGACAAGAATTTTCTCCCCTGCAGAATCCCATTTCTGGTTAATTTTTTTACCTTTTCTTTTTCTGTGATATACCATCTGAAGACACTTGATCTAAACTCCTTTATTTCATGGGAAAAAAAATAAAGGGTAGAAATAAGCTCTGAAAAGTAGGTTTGCACTTTGCAGTGCTCATCCAATGAAGGGGATGAATATTCCTCAGGATACTCGATTAAAGAATTTCTACAATACCATTTTGTAGAAATACACCACACTGTCCTCCGGCAAAATATCTCCTGCGTCCATTTTACTTGGAAGTCATCTGAAGGCCAGCGATGCCTTTCTGCCCTGAAGCAGGGTATCAAACCAGCATTTGGAGTCTTTATTTTCAGTTTAGAGGAGCCCAGCCTGAGGCTACATTCGCATTTACCTTATGTTCTTCCAAGTTCTGCAGTCCCCTTGACAAACTGGGAAAGCACAGTGTCTGATCACACAGGAGCTTCTCTCTTGCCCAGTACCTACAATCAGTCTAAAACCTCCTTCTCCATGTAATCATTTCACCATTATCTGAAGGCCACTGCCCTTCAGCTTGCTGGGAGTGTATGAGTGTATTACACAGGCACTGGTATAATGAATTGTGAGCTCACTTTTTCATTTAGCTTTACTAATACAGTTCTTCAGCGCTATTAAACATTCTTGAATTTGCTAGCTATGGTACTTGTAATTTTTTTTTAAATAATGACTTTGGGGTAGCAGTGTCTTTAAGAATTTATGCATTTATGTGACATGTTGCCTGTTAAAAAAAATAATTGAAGTTTAAAACCACAAAGTCAAACCACTCTTATTTGAAGAGCCAGCATCACATAGTTTCTAGCGCTTTCTGCTCTTGCATGGAAGTTTTATATGCATATAGTAGAGCTGGCCAGGATTTACCCAATGCCTGTTACCACAAAGTCAGCATGATGGTGTCCTTCTTTAGCACAGAGCCTAACCCAGGGGGATTTAGACCTCATTCTGCATGTTAAAGGATGGGAAAATGTTGGTTGTTTCTTAAATGATAACCTGTTTATTTCTGCACATCTTGCACTTACAGTAAATCATAGAATCATAGGAAGTTTTGGGTTGGAAGGGACCCCTAGAGGTCATCTAGTCCAACCCCCCAGCAGCGAGCAGGGACACATGCACAGAGAGTGTGCTAGCCAACGTTTCTTCACCTGCCGAGTAAAATTGTATGACCAGGATACAGGCATGTGTGAGCCCAAGCAGCCCTCTGCAGCATAGGTGAGGAAAGGTGCAAGTTGGGACCTTAAGGGGTAGCACTTGGATGCAGAATGACCCATTCCCCATACTCGGTAGTGGAGGAAAGCCCATACAGTTACCTCCTTGAGAGGATCACACCCAAGACTGCTACAGGGGTTTTGATGGGGCAACAAAAAAAATTTTCCCTGGGGCGTTTGAGGCTCTAGCTTTTCATGTGGTGATGTGTCCTTGTACAGGGAGGGTCACAAGCCTAGGTTTTGCTTTGGGCTTTCCCCGCTGCTCTGGCAGCGCATGCTCCCCAGGAAGGATTCTGGCTGATATGACCCAGGAGGCTACTGCGTGCTTCTGCTTCCAAATGGGTGTGCATCTCCTGTGTGCCCTTACAGCTGCCTCTTTCACAAGGGTAATGATCTAAGCCAAAGTGCAAGGCTTAGAAGCTTGATAATGCATGCTGAAGCATTTTAACCATTCACTGCGTTGGTTCAGCCCACCGGTTTCACTTGTTAGGCTTTTCTGCTCTATCCCAAAAGAATAAGCAAGGCCTTGATATCATTTTTAATTCCCTTCTGAAAGGTGCCTTTAATTATGAGCTGCCACAGCTCATAAATCTGGCAGATGTCATCAAGGGCAGACAGTTTCTGAATGCAGGCCACCTAATCACATTCCACTGCTAACAAAACAGAGAACCATCAACTCCAGTCTTTTTTGATGGTTAAAAACTAATTAGTCTCTCTTGAATGAAAGCCGAATGAATTCACTCTGTTGGGAGTTAAGTGTTCAAGGACAATCCTTGATAAAAAATTCCCAGGCTCCAGTTGGAATTGCAAATAGTAGTAATTCCACTGCAGTTTCCTGGAGCCCACAAAAAAAGAAAATTTTGCCAGAAGAAGATGCAATTTAGGAACTTCAGTGTAAAGGCTATTCTTTATATGTATTTTATTTGGTGTGTTACTACTTTGATCACAGACGCAGGGTCTGGATTACTCTGTAGTGTGGGAGATCTAGTATAGACCTTCTGGAAAAATGTTCCAGTATGAGGCTAAGCAATATAAGGAAGTTATAGATTGCTTGATATGGGTGATGCTTTAGAGCTGATCATACTAACATGTTGGGGATTATCAGGGTAAACCTGATCTTGTTTCAGAGAAAACAGATGGACTAGATGACTTGGAGAGTTCTCCTTCAGCTGCATTTCTGGAATAGGCAGTTTCCCTTTGTTGACATAAATCTGACTGTGATGGTGTGCTACCACTAGTACCTGATAAGCACAGAAATGGCTTTAAATAGCCAGGAAAAGGAAGGTGGGAGGCCTAGGTTCTATTCCTGCTCTGCGGAACAGCTATAGACAAATCCCTTTGCTTTCCAGCAAACCTTCTACACCTTATCCCCATCTCATCTCTTTCGACTATAGGTCCATTGGTGGAGGGCTGATTCTCAGCATGTGTTTGCAGAGCACTGAGCACAGCACAGCTCCAGTCCTCCTTGGAGCTACCACTATTATGGTAATAATGCAGAATTTCTAATTTCATTTACACATGAGGGAAGTGTAAAAGGCAGAAGTTTGAACACCTGCAGCATTGTCTCTTTCTTAAGCTAGGTCACTATTATTACTAACGGAATGTTTTAAAACATTAGGAACTGCTTCTGAGAGCAGGTTGTGCATGAAGAGGTGGAGCCAGAAGGAATGGCAAATATTAGTCTTGTAAAGAGTATACATTTGCCAGCTGTTTTATCTCTTGTGGGGGCTGGTGGAGGTTGTATTGCTGGCAAATGGTTAGTAAGTAATCAAGATCTAGAGCCAAACACATGAATTTCTAAAGTTACTAGATGGGACTCAGCCTGCAGGTTTGGGTCCTGTGTTCTGCTGGTTTTGTCTCTTGTGCCTTTCCTCTAGCCTACTGACTTTATCTGGATTTTTGCTTTTAGTTAAGAGTGGAAATAATCGCTCTGAACTTTGCATCTGACATCTGTTTAGTGAGGAAGATGGTCACATAGAGCTCCTTCTGCTTTTGCCTGGTGTTCCTCATTTGCTTCTTACAACAAGCAGGTTGGGTAGTGTGGAGGGAGATGTGAACAGCATAACCCTCTTCCTTAAAACAGCTCTATTTGTTCTTTGCATTTCTTGTGTCTTTGCTCCTCTGAGTGCACATGCATGCAGTGTGTTCCAGGTGATATAAATGTGGTATACAATCACACCACAAAACTAGCATTTGAGTGTGGGTTTTTTTATTCAGTAGCAGTTTCTACTTCATAATATATGCCAGCAGGAAGCAGTTCAATGAGTGTTTTGATTTTTTTGTTGCCATAATGCCTGACATTCAGTTGCTTGTTAGTTTCTTTCCCTTCCTCAGGTGCGTACTGCTGCATTGATACTGGCCTGTACCTTGCTTCAGTCCCGAAACACAAGTGCTGTACAAAGGGGTGGGTGTAAACCAAAAGGGTTTCCCTGGTTCTGCTTGCCACTGCAGAGGCTGGAGCAAAATACCTCACGTCTGTACAGGGGAACAACTGGAATTAATTAGCACTGTTTCCCAAGGAGGTAGGTTCAGCTTTATAGCACCAGTTGGCTGAATACAGCTCAGCAGTGGGAATTGTTTCTGGCAGTAGGGTGCAAGCTGAAGGTCTGGCTGTGAGAGGGTTTAAAGTACTCCAGCATTTGCTTGTCCTACCTTGTTGGTATTTGGTATGGCTTTGCCTCCCAGTGCTCTGCTTATGGCTACGTTGGGATAAGAGCCATCAGTGGGGGAAAGAAAGTTATTTCCCAGGGGAAGGAGGAAATATAGTTTGCTCTGCTTAGAAACTTCTGCCTGGCTTTTTTTTAATATCTAATTGCCCTAAATTTATATCAAATACCCTAAATCAGCATAGATAAATAAATTTAAGCATATACTAACATGCTTTTGCTCAAGTGCTGTCCTGAACAGGTATTAGATTTCTGAACCGGAATCTTACTGGTTTTTGTTGGTTCTAAAGTTAAATTAGACCTTTGTTCTTAGTATGGCTATCACAGTTCCTTTTTAGATAATATTTTCTTTTAAAACACATTGTGCTATGGAGTCTCTGAGAACTGAGGCACATCAATGAATTATTCAGAGATCTAGGAATGAATCTTTTTTGAAGGTTCCTTAAATCTCTTGGAATGTTGATATGTCCCACCTGGCTTGGATGATGAAAATCTTGAGTGTAGATACTTGTGGTTTGATTTAATATTGACATTTTCCTGTAAGACTACCTTTAACTCTAGCTTCTTTAGCACTGACATGACTATATTGGGATGCCAGAACATGGTAGAGAAATGGGATGGGACAAGAAGATGCCTTTTAAAGTCAAAGAAGCACATGTAAACCTCAGCCACAAATGACAGCAGAGCTGCACAATTTGACAGACCTTTATTATATGCAAAGACTTCTGTTATTTTATCGGAAGGCAACAGTGCCTAGTTGATAACTCTTTTGCTCTTAGCAGTAGTGAGGCCAGTAATTAATAAAACCTGAGATGTGAGGCAGACCACAAGGTGATGTCAGTAGAGGAAAAATCTACAGTAAGAATGACCAAAGCTATTTCTGATTGTTCATTAAATATATAGTCTTAAAAATAAAATTAAACGTTCAGTGTGATTGCTAAAAGAGCACAGCCAGAAGTGGGACCAGCCAACTTAGGTATGACAAAGACTCCTACATTGATTTTTGTGATGCAAATATAGCAAAGGCAGGCAGCCATTAGAAAATGGCTTTTCATACTCATTCCTGCTATTTTTAACACTCTGAATATTTCTGGAAACTATCTTTCTCTACCTTGGAAGAAGTGAAGATGTGTTAAAGCTTGCCAACTATTATCCTGCAATTGCCATCTGGCCACCAACTCCAAGTAACTATCTAAAATGATGGAACGGTTCCTGGGGCATGTCATCCATCAGGGAGATCTTGGCTGGAGAAATGATGTGTTATTGCCAGTGTTATTGGGTAGTTGGGTGTTAGCTCTTCCCCTGTGTGGCCCTGCAGCAGAGTTTGGAAACTGTGAAAGGCAGAGGGAATGACTGCTCTGTTGGTACCCAGGATGGTAGCTCCCAACGACTCCTGTGAAAAAGGCTTTCAAAAAAGTATTATTGTTGATAAACAGATGCCTTTAAAAATGCAGTCCTTCTACTAAAATAACCAAATAGCAACCTGATGCTTCTGCTTCTATACCAAGCATGTTCGTTCTCTGAGTAGAAACCTGGGAGCTTTTTTTCCAATTACCTCTTCTGCAAACTCAGGTTGTGTCTCTGTGTGATGATGAGCCCCATGACAGAAAGGGACAAGATTATGTGCTCAGTGCACACAGGAAAAAGTGCTGAACTGGTACAAATTCTGCCAGTAAAAGTTTGGTTGGAAAATGTCAAAGGGGCAGTTTAATCTCATAGAGTTTATGCCACACCATTACATCTCTTCTTCTGCAGCTGGGATAAATGAATAAAGCTGGCTGCCAGTATCATGTGCTCTGCATCACTTAAAACTGCAGCTGAGCACCTGTGCCTAATCCTGATCAAATCTGTCCTGCTGACTATCCAGTGGTGCACAGCTCCCCTTGCTGAGGGTCACAGAACCACAGTCTGCTGTGGGTTTAAAAAGCTCTTCCTCTCAAAGGTATTTACAAGCAGATTGCCTTTGCTAAGGATACAGTTACCTCTATACTTCTTTCTAGTGGTGGTGCAACTTAACTTATTTCTGGGGTTTGCCTTTCCTCTGATAAACATCAAATTTGAGATCTGGCACGGCTGAGAAGACCTCATGAGGTAAAGATGGGAAACGGAGAGAAGAGAAGGAAAAAATGACAGAGGGCAGGGACAAGCAGGAATCTTTTAAATAAGCTTTGTTGTCATAGAAATAATGGAACAACAGCTTTGGTCTGGGAGGGAATTATAGTCTAAGAAATCAAGACTGGGACTTGGTAAACAAATCTGCTGATGTGGAACAGATCCATGTGTGCTTTTTGAGAGCTGGGTCAACAGGAATAGAAAACAAAAAAAAAAATCAGGACCACCAAACCAACAGTTACTCTTGCAAGTTAACTTTTTTTTTTGTAAGAGGACAAATAAGAAAAGGCTGTGTTGGTTGGTTGGTTGTTTTACATTGCCACTTCTAGTGAAGCTCTTACACTCTACAGTGCACTTTTAACGTTGGCCATTAAGCATGCATGTGTATTCTGTATTTGAGCCCTCATCCTTATCTGATGCTCGCTGTGAAATCCCCAACCTCAGAAAACGGATTCTTCCCTCCTGCCTTTGGGATGTGTCCTACCTTGGGCCTGTATGCAGTGCAGAGAGATGTCAGGTCCTCTCTGAGGAATGAAAAGGAGAGGGGAGGATGCTGCAGGCAGGCTGGGTGGTTCCTGCTTTCCCTGTGGAAGCCTGTGCCTGACTCTACAACTGGAGGAGGATAATGTCAGGCTGGGCTTTCTCCTCTGCTCCTAATGAACGAGTGTAAGCTTAACCAAGAGTACATCTTATTATAGATGTATTCCTTCTATTTCTCAGCTTTTTCCTTCTGTTTTACAGCACTTCAGTATTTGCGTTTGTACTTGTATTTTGGCACTGCTGTAGAAGAAAAGTGTTATTTGCTGAATTCTTGATCCTGCCTCCTGATGGTACAAATGGGCAATGCTGTGCTCCTTGAGATCAAGCCAAACACGGTATTGCTGCAGGCGTGAACAGAGCGAGATGGGATCAGCAGTGTAGCTGTGCAACAGAGAAGGCAAGTAGGACATACAAATAAAAAAGTAAATTGAGGTGGAGAAATAAATGTAGTCATTGCTGCAAGAGATATTTATCTGAAACAAAGTGTAAAGAAATTAAGTCTTTGTGGTCCCACATTGTAAGTTCGCAATGCGTCTGGCCATGTGAGTGTAAATGTTGGTGCTATGTTACAAGAAGATGGGCCAGGTGTCTTAAAATAACTTTCCCCTGCCTTATCTCCCTTCCCACACCAAGATCAAAGGTGTTAAAACCTATGCATATGTTTGAAGAACCACAGTCAGGAAACTGAGGCCGTCAGCTTTTTTTAAATTTCTATGAATTTTTCAAGAAAATGAACTGTTGTATCCTATCATTTGGTCAGTGAAGCCCACGTAAGTAAGCACATTAAGCTGTAAATCATTCACATACCAAGTGACACCCATTCTCCAGAAGCAATAGATATTTACAGACTGGTTATGAAAGCCAAATGGATCCTGGTGTTATGAAAGCAGGATGGCTATGGTTTTCTGACCTGTCATTTCTTTCCATGTGCTTTTTCCATGTAACTTTTCTTTTTTTAGTACTTTCTAGTGCAGAGTCCTTAACTTTCTTCCCTGGGAAACAAACTTTTTATTACTTGTTTAAGAAATCAAAGCAGTTGTTCTCTTTTAGTTTTACTGTTTGTACTTAAGTCTGATCACAAGTGTTTGTTGGGAAGTATTAGTGATTGTCTCGCAGATATAGTCTCTCTTGTGTACTGTAGTAGAGATCTTTCTGGAAAATCTGCCAGGCAGAAGAAGGGGTTTCAAGTGGTTTAGTCTTTGACAGTCTCCTTTCTGAGTAAAAAATAGTCTCATTTGTGAAGTGAGACAACTGGGTAGAAGAATATAGGGGTTTGGTCAGTGGCTTGGGTTGGGAAGAGAAGCTGAGCAGAAGTGTGTCACTCATTTGTAGAATTTAACTCTCTGTTTCCTTGCTTATCTTTCTTTGTGATGGGATGTGCAGTCCAGATGCTTTTGCTGTTAGTGGAGGAGTAGCTGAGTGAGACTCATGTTTAAATGGATGATGGGCTGGATTCTCCAGGATGGTCCCTCTTCACTGTTCATACTGTGGCATGCAAGTATTCCCTGGCCTGGTTGATCTCGTTGTGCAGGCAATCTCCAGGCTAGTGGCCGGAGTTTGTGCTGGCACTGCTGCTTGCTTGGCATCCAAGAGGCAAGGACGGATGGACTGATGGTAGCCTGGGTCTGGGAGAAAGGGGAGTTGGTGGGGTGCCACAGGAACAGCCCTGTAGCTTGCTTCTCCGTGGGCAGCAGGAGCTGCATGTTATACATGCTAAGCAATGAAAATGCTGCTTGCATGCATATCTTAATGGATGTAATTTCCTGCTTTTTATGCAGTTGTCACACCTAGACAAACGGTTCTGAGTAATGCTGTCTTGCTTATTAAGGCGTGTTTTCACATGGAGCACATTGGCAGGCCATCAAAAGTCCAACAGAATGGTCTTATAGGGAATTTTTAACCCAGCCTTTCTGGCTGGGCATTTGCTAGCCCATTTAGAGTGAATAGATGATAATGGTGCTTTAATTGGCATGATCCATCCATTTGTGGAAGTGAGGGCTCTCTGTGGCAGGGACTGGAGACCTGGCAAACTGCTTCTTGAAACATGGCTTACTTTCAATCTCTTTTCTGTGGGCTGGCATTGTTGCTTGAGTGGGACATGCAGTGCCCCTTGAATGTTCAGTCTCTCCAATGGGCATGTTATAGACGCATCACAAGTTTGTTATGAGTTCTTGTGGCATTGCTGCCTAATCTGAAGTGGGCACAAGCATGAATGGGGCTTCATGGACTCTTGGTATGGGGAACAGAATCAGTTTCTGAGCAGTATTTGGCTTGGATCAGTCCCTGGAAGGCCACATGGACTCATGTGCACTTACTTTCCTCAAACATCAAGGAGTTTACAACATGTAAAGGAAAGGTCCTAAGGTATTAGAGGGCTTTTCAGTCTAATCTCCTTGTTTCAACACAAGTGTCAGTCTAAAGATACTATGGAGTGCCTATGGCTTCACTGTTTGACAGACTGGTAGCTGAGGGTCCACACTGGTCAGTAGCTTCTGAATTATGTTTGTTGTTCCATTGGCATTTTTTCCTTTTGAGATGTGTGTGAAAGCAGTGGGAGCATTCACCTTTCTGACTAGCAGCTAGTACATGTTCTGCCTTTCCTGACTGAAGATAATGTTTGCAGATAAATGTGGACATAATTAGGCTCTGCTTTGTGGGAGAGAATCTGATCAAAGGAGGATGTTAGAGTGGTGGATTACTCTGGTTTTTCCTTAGAACAATGAATTAAGGAATACTATTCTTTGCAGGCTACAGCTGCTTCTCTTGTTTGCTTGTGGTTTTAACTCACTGGGGTGTGTAGTGAATGAGGTGGGTACTTCCCACGCTTAGTTCAAATAAGTGATTAGGCTCTCTAGGGAATTCAGCCACTGCAGTGATACCCCATTCCTGCCTTGCTTCCAGGTTGGGGGTAGGGAGGGAATCTATTCAAGATACTGTAGGGCACCAGGGTTGTATGGCAGTACATCTTATTTACATTCATGATGACTCTGTGAAGTCTGAATGTGCTATGTCACCTAGTTTATGGATGGGAGTCTGGAGCACATAGACTGTCACATTTTCAAGGCTATTCAGAAAGATAGCTTATGGTTTGTATGTGTGTTTTGTTCTGTTCTTCATATCCTTTCCTGCATTAAAATCACTGAAGTTGAATACCTGGGTCTTTTAGAAATCCTGCTGAAAACCTTTCTGTAATTTCAGGTGTCTGAATACATTGCAGAAAAATGTCTTGAGAACAGATTTTCAAACGTCACACAGAGAGTTTGGGAATTTTACCTGATTACTGCGAAATGCAGAGCTGAACTTCTGCCACCTGATCATCTTCCTGCATTTTTGTTTTCCAACCTAGGCAGTATGGTAAGTGCAGAAGGAGGAGGAAGTAGTAAGAAACTCAGCTATGTTTCAGTGATGTTTCTGCAGTGGCTACCCCGTCCTGCCTACTGCTTGACAAAGTGACAGTTTTTTGAGGAAAACTCACACCCCTCAGTGAGGCATGTCCTCACAAAAAGGACACGGGAGCACAGAGCTGTGCTGCAGACAGTGCAGCTCTGCCTCTTCTAAACAAATTGGCTCAGGGTTTGCTGGAGCATGTTGCACACCATACAGCTACTCCAGCAGTGCAGCTGTTGATGCACAGTCCCCAGGGAAGCTGCTGGCTGTGAGGAGCCTCCTGAGCACCAGCAATCCCCACAGCACGCTGGCAACAGGGCTGTGCGGCTGGTAGCTTTTGTCAAATGCAGGATGTAGATGAGGGTATGTGTGTGGGTAGTTCCCTCTGACAAAACTATTGCATGATTACAACAGATAAGCAAAGATTACCTGACAGTTTCCCGGTATGAAAACGGAGGGAATTACAGCCATCAGTTTTCTGGCTTATTTTAGTGATCGTTCTATGGCTGACCGTGGGCAACAGCATGATCTGGTAGTGCCATGTGGTGTAAGCTGGGATCTTGAAGATAAGCGTAGAGTATATGACGTCAAGCTAGAGGTAGCTGTAGTCACTGTAAAGGCAATTCTTCCCTCCACTTCAGTGTGCGCTGAAGGTTGTATTTAACAAGTGGATATTTACCAGACAGCCCTGCTTTTATCCCAGGCTGCGATCCAAGCTGGATGGTATTGTTGCTTCTTGTTTTACAGTTGATTGTTCAGCACAGTTGTTGCACGGTGAGTTAGGTGCCTCAGCCCCTTGCACTGCTCAGAGCCTTCTCTTTGTGGGTCTGCAGCCTGCCTTGGACGGGCAGCTCTGCACCCTGGCACCCAGGCTGCCGTGGATGCCTTTTCCCAGAGCCCCTGGGGCAGTATTTTTCTTTCTGCTTGTTGACGGTGGTGTTCTCATGGCCTCACATCTGCACACCCTGAGGCAATATTCACTGCTGTGGGCATCAACCACTGGGCTGTAGCTCTTGCTTTACATGAGAGAACCCAATAATATGTATGCACAGAATTGTCATGCAGCACCTGCCCATGCTCAGCACGTGTTCTGGCAGCACTAGCAGTGTCATACACAGGGATGAGCAACAGGGGATTTGAGTGGGTCTTGACAGAAACTACATAGTTGTTACAGGAGAAGGATGGGAGGAATGACCAGCTGTACTGGAGGGGTGCCTGGCAAGGATGCTCGTTTGGGGACCCCAATCACTTCTTGTCCTGGATAGCCACTCGAGAGAGTTTTCCCTTCTCCTTCTAATTACGTCTATCTCCTCTTTAGTTTTTTTCCCCACAAAAGGAGCTTTCACCAACTGTGTTGATGTATGGCATCAGCTATGGATGCTGCTAATAAATCTTTGTGCATGTGCATACGTCACACTGTTCTTTGTGAGGATGTTCTAGTCCCAAGTCCCTTTAATATGGGACTGTAATATGCCAGCAGAATAAATGCATCTAATATTCATGATGGAGGACACTAGAAATTACCTTTCTATTTTCCAAGCATGGCTGTACAATAATTAAATAAAATAGTTTCTGCTTTGAGTTGTGCTTGAGGCTGCTTGTCCAGACCCAAGAAACTACTGCAGCCTGCCATATGCTGAGAAGGACCTGGGCTATGTATTAAATTAATAGTATACGGCAGCTTGTTCAGATATAGGCTTTGATGATGGTTAAGGTGGTCTGGACCCTGCTTCCATGCTGTGTGCCTGAGAGCAGGGACAGAAAGAAGCTGCAGAACTGTCATTTTGCTGATGCAGTTCCACAATAAGAGAAACTCAAGTTGTAGCAACCTCCGTGTGTCAGGTAGAGCAGGTTGTCATTCTGTGTCTGTGTTACTAGTGTGAAGAAATGGAATCATTGGTGCTGCAAATGATTGTGCTTACCAGTTTCTGACTGGCTGGGGACAAAATTAATCAATTAGGATTTGTTCCTTGCTTGCAAACTCTTGGTTCCTTCCCTGTTAATTAACCTGCAGCTCTTCTGCTTGTGAGGTAAAGAAGAGCTAATGGCATATGTGGAGAGCCTGCACGTCGAAGGCACAGCTGCAGGTTTTCTTCCTGCTTCTGTTGCCTTCTTGCAGCCTCTGTGAGCCCTGGGTAAAGGCCATGCTGTGCCATGGCCGAATGCCAGCTGTCTGCGCCTCTGCTTGCAGCTTGGGTGATGACCTGTGCTGCAGTGTAACGTGCCGCAGAGAAAGCGGAGCTCTGTCTTATCTCAGCCTTTTTTTCTCTCTGCTTTGGTTTCCTCTGATTTCACTGTGGGAAATGCTTTCTGACTTGTACCTCATCTTGTGTGTGGGGGGGGGGGGGGGCGGTTGGGGGGGGGGGGGAATGTTTGTGAAGGGGTTCTGGATTCTTTGTTATACTTGTAACGTTTTTTT
>Ga0181612_183411_pt1 | contig 18764 bp, 9 predicted proteins | sample HoacroProtozoa21_FD_119630 | JGI IMG/M metagenome (GOLD analysis project Ga0181612, IMG submission 119630) | Hoatzin crop microbial communities from Cojedes, Venezuel. Combined Assembly of Gp0051906, Gp0051904, Gp0051908 | reverse complement strand
TTCCAGGGCTCCGTCACCCTCAGAGGGAAGAAGTTCCTAAAAATGTTCAGCTGGAACTTCCTCTGCTTCAGTTTGTGCCCGCTGCCCCTTGTCCTGTCACTGGGCACCACTGAAAAGAGCTTGGCCCCATCCTCCTGACACCCACCCAGCAGATATTTGTAGGCATTTCTAAGGTCCCCTCTCAGCCTTCTCTTCTCCAGGCTGAACAAGCCCAGCTCTCTCAGCCTCTCCTCGCAGGAGAGATGCTCCAGTCCCCTCCTCATCCTCGTAGCCCTCCGCTGGGCTCTCTCCAGTAGCTCCTCAACTGTTCACTCCTGTGAACTGTTATTGCTGTTCCCTGAACCCAGGCTTTGCCTCCACACAGACAAACTGGCCACAAGAAAAAACTCAACACCTACATCGGCTTCTCCGAGCTGCTTGACATGGAGCCTTTTATGGAACAAAAAAGTGAGTTGTGTGCGCTGTGTTTGGTTAACTTTACCCGCCGCCCCTCCGCAGACGAGAGGAGATCTCCTCTGAATCCCCTTTTTGATGGGAAATTACGTCAGGGGTTGTTTTGAAGCCCGTGTTGCGGATAACTGCCTTGCTAAGTGGGTTGTGGAAGCCACAACCCGCTTAACGAGGTCTTGGAGAGATGCGGCTTCAGGTGCAGTCTTTGTCCTCTGCCTTGCACAAACACAAAGTGCTAGGGAAGAAAAGATCTGTGCCATTTCATCCAGAGCACTCTGTAATGGCCACTTTCCTTCCAGACAGCGTCTACGTGTATGAGCTCAGCGCTGTCCTCATCCACCGCGGCGTGAGCGCGTACTCCGGGCACTACATCGCCCACGTGAAGGATCCGCAGACGGGCGAGTGGTACAAGTTCAACGACGAAGACATAGAAAAGATGGAGGGGAAGAAACTGCAGCTGGGGATTGAGGAAGATTTAGGTAAAATCTTTAAGTTGTGAGTGCCCTTTTAAAATAACTCTTTTCACCGAAAACACAGAGGTTGAATACGTGGAGGCCCTGTTACTCTTAAAAGCGCTCCTACATGTGCTGTCACGTCTTAGGGTAACGTGTGAAGCGGCAGTTCTGTTAATTGCAGCCAGATTTTCTTCGTTTCAGCCCCGTGTGTTTGCGCACACCCCGTGACCGGTTCCTCTCCTCCAGTATTTCTCTTGCCTGCCGCGTGGCAGATAAGGCGCTGGTGACTCGGGCAGCGGTCGCCTATCGGAATGGAACAGGCGAGTTGCTGCTTCCTCGGCCGGCGTGCAAAAGGACGCTGAGGAACAGATAACGAGGTTACTTTCGGTTTCCCTGACACGTTGTGTTTTTATTTCCACTGGAGCGTTTTACTTGGAGGCAGTACGGAGTCTCCGTAAGAGATCTCCATGCTTGGAAGCCAGAACTGCCTTCGTGCTTTGCCCTTTTTACTTCTCCCTTGCGCTCTCCTCTTCTACCGTTGTGCCGGTGTCCTGGTGCTGCCCGGGTAGCGGTGTTCCCTGGGCAGGATAGGGTCTTGATTTCTTGGAGAGCTTGGGCTGAGGCTGGTCCTGCAGGTTTCTCGGTCTGCAGTCGATGTATAGGAGCGGTTCAGCATTAGATTGGCATGTTGAGTGCTTGGATTTGCGGTCCCTCAGTGTTCCTCAGCGCAGGACGCGTTGCAGTATTGGGAAATGGGGAAGTCAGTGCCGGATATTTCACTTACGGTGCGGGCGATCCATTCCCAGAAACACCAGCCCACCAGGACCCTCGTGCTTTGCTGCAGCTGGACTTTACGAAGCGTTGCCTTTCTTTAAAGCCTCCTTCAATAAAGACGCCCTCGGGTGCGTTTGCTCCCTTGGGTTGTTGTGAAGCCCCGTCAGCCCGAGCACAGCCTCGAGCAGGCCTGGGGCGTTCACCTGCCTCTCCCGCTTCCTTCCACGCACGCATCTGCGTGGTGCTGCTTTAAGTTCAGCTCCTTTACTAATAAACACTTTGCACTTCATCACGACAAACGTAAATGCTGGCTGCCGCCGGAGCGGCTTTGTCATCCGGTTGGTGTTTGCCCGCCGCTCGCTTGCAGCCGAATGGCGGGGCTGGCTAGACATCTAGTGGTGCGAGGCAGAAAAATGAGCCCTGGAAGGGAAGAAGAGCTCCTCAGCCTTGCTTTTTAACCTCCCGACTTACCCAGCGTAGCAAAATAAAATGCAAATAAACCCTTGTGGCCTCGGCCTTGTAAAGGTTGATGCTTAACCGCAAGTGGGTGTTCTTGCTGAAATACAGGGCAGCGTGAAGACCGTAAGTAAGGCGCGTTGAGAAGCCTCTGTAGCCTGGGAGCCTTGGTGTATTTACCAAGCGTTGATGTTATTTGCCTGCTCCCAGGGAAACTGAGACTCTGCTTTGTTACAGACGTGTGCAGCAGCAGGGTAGGGTCGGTGACGTGAAGCAGAGGTCTGCTGTGGGGAGAGTCCAGCGGCCTGGTTGCGCAAATGGGAACAATTTAGAAAATATTTGGAGAAAACACAGATAAAAAGAGCATTCAGGAAGTCCCCTGGATGGTGCGGTGGGAGAGGCACGTGAAATTTTCTAGAATTTCAGAAAGACAGACACTTTTCTTAATATTTCAGTGTTCTTTTTAGAGTTTGGCCTGTGGATCGTTGTTCCTTTATTTAAAAAAATCACCATTTCTGTGGCCGTTTGCTCCATTTTTAGGGGCAGCTTTGCTGCCCAGCAGAAGGGCGTGTGCTTCTTCACATACACAACCACACGTAAAGAAGATTTTCTTCCCTGAGGATCTGACTCTGTCCTTTGGTGTCAGGACACCAGAACAAAAGGCAGGGGGGAGAAAAGATGGTTTTGCAAGAGCTGCTTTTGGCTCAGTGAGGTTTAACTGGGGAGAGAAGAAAGGCTCTTGCAGAGGGCGGTTCAGAGAAGGCTCCTAATTCTAGTCCCTTTGAATTACTCGGCTTCCAGAAACGCTGGAGGGATTTGGGTCTTGCTTTGGGATGCAGCTTTGGCTCGTGCCAAGCCCAGCGCTTGGCAAACGGAGGCCTGGCAGAGCGCAGCGGGGAGAGGGAACGTGCCACCGGCTAGGTGGCAAACTCGTCCCGTTAATGGAGAGCTGGTGAGCGAGCTTGTGTGCTCATTATGTTTTGCCTTCTGTACCGCAGCAGAACCTTCTAAATCCCAGACTCGTAAACCGAAGTGCGGGAAGGGGACTCACTGCTCGCGCAATGCCTACATGCTGGTGTACAGGCTGCAGACCCGGGAGAAATCGCTGACGATCGAAGTCCCAGGTAAGCGAGCTCTGACGCTCTTGGCCTCTCCGTTTTGCTTGTGTTGCTCCAGGCGGGCTGGGAGTCGGGGTTTTCCTCGGAGCCCCTTTTGCATCTGCTGTCTGTGAGCCCCCAAAAGTGCCCTATGGCAACTCGGTGTCATGACCAGTCGTACCCCTGCGCTTTCCGAGCGCTGAAATACTCTTAGCGTGATGATCCCACCCCTGTGCCCGCTCAGACCTCGCTACCTTAACCCCCGAGGCGAGGTGGGAAGGGGTTAGGAGGAGATCATCCCGCGGGAGCGTTGGGATCCGCAGCCGGGATCCCGCAGGAACCGCTCGGGTTCCTGAAGGCGAAGGAGAACAGCGTGGTTAAATGTCACTGGCAGTGTGCGTGCTGCACTGGAGGTGAATAATCCTGACAGATGTCAGGTTTCTTCTGCGAGCGCTCAATCTTTGCCGTATTGAGAATAAACGACATGAAAAGAAGAGGATGCAAGCCCTTAACAGGAGTTTTGTGCGAGCGCGTTCGTGCCTCGCTTCGGAATTACTGGGGGTGGCAGAAATCCCTGTAGGTTTGGCCCGTGGATTTAATGATGCTTCGCATTCGCGTGCTGCTCGATTAGAAGTATTAATTAGGCCCCTGGTGGTGATGAGGATGGAGGTGTGTTCCACCTTCTTCCCTCGGCTGCGAAGCAGGGACGGCGGAGGTGGTGCATCCCCTTTGGACCTGCGCTGTTCGTTCAGGTTGTCTGGATGGGGAGGGGGTGAATCGTACAGCTTCTTCCCCCCCCAAACAACAGCACCGAAACTCTTCCAGCCTCACCACCGCTAAAACCCACCCTCCCCGCCACACAGCGTGGGGAACCGGTGCCGATTCCTGCCGCAGATCTGCGTTTGCAGTCTGGTTTCCTGAGCTCTCCTGCGCTCCCTTTCCTCCTACCCCTCTGCCCAGAACAATAACTCCGCGAACGCCTCTCCACCCAGCTCCGAATTCCTGCGCAGCCCCGCGGTTGCCTTTGTTTCACGTGGAAACCTGCCAGGGAACGGGGAGCGAAGGGCAGCAGTCGAGCCGTGCGGTTGCGGGGAGGTTTCATGCAGCTGTAAATTGGAGGCGTGTTGGCTTTGATGCTGGGAGAAGCGGCTTTTCCAGGACGGTGGAGAGGCGTAACTTGGCTCTGACCTCGCGGGGGTCAAGCTGAATGTTTTTTTAATACTGCATGTTCTCCCAAGGTTGATATTGCGCTCTCTGGCCGCACAAGCATTAACCTTTCTGGAAATATTTTAGCTCTTCAAAACACTTCTAAAGAGGAAAAGGCTCCAGATAAGCAGTGCTTTACACCAGTCCCGCAAGGGAAGTGTTTTATCTTCTTCCCTTCTTTTTTTCCCCTGCTGAAGTTTGTTTCGTTTGGGTTTTTTCCATCGGCAACTGCAAAAATTCCCCGTTTCCCTCACCTTTCTGTCAACAGCAGGATCTGCCCTGGCTTATCTCCCATCTCCTGAGGGCTCCTTGCCCTTGGGTGTGCGACGTGCTCGACCCCTCTCGCTGGGATCTGCCTGTACCTGTGGGGCTGCACGTCCGGACACGCTTCAGGTCTATCCGCAGGGTGAAAAGCTCTTGCTTCTCCCCTGGGAATGGCGGGTCCGTGGCAGCCCGGAGGAGCCGCTCTCGGCGGGAGGCAGGGGAACGGCCGGAGCGAGAGGAATAGCAGGGAGGGACTGAGGCAGGCAGCAGAGTCCTGCCGTGCTCCGGCTCGGCAGCCTCTCTCCACACCCCGTTGCACTTTGTGCGACTGCCAGTACTCGGCGTAGGCTTGTTAGCAAGCAAAGGACTCTTAACACAGCAACCAGCCCCGGGTAAATTATTTTCTTGGGCTCCGTTGGGTTGCGCAGGACAGGTGCATTTAATCACCTACAACCATAAATACTGTAGAGAGAACGTCTGTGCACTTGGCTTTTGGGAAGGCCTTGTATGTTGGTAGCTGCGTGGGGGAATTTCTAGGCTTTCTTGTTATCCCCAGATAAAATTCTGTTATCCCCAGATAAAATATCTCCTCTCTGGAGATATTCAAGACCCGCCTGGACAAGGTCCTGTGCAGCTTGCTGTAGGTGACCCTGCTTCGGCAGGAGGGTTGGACTAGATGACCCACAGAGGTCCCCTTCCAACCCCTACTATTCTGTGATTCTGTGATTCTGTTTTATTAACATTGTAGATGCATTTCTGCCCATTTTAAACACTGTTTTCCTACCAGGAAGTGTTACATTTAGCATGAATATACTCTCTAAACTGTACGTACTCGCAACTGTTTAACTAACAGATAACAAACTCAGAGTTATTTCAACTAATCGCTTGCTCCAGAGCAGTCACAAAATAAACAGGAACATCTGGACCTCAAATGCATGGCGTACCTCTGCACCAGCTGCACAGATTAACTGCATGGAAAATCAGAGCAACAATACATGCAGTTAAGCATTTGGATCATAGCAGTTACTCATCACGTTATGCAATGTCAGCAATGAAGTCCACTGAACTAGTCTACCTGCCAGTGAAATGAGATCAGAAACATCACCACCACCCAGAGCTGCTGGACGGCAGCAAAGGGATAGGAACAGTGTACCGATGTCAGGAAAATGGGAGTCACACAGGAGCAGGTTGCTCGGCTCATAAGAACAGATTTGAGTTTACTGATCTTTCCCCAGGTTAGACTGAATGTAGCCCTCACAGCAGAAGTCTATTCAGAAGCGTACACGCTACATCAGCACGCTAGCATTCCGGACTTCAGCCTGACTGATAATAGCTTTACCTCATGTGTTGTACAACTTAAGCCTGTCCATCTCAGGTTCACAGTTCTGCACGGAGGCACATGACAATCCCACATACAGATGTTCACATACGCTTTCACACACAACAAAGCTATCCCAACACCACCAAAGTAACTCTCCTCCAGAAGACAGAACCAGGTTACTTATGACAGCTTTCCAGATACACGCTTTAAAGATGCCAATGCACTGCTTAAAAGCCCTGAGCAGACGAGAGCCTCCACAAAACCAAACCACTGCCAGAACCTGGAAACAGCTTGAGCTCTACTTCTCAGAGGCCCCTAGTCATAAAACGGAGCCTTTCAGAAAGTCGTAAGCAAGAGCTTGTGCTCACAGGATTGCCCTTATATAATCAGCACTGTTCAACTCCTGTTTGTATTTTGTTACTATCTGTGTCAGAAGAACATGTATTTGTGAGAATCTATCTAGAACAAAAGAAGCAACCAGTGAACTATTTGCCCTTCATGTTCTGAGTTCTTCGCAGCCTCTTTAAAGGCCAGGCACCACAAATGAATTACCAGACTCAGACAGATCGAATCAAATCAACTTGTTCACTAAACTTTGTTTTGTTTGAACGATAACCAAGTAAAATAAGTCCCTTAACATGGAAAGGAAGAACTCTCAAGTTTTCATGCAATGTTCTGTATCAAACCAGAGCTCTGAAAGAACAGCACGTGCTAGTAACTGTTCTTCTAATACACCACTATCTGAAGAGACGATCTCCCTCAAACCAGCATTTCAAGCCATCCTAAGAGACTTCCTTTTGTCTCATAAAACATCAGATATTTTGTTTTGAAATTACATGAACAAGTTGTGAAGACAGGTTCAAAAGGGTAGTCAGAAAAATCCAAACAGCTGAGTATTCAGACAGAACAGCTCAACACGGTCAGGTCAGCTCAGTGTTCCAAGTTCAGAGGTACGACCACGCGTGGAAGGCAGAAATAGGCAAGGCAAAAGTGCGAGCTTATTAAGACTTAAGATTCCTAAAACTATAGTTCATGTTACTGTTTTTTCCATAACTATTCTGTGTGCCTCTGAACTGTTTTTGTCTATGTCAATGGGAGGAAGGTCAAAGATAGACGACCTTAAATAGGTGTTAGTACACTCTTTGAAAGCACTTTTGAGGCAGCTTCAAAGGACCCCAATGCCAAGCTCCACACAAACACTATAAAAAAAGACTGACTAGCTGTAACTTGAGATGCTTAGATCAGTGAACAACCTGCTACATTCTCTTTTCTTCTTTGTCTGGTTAAAGAAAAGCTTTCTTCGTGATGAACAGAGCAAGCCAAAGATTCTCTCATTATTATTACAAGAAATAACACCAGCTCTCATTCCTCTTCACATCCTCAAGTAAACTCAACACAGGGGGCCCAAAACCTTTAGTTCCTTTATAGACAGCTTCACAGAAGAGGTTAGGGCTAAACAAATGCCCTACATGAAGGGACGGAAAGGTAAAGATGACTGCATTGCAGTCTGACCAACAAAAGGCACCCTTTGAGTGAATTAATTGGCTAACACTTATTTTACCTGTGCCAGTTGCCAGTGAACCCCTTGAGCAGGGGTTCTGTGTACAAAGTGGACTACTTACAAGCAGACTGAAAGCATAAGCAAGATAAAAGGAACTGAAGTACCCTTAAAAGCAAGACTTGCACACACAGAGGGCATCAGTCCTGACTACCAATTGGATGAATAAATTTGTCAGTAGGTTAAGTAGTTTAGAACATCATTAACAAGGCTGGATTGTTCTCAATTTTATAAGCAATGTTTTAAGCTATTATTTACACTTAATTTTTAAATTATTAAATAAGTGATGCTGAACAGTAAATTATTTATACAACTGTAAATGATGAATGAATTTCCTTTAACAACTGACATTATCTTCTGGTGTTTCATGTTGACAGCATATGAATACCATTAAAAATCTATCAAACACACTCTTAGAAAATACTATTTGCCTTCTTACAGGCTCCACATACTCCTACAAGACTCAACTGACAAGACAGGGAGATGGACTTAGGAAGCTAAGCCTAACGGAACAAGTAAACTGAACTTGCCCAGAACCAGTCCACGGCGCTGAGGCCAGCCACCCAGCACCCATACCATTAAGCTCCAACTCTCAGCCAGTGTCAACCTGGCTGCTGACATCACTCTCCCAGGCTCATGGCTCAGGAAAATTGTTGTCACACTTGCAAAGTGACAGACGCTCTGGACCAAAACTGTGTCAGCGATGGTTTTAACAGCTTTAGAGTAGATCACCAAGTTCCAGAGCCCAGGAGCTCTTCCTATCATTGTTTCAGTCCTACCTAGAAAAGATAGCCTAGTAGTACTAAAGAACATGAACAAAAGCAGTATCAGGAGTCAGTACTGAGAAGGCAAAAGGCACATCTAGGAAACCACCCCAAGTACTGTATCTGCTCAGGTAAGTGGTCACGATGCACATATTCCATAACACAGAACAGAAGATGCAAACTGCGTTTGTCTTCTGTGAGCAGGAAAACGTCATTGCTGTTCATTTCCTCTACTCCAGCATGCTGCAGAACAAGGAATTAACTGAGTAAGATTTAGAAGAAAGAATCAGCAGACAAAAGTGTTTATTAGGGAATCTCATGGTGATACCTGGTTAGCCAGCAGCTACAGAAACTGTGTGATAAAAGAAAAAGCACACATCATCTACCAAGCACTGAACACAAAAATCCATCTATTCCAGCACACTTGAAAAAGCTAAGCCCAAGACACAGCAATCTGCTATATAAGTACTGTTACTCAAAACAGCAGTAAACAAGCAAAAACCATAATTTCTTTACAAGAAGGCAGAACTGCCTGATAAAAGTGATGGCACTGGAGAAGAAAGACACCCGCGAAGAAAGCCATAAGGCTGTCTTATTGAGCTGAGGTGCCTCACCGTGCCTCAACAACAGGGCAACAGGCTACAAACCACCCACTTTCTCTATTGACTTGCTGCAACAGAACTACACTCTGCAGTCAAAAGTAGAAATTCCTGATTATTAAAGATGCACTACTTAATTAAAATCTGTTTTCAGCCACCAGTCTTCAGCAGATGGCTTCTCCTGTTCACTAACGCCCTGTAAAGACAGCTTTGTCCAATAAACATTTGTTTTCATCGTTACCATGTTTGGCCTTGCCTTTTAGCTGTTTTCAATGCTATCTGAAATAAAGATGCTCTTCAGTTAAAAAAGTCTTAGCTTCTGTATCTGAAGTGACATGCCCGATTTCTTTTGCAGTCCTGATAAATGCACAGTGTCTTGAAGCTATATAAAAGCAATGCCAAGCAATCCCAAGAGGCTGATTTTCTTGGAATAATCTTAAGTCAACAAAGCTTGATTCAAAATCCATCTTTATTCGCCCCTCATCTAAATCTCAGCTTGACAGAATGTTCCTTCTTAGTTATTTAGGAGAGGCCAAACTCATGCCTTCAGGTCAGCAACATAATCAATCATCAAGCAAAGAACATAAAATATGCAGCAGCATTCGGGCTCCCTCGCAAATTCACAGCTCCCACAGGCAGACGCTTTCAACTCCCTCTTAAAGAAAACAGGCAGATAATTCAACCTTTTGTTTGGACACAATACATCTGTAAACAGACCAAGGAAAATGACCATACGACGGACACCGTGTTCTGTATTGGGGCACACAAGTCAGTCACTCCGTAGTTAAAAGCAAAAAACCCCAAATGATTCTACATGGGCCACTATAGGTAATAAATGGCACAGGCCTGTTTTATACAGATCCTTAAGTTTGTGGTGTCGAGTTTGCCAATGTAGGTAGAGAATATATTTTTCCAATAAAGCCTACTAAAAAAAAATACTGTTCCTCTCCACCCTCAGCCTCTGATCCTCACCCTCCGTTGTTTACCACACCCTCAGCAGCAGCAAAACAGTTCTTGCAGGATTGTGATGTGATAAAGGGAAAGCTGAAATGCTCTTGGTGAAAATAAATTTTACCTTTAAAAAAAACCCAAAAAACCATGGTCCCACTTCATCTTCATCTCAATTCCATTTACAGAGCACAGCAAAGTATAACTGTGAACAACTGTTTTTTTTGAAAGTGTGTTTATTCCTAAATTGTATTTCTACTCTATTTCAGTACTTGTTACAGCAAACTGTAAAACATCATCCCATTTCCCATGACTAGATTATGGGATTTAGATGACCAATTCTATGTAAACACACACCAAAGAGGTAGATCCAAGCTGGCACAGCACCCTGCAGCCTGGGCCTGGCCCCGAACAGCGGGCAGGTCGCAGCGGTGGTTCCCAGCAGCTCCGTAAGCGCACCAGACCTTACAGACCACACGGGTGAGCACGCTGCTTCCGATCTCTCGTCACGGATTTGCCCCATGATAGCATCCACCTTTACCTTGTTTTTTTTCCAGCTTGCTTTGGTTTCCAGAAGCCAATTTATGAATTAGTACAAAGAACACAAGTTCCCTCAGTTCAAGGTCTGAGTCTTGTTTCCAGCAGAATACAGAGTTTTAAACCAGTCGTCCCTCCCCAAACTGTTACTGTAAGGCAGGTCCACGCAGCTACTTAACACAAGCCAAGGCTACACAGCAAAGAAATTGTGTGAATTCATCATCATGTAGAAAAATGTATGTCTTTTAACTACTTTTGCCCTTTTAGCACTTCTTTTAATAGTCTGTCATTTCTGTGTTCAAGTATTCTTAAAAGAAGCAACACCACCATTTCCGTAACGTAACGGCTTTGCTCATTTGCCCGATTCCAGCTTCCTACCAAAAATGAAAGCCCTTCAGTAAAGAAAATTATCACTTTTTCCAAGCCCTTCCTTTACTGACATAATGCTTTCTCACAGCCACTGTAAAAACATCAGGCAGCTTTTTTATTCTATTTCACCGCTTAATTCCAACACATTTATTGCATTTTTTAAGTGCTACTCATCTTCAGAACCGGGGTGACATTTTTTTTCTGAAACGGTAGCACCATCTATCAGCCATACATTACCCTAGATGGCCGGCCAATTGTTAGTCCATTATTAGTTTCAAGTTTTGTTCAACTTGATTTTTTTTTTTTTTTATGACTGCACAAGCATAGTGCTTCACAAAAAGTCACCGCTTTTCAGGTTTCCACAGAGGAGTAACCTAATTTGCCATTAAAGCAGAAAATCTAGAAACACTATGGCAGGAATTAGAAATAAGAGCGTTATGAAATCAATCTTTTGGCACAGCAACACTTCCAAACCTTCTCAATATACCAAAGCACCACAAAGACAGTGTGGAAGATGGAACTAGAAGTGCAGCTCACTGTTCAAACTGCAACTAGCCATGGAAAGCTCAACCCTGACTCCTTCTGAAGACATTACAAACACCCAAGACATCATAATGGACACCAGTGAGAACACTAGACTCAAAATTGTCTAAAAGAAATTCCTACTTTCAGTCAAAAAAACCCTTTTGTCTGCATCAGAAGACAGAGCTTCTAAAGTACTGGAGCCAGAAGGAAGTCTGAAATAACTAGATCCTAGAAGAGAAAAAGCTGTTTGAATTGGGCACATTCAGAAATAAGCAGTTTTATTTTTGAATGATATTCATATTTTTCTTCAAGCTTAGCAGAAACCAAACCTCTTCACTTTCACAGAAAAAAAATGTTTTACAGGCTGGCTAGGCCAGCTCTTTCCCAGACTCACAGAGAGAACTGCTCTACAGACCAGAAGACAACCTCATACTACTCACAGTCTCCTTCAACTGTGCCTGAAGGCTATCCTAGGTTTCATGCAATGCAGTTTCTTCAGCTTGTTTCAAAACTGTCTCAAAACTGCTGTCAATAAGAAATAAACCCTCTGTCTGTATTCTCATCAGTACAGGTTTATGTTATGTGTTGATGCTTGTGTGACAGCTTTTGTGCCCAAAGGAATCCTCTGGCCCCAATCCACAATGCTTACCACTTCCACACGACTGAGCCCTAGCAATGAAGATCTTCCACATTTCCATAGAGAGATGCAAATTTTCTGAAACGTGCAAACTGGGAAGAATTGAAGAACGCACTTTACAAAGGTATCCATCCTTTTTGTGCCTATTCACTGTCCCAACACCATCCCTTACTTCTCAATGAAAAGTGCATACAGGACCATAATGCGATTTGGGTTTAACAAACACCTTTGAGGACATCTATTCTTACTCCCCACCCACCTTCAGCTCAGGATATTTCACTGGTTCAGCTTTCATGCACAAAAGCCCCTCAATAGTTGCATGTGGACGAGCAATTGTCGGAATTTGCAGTGGATGAGAAGACAGGACTAGAACAGAGATCAAAGAAACGGGCTGTAGTTCCAGATCTTCAGTCAACTTCTTCAAAGTTTTAAACAGCAAATGAATGCTCCACTCCACCAAATCTTGTTCACTGGCTTTTCCTGAGCCATCTCCTATTGACAAGCAATGTTGGCCAATGAATGTTGCCACTAACCTAATTGATTCTGAGCAAAAATGTGGATTTCTCTCTCTCAGATACCAATTCCTATAAATATTGATAACGGTACTGACAGCCTTTATCAATTGCTCTGATGCTTACTCATGAAAAGCATTTAGGAGGAAAGACGTAACTTCTCATTAACAGTTTGTTTTCCCTTTACTTGTAGAGCCAATTTTTTGTTCCTCCCATCCCCTGGAAAGTTGCCTTCCCTAGTGTTACACATCAGCTGTTGCACAAGCGCTGCTACTGCTGGTACTCCACTACTCCTGCAAATCAGGACTTGAAGATTTACTCACCTGTTTGAACGGAAGAAGAAAAAACAATATCTGACCAAGAAACAGCAGATTTGGGGAAATGAACAAACAAGGACATGTAACCGAGCTGCTTTTCTTACACTAGAATACAACTCCTCAGTAATATAAATTCTGTTTGTTTCTGCCACTGCCAGACTTGAATTGTCTTTCCCTGTCACGGTCTCCTTGCAAAAAAACTGAGCTACACATCCCAAAAGGGAATCAGGGGTTAGTTCAAGCTAATGGAAAAAAAAGCCATTAAAAGTGCGCACAATAAATGATACAAAAGGTCAGAAAGTCAGCACTGAATTTCCCAACCATACAGAACAAGTGGAACAAAAAACCCCCACACACCCAAAACAAAACAAAGAACAGTGTGTAGCCTAGCTAGAATCCCAGCACCATTAAAACAGATTTCCTCTCTCGAGCAAGAATAATCATTTCACAATGAACAGATAAACCAAATCAAAAGCAGGAATTCTGCAGGGGAGGAAGAAAACTGCTACAGTCAATTGGACCAGAAACACCTTCCAGATAAATGACAACGGGCTATCAGGGACCTTGCTCCTCAGCACTGAACCCAGTTGTTACTGCGACGTAAGGGAGCCATCAACATACTAGCCAGCGCAGCTGGAAAGGTTTATCCCGATATCCTCGCACACGGTTTTTCCCTCCAACTGCTGCTAGGCCTCCAGCGTGGAATCTGCAATCCAGTAAGCAGAAACACGGGACTGGGATGAGCTGAGCTTTGTGAGTAAGTGTGAATCAAAAGACTGTTTTAAACTTACAGAAAAGAAATATGAAATACTGCAGTATTCCATTCTAGTAGTATTGAGCTGTGTTAGATATGCCAAATAAAGAAATACTAATATTTTCTGGCACTGCAGCCTAATGAATATAAACAGAAAGCATACGAAGATTCTAGGCTTTGTGAGAGCTCAAATCAAGAAAGTAAAGGGAAAACTTCATGGAGAAGCTGCTGAAGTTTATAAAAGAAATGGGACTGCATGGAGAGGAGCAGCTACAACAATGCACCTTCAGTGCTTGCACTGTCAAAACCACCACAGCAGGCTGAACAGACAGAGGACACAAAGACTCGCCCAAAAGTATCTATAATCCTCATGACAGGAACGATAGCTCTGCATCACCGCAAACGGACTCACATATGGACATGACGTGAAACAAACCCAGAATGGGATCTGACACAATAAAAGCCTGCTCTCTGGTTTATTTCTACATCACCTTACGCTGGAGTCTACTTGCCCAATATTTAATTTACAGCAAATACAACAGATTCACACAGAAGTGAATTATTCTCCCTCAGGTACAACTCTGCAATCACAACCCAGCCAACCTCACAGAACACAAGAGGAATAAGGAAATTAAAACAAAACAAAAAGCCCAAACCCAAGAAGTTTGGCAAGAATTCTCAGCCCTGTAAAAGCCAAGAAGGTACAGGTATAACAAGCAAATTAAGACCCTTCTTCATTTTCAGGAACTCGGTATAAACAAAATGAAGACTTCATGTAAACAATTTTGTCTTCAGTATGACATGCTTCTAGAAAATAAAACAAGTTAAACTGATTTAGTCTTAAAGTGAATTAAGCAACATGAAGCAGTATCAAGTCTGCGACTTCACAAATCATCAGTTTCACCATTTGATAAATATTTAGAACTAAACTTTTTTTTCCATTTCTAACCGCCCAAGTTTCTGTAACAGTCTAACCCCATAACTTCCCTAGGACTCCCCCCCCCCCAATCTTTGCAGGCTTTAAAAAACAGAACAGATACAGTCACATCTACTGGGTTTTTAAAACCAACATTTCTGACCAATGACAACTAGAAAACCACATTTAAAGTTCTTGCTGAAGATTATCAGGCTAGAGAACTCAAGCATTTTACAGCACGCTTTCTTCTCACAAAAGTTAAAGAATTCTTCCTAAAAATGTTCTTTTCCACACGTGAGATTGCAGATTCCTGAAGAAACAGATGGATAGACCTTACACAAAGCTTTGTGTTAGTGTCTACAGAGTAAGAAATAACAGTCTTATCAGTTTCTATTTGAAATATAGATAAATTTAAATGCAGTTAGCAAAAAGTTCAGTTGAGAAAAAAATTCATAGATAACAAATACCTATTTTTCTTTTGGCAAAATAAAAGAATTTCTTTTCCCTTGCAACTCATAGGATGACCACATAGACTCATCTGTAAAGATTAAATTAGTTCAAGACAAAGAATGCACCACAACCTGAACAAACAAATGTATTCCACTTACCGAAAGAGAAGCCCGTTCTGGACCACAAACTACATCTTCGCCAGACTGCTGACAAAGCAGAAGCTGCGGAGTGGCTTACAGCCGCGTTCTCTCTAGCCTTCCTAACTGTCCAGTGTCCAGATACACACAGAGTCATGTGAGCAGTCAACTGCTTGCACACAGCTCTTGACACCTTCCCTTTTGTGGTTTGTAACTACAATTTTCTGACAATTACTTGCTCAGTTACATTTTTATTATTTTCATCTAAAAACTGTTCTGGTTACTGTTTTAGAAAAAAGACAAGTTATAAAGAAGACAAGTACCAGTAACTGCCTCACAGAATTCAAAATAGAGCAGTTTAGACGTATTACCTGCGTGACAAATGAAAGCTTAACATTTCAGAGCATAAATTTTATCTTCCAATAACTTTGTAAGAACATAACTATCTAGATCATGCTACTGGCAAAAACTGTTTTAAACTGTAATAAACTTGCTCTGTTCAAGTTTAGACTAATAACTGGGGTTTTGTTCTATCCCATCTTCTCGGGCCAGCTAGGGCAATGATTCTCAGCAGACCACAAGTGAAGATGGCAGTCAGTCAATCACATCACAGGAGGCAGAAACACAACATTCCAAGAGAAAAGTTAACAATTGACTTTGAAGGGTTTTTTTTGTGCAAAGACAGATTTTTGGACTCACTGATCGAGATGAGGCTGTGGCTGCCCCATTTAATGGCATTCAGCCTCCATCCTGCAGAAGGCTATAAATACAGCCTAGGAAAACCAGCCACCAGAAGTTCTCTCACTACCTTTAATTTAGCTGGCATCTCACTCTCACTACAGAGCCAGAATTTCTCAGTCATCTCTAGTTCTTCACTCTGTCTGAAATGAAGACAGCCTGGTTCCCAGTTCGTGAAGAGAACCTCTCTCCAGAAAACAGAGGGAACACACTGTGGAGAGGCACGGAAGGACTGACCACACACTCCCAAAGCGGCCAGCCTGTCCGCTACAGCGGAACCTAAAGCTGGTCTCTGGGCCATGCCCAGCACGTATACAGCTGCAGCCTGTACCCGTGACACGAACACGTCTGCCAAGGCGCAACAACAGCACCAGGTAAGCGTCCAGCTAAGGATACCCTTAGGTCACGTGCCAAGCTATCACAGGAATTCTCATGGCTCCAACAACCCAATGTGCTTCCAGATTTTTCCAGAAGGATAAGAGGGACAGAACACCCTACTGATTCTTCCGACTAAGCAGCACACGGCACAGTAACGGACAGAGCACAGATCCAGAGACACAGCACACTGGTATCCAGACCTTCTGTGGAATCCATACTTGTGATATCAGTTTTGTAGCTGTAACTATCGCAAACTCAACCAGAATAATGTTTGTTGACAGTACTTTTTCTGAAAGACACCACAGAGTAAAAATCAAAGAAGCAGCCTAGAAGTACTTACCAGTTGTGCCCAGTACAATTTCCCCATCTCCTTCTGCAAGAAGAGATCCTAATCCTAACACAGGGCCAATTTCTACCTAAGCAAGCTTAAAGTTCACTCCACAGCTCCAGAAATACGCAGCACTTCTCACTGCCTTTCCTAAAAGGCTGCAGCAGGCAAACAACAGAACAGCTGTTGTGTTCCGCTCCAGTGACGGCTACATTTCAGCGGTGGATTAAGTGGTCCAGAACCATCCTCACCTAAGCCACAGGGGTACAGTGAAGCCTGTTTATAAAGCCATGCAATGATGAGACACATGAAGCATCTTTATGAACTCCAGTGTAGTCATGCTGGGTACAGCGCTACAAGACACAGAACTTGAAAACTCTACAGTTACAAATTAATGTCTTTGTCCTGCTGTTATACTGCAGTGTATTTTTATTTGCATTTTAATGTTCTTGCATACACCTTCAGGGCAGGAATCCTATTATCTTAACTATCTATATTGTCACGTAACTCTACAGTGCTTCGAAAAACATCAGTGACAGTGAAAACTAACCACATACAATATACACTAATTCATTATCATCCTCCCTCTAAACTACAGTAGAACGTTGGATTCAGTAGTACTGAGGACATTTAGCTGAGAAGTTTCTTTAGACGATTTTGTTTAGAGTTTCATTGCAGCTTAAAGACTTGGGGAATAACAAATCTATATTTAAACAAGCGTGCCTGAAGGTTTCCAACAGGTCAGACAACTCAGCAAAATAAAGCAGCAAGTACATACACAGCCATGAGCACCTACGCTTTTTTTTGGTAGCAATTTCCACTAAGGAAGTGATGAACTTCAAGACAAAAACCAAAATACATTCTTTCTACGTAGCAATTCTTCAGCTAAAACAGTTCTTTAGCTAAAAGAAGATAAAAGTTAGAATTATTAGAATGTAGGGAATGCCTTGGACTAACGCCTTCTTAGCTTTAATCACAAATAATTGCCTCTTCTTATACTAATGAGCAAGGCAAAATGGAAAGTAATTTAGACAATTCATTCAGGGTAATAGCTTTGTGAGCTAATATTACTGCTGAGAGATTCAGTCTCAATTTCCTCGAGTACAATAACAGAGCAGCAGTAAGTTTGTCACTTCAGGGAGCTTTTCCATCCTATGTAAATACAAACAGAAATCCCATTATCTATTGATAAGAAAACCAAAGCAAGTTAAATAAAGTTTCATATGTTACAGTTTCTTGTACCAGCCATCCGCTCCCTGCACCGCAAGTGTAAATAAAATACTTCACTTACTGAAATCAATGAGAAACCTTCCAAATCCTTGCCTTTGGTATTGGGGCATGATCATTATGCAGGAGACATTGTACTTCTGCTGGCAAAGCTTTTCCTGTGGGAAGGAGAAACAGATCAAGTATGTCAAAGCACTGCTGAAGTGGGCAATTGCCTGCACCTGCCACTGTCCTTGTAAAATATCCCAGGAAGGTGAACAGATGCACGGGGTCAGCACCAAAGTCAAATAATTCCAGGTTAATACTTCATGGTAAGAAGGAAGTACCAAAAATAACTAATAAAAAAATATCTTGAAGGGTTCCTACTCAGCATCTTAAAAATTAAATATGTTGTCTAAACAGCATTATGAAGTTTAAGTGCTGTAAAGGGGGAGGATGGGAAGAAGAGGGAAGTATTTTCATGCTTCACTGACCATTCTGTCAAGGATATAAAAGTGGAAAATAATATCCATACACATGGTGAAGTTGTATTTTCTGCAATTGCTACACTAAGTGCCTGCTGGTTTCCATCTTTATTTTGTCTTTTCTCTCTGAATGAATCCAGGGTTGGGGTGGAGGAACCCCATCCCCACAGAACTAAGAAGTCTTACTTGAAGCGTACTCTAATTTTTTGAAAGCTGAACTCTTCTCACCTGAATCCACATTAAGGCAGAATGCTCAGAAGCCAGAGCTCTTTCAGACAGACTGAAGTCATATAACATACGGGCAACGGAGGCAAATATTACACTGACTGTATAAGACAACAGAAGGAAGAATCTGAACTAGGAAGCTGTTCTAACAATGTAGGGTTATAGGTTCTTTCAGGCTGATCGATAAAAAGGAAGAGCCTCGAAGCCTTGTTACCTTTAGAAGGTTATGCACACAAAAATCCCCAAATCAGCACGAGGTAGTTTTGAGGGAGACCAAGTAAGTCAACCAAAAATATCCAGGTCAGCATAACTGACAAGAAGTTGCGGCAAGCACACGGACAGTTTAAGACACCACCTA
>Ga0181612_168844_pt1 | contig 18764 bp, 11 predicted proteins | sample HoacroProtozoa21_FD_119630 | JGI IMG/M metagenome (GOLD analysis project Ga0181612, IMG submission 119630) | Hoatzin crop microbial communities from Cojedes, Venezuel. Combined Assembly of Gp0051906, Gp0051904, Gp0051908 | reverse complement strand
TCCATTTCTTCTATATAATGCAGCTTCAATGAAAATATGTCATAAGGGACAGCAATTTGCAAAAAGTGGGGGAAAAAAATTACCAACCAAGGTTCATAACATATACACATGTATATGCAGGACATCTACACTCTATATACATATTTAATATACGTATGCATGAGTATATATCAGGAGAGAACCAACAGGTATGTTCTCCACATACATAAATCAAAATAGCGTAATATATGTGTGCGTATAAATATGTATTATACACACACAGTACAGACATACCCACACACACGCCCGAACATATGTATTATAGAAATCATCATGTATGATTGCATGAAAGCTCAGATGGAACAGTACACCAGTTACTTTTTTCTAATAGAAACGCAAGGAAGACAAAATTCCATGGCTGAATTGTGGCCAGGAAAAACCGTGCCATATCCATACCGAAAACGTGGAATGCAGTACAGCCTGATGACAGAACTGGAGCAGCGTTCTCCATTGAAACTGAAGCCTAAGTTAGCCAGGAGTTTCACCAGTGCTTAAATGTGACTGAGCAGGTTTCTGACAGCTGCTTTCTGCTAAAAGGATATAGAAGCTCCGCTTAGCCAGAAAACAGAAAATAAAATACTTACAATTTACTTGCATATGCAAGATCAGTTAGATGCAAAGTGCTAACATGTTAATGGTCAACTCTGCAGCTCGTTTTAAAATCTGTTTAATGGTAAAATGTAATGAGCTATGTTTCTCTTGATACGTTTGATGACATCCCCACTGCTCAGAACAGAGCACAGGGCTACCTTCTGCTTACTGCTTGCATTACGGGAAACACAAACCAAATTCCTTTTTTCTCCCTGGGGCTGAAAACTGAAGATAATTTTCAGTGGGTGCGTTTTTCTTGTTTTGAACATTTACCTCTAAAATACAATGCTGGGTTAACCTTTTAATATGCTAGGAAGCTTTGCATCAGGTTCTAAAAAAGTTTGTGTTCATCTGCAAATCAATCACAGTTGTACTCAAGCACAATTGAATAGCTGGGAAATTCTGCGTAAGTTCAAGCAAGTGCTCAGGGCCCAAGACAGCTGCCACTACAGTCACGACGAGAATTTCCCTACTACATAAGCAGAGCTGGGTTGGGCCATTAAAGCTGATTGCTGCTAGCAAGAGAAACTGTAGAGATGTGGGGACAAGGAGGAGCTGGAATGGAGGCAATGGAGCAGAGAAGCAGAAGAGGTCGGTGTTGCAAGAGGCCCCAACAAGTATTAATATAGAAGAAACAAAAGCAGAAACGTACCAAGGAAACTCCACTGTGAGGGCTGAGGTAACACAAAACAATGGTGACCAAGCTCAGATCAGTCACTGATGTCATCCAAATCCCTCAGAATTAAAAACAACCTTGTTTGGCACAAGTGCTTACCTGCTAAACATACGTTACGTGGATAGTCTCTCTCTCTAGCTCACACACTTACTCATCTTACAACTAATGTATGTGTGTGATACAACGCATACTCCATCTATACATCTGTATGCATGTATATACAGATTTAGACTGATTGCATTCATATGTATTTATTATACATCATGAGGGCAAGTCCACATTCAGCAAAGTGCTACCAACATCTCATATACAGATATATCTCTCTGTACAGGTATACACAAAAATGGGTCTATTCTTCCCCATAAAGGCATAAAGATTTATGCTGCTAACGCCCATTACCACCAAATAAGCAGAAGGAAAGGCCTCTGACAACTTCCACCTCCCTGCCCTTTCACTTATATGCATATGTGCCAGAAACGAACTGAGGGGAGAGGGGGAGGGATGCCTGGGGGTATTAACATACTGATAGAGAGGGGGGATATAAAAAAAATTTTTGAAAATTGAGATTTGATTTGCAACTGCTTAAAAAAAGCCTTCAAAAAATCCAAATGTCTGTGCAATACTGGAAGCTCTGTTCTTCTAAACAGATTTTTAAAGTCACCAGGATCATCATCATTAAAAGTGACACTGTATGAATAAATAACAATTAGGTTACTTTCTCCAGCCTAAATAGAACAGTATGAAGAGTAAGCCAATCTGTAAGAATGTTTCTGACTTCTCACAGTTTCAAGTGAGAACTCCCATAAAGAAATCTTCCTTCTCCAATTATGAAAAAAAAAAAAAAAAATTTAAGTGGCCATATTTAAATTCAGAATTTCACAGCACAAGTGAAACTCCCTGGATTGAAAGTGTATTTTGTTCTGCAACCTCACATCAGCAATCTGGGGGCAAAATTAATATATGTAAAGACCCTCAGGAAAGAAAAGACTCTACTTTGAAGACAACATCCTTTTACAGAATGGAGATCCCTCCATAAACAGTGCCCTTTACAACCTAATTTGAAAACACAAGTACACTGATCGACAACATTTTCCAAGCCAGAGCACTGGAGATTCAGGTATTAATTTGCAAAGATACAGCAATTCCCACACCTCCCCATCCCACCAAATGCAAACCTTCCCATTTACATTTCTCCTGAAAAACACCACTCATTTCTGCCATCTCTCCTCCTTCCCCATTTGTTTTATTTAAAGGCTGTCTTTGGGAGCTTGGTATTTTCATGGCATTTTAAACAGGGCTCAAAGCAACTCATTTAAAAAACAGTAAAATTGACATGATATCAGAGTTAGCCTTATAACAGAAGATTATGTAGTAGAGAGTTTCACTTCTTTATACAACAGTGAGGACATAACAACCCCCTACTAAATAATCACATTTCTACAATACATTCCATCACCTCTCGACTACTTTTCTCTTTACAAAACTATGACCTACATACAATATACACACTCGTATCGCACATACATCCCCCCCAATGCATATTTTTTGTGTGTATATATAATACATACATGCACACAAGCAGTCTAATTCTATTTATAAGTCACAGTGGGAATTCCTTTGTGAGGAAAGGAGGGGAAAAATTCCTGAATAAGACACTGTAGATTCCTAATGTTCCGACTTTTCAAATTCCAACTCACAGAGCTAACTGGAAATAAATACATTTAAAAAAGAAAAGGTCTTACGAACTTGGTTCACAACTTCCAGCTACAGTAGTTGGATATTTTTTAATTTGATCTATTTACCCTGTAACTAAATTTCTAATCATAGGTACAAACCACAGATAAATTATTGCAGAATGTAACACTCAAAATAAAAATTAAAAAGAATTATAGGAACAGTAATATAAGGATTAAAAAGAGTTCTATGCTTGTTGATACAGGATACCATTTTATTTATATATATATATCTATATATAGATATAGATATCTGCAAGGTAGCAAAGAATAGCTGTACACCTTGACACGGCAAAGATCCAGTGTAAAAAGGTGCTTCACTAGTTTGTTTTTCCAAAAAAGCATGTATATAATTTTATAGCTATTAAAAACACATATGCAACATAATTCATTACACTCAATACAGCTTTAGTATAAAACTTATAATTTATGAGGTGGTGTTAATAGCATAAATTAATATACCATTTCTCTTAAAATCTACAATAAGTATTCTGAAAGCTCATTGGGGAAGGGTATTTTTAAATAAAAAGTTTAAAGCTGAGCGTGATGAAAAAGATTCTGTATGTTGAACTTGAGATGAGAGCCCCGAGAAGAGAAAGAGTCCCTAAGCCAGACACCGTGGACTATAAAACTGAACAAAGATTTCTCCTTCTTGCGCTCTCACTTAGGTGACGCTCTACCTTAAATTATTATTTACTTTTAAAACTATTTACTTTTTTATTTTTTGTTAACTGCCCTTATTTCCACAAGGAATCCCTGAGACATACCCAAAACTGTACAGTGATGGTCATCACTGTTCAGAGAAACTGGTTCAACCCCTTCTGGTAGGATGTAGCTATTTTGCATGAGAATTGAACTGTCCATCACTTCAGAATGAATCTATTTGCACCGGAACCAACTACACTGTTTAAGATGCAGGCTAGCGAGTCATTTCAGGGTAAATCAGTCCACTCCAAGGTAGAAGCCAACGCCATCGCAGTTAGCTACACCAGAGCAATCTGCACCAAAGTTAAAATTTTCCAGAGCATATCTGGGAACATTACCTATCCAGAGTTCACCTCTATGGGCACCGACTGACAATGACAGAAAGCAGGTAAAACATTAGCATTACTGGACCAAGCTCAACACGCGCATGTGGTCGATACGCGGGTAACTCTGGACATGTCACTGTGTGTATGTTTGGGGGACTAGCAAGGGGAAGGAGCAGGAAGAATGCATTTTTCTACATAGAGTAAGTACAGTTTTAAGGTCAAAAGTCCAAGTTTCATCCTGTTCACTTCCAAACCAAATTCTACCAGCCAGAGTAGACTGAAAAGGTTCCAACACTTACTTCAAGGAGAAAGAAAAAGAAAGCCTTCTCCAACTATTGCTGTCAATCTACAGCCAAGCCCACTTTCTCCTCTCCCGCTTCCACTACGTTACCTTACTCCATAGCAGCCAGAGAAGGGGTACTTGAAAGCAGAATAAAACAGGGGAAAGCAAAGAACCCAACAACCATGAGAAGTAGCAGAACAAAGGGAAAAGCTCCCAAAACAGTTACATTTTTTTTTTTTAAAAAAAAGGCCAAAGACATGAGTAAGAAAATTGTTCTAAGACATACCTTTTGTAACTCCTTCTCCTCCACCAAACTTTTCTTTCCCAACAACAGTGTTTTTGTCTAGTTTTAAACACACAACCAAAACTTTACCTGATAGAGCTAAGGTCTCTCATGACCAGACCTCTCCTAAAGTCCAAGTTTAATAAACACAAATGTAGATTTCTCCACCAGCCCTCTTTACTTTTAATTGGGCTTGTGGGTACGAAAAAGAATATTTTAAATTTTTCTTCATGACTTTCTACTTTTCTTAAATGAAGAGGGACTTGTGAGAAGGTAAACTCTTGCTAAAAATGCCTGCACACTCACTGCTAGCGTGTGCACTTGCATGATCAATGTTGTGCCCTCAGCATCTAGTTCATGACATATTATCGTGCTGTGAAACATCATCTTACTGATCTGAGAAATACTTTGATCTATTGCACTGTCGTTCTAACATCCAAAACGTATGTTATGAATTTACAGTCAGATTCGCTCAGGACCATGGAAGACTTACCGGTTGGCATTACTTACATTGGAGAAGTATCTGAGAATGGGAGAATAAAAGAAAGAACGATGAAGAATGTAGAGAGAAAGAAAATCAAGGAGGTGCGAGAAGCAGCCCACAACATCCCATCATTAATAGTCACCCAAAAGATCAGAAAGACCTTGTGACCAGAAGGTCAGAAAGACCGAAAGATCCGGTCAGCACATTAGCCCAAACCTATTCCTTCAGTTAATATTTCCACCACCACTGGACCATGCAACAGGCCTGCACAGCATACTCCTTCACATGTATTGCTAAGAATACAGAAGCAAAAATAAACATTCCACCAGGGAAGCTGTCCAAACACCCACACAAATGCCTCACTGTAGAAGATTACTGCAGGCAAGTTTTCTATTGTTTGCCTGCTGAAAGCACCTCCCGCCACTGCCCCTGCACCCCACAAAGTCTTGAAAGATGAAACTGCAGGTAGCTGGCTCTTCTGAACATTTTTCCCTCCTCTCTGCCCAAAGGCTCATACTGTTGGGAGAATTCACCAGTGGATTCAGCTCGCTGCAGCACAAAGGCATGGAGAAACACTCCCGGAGCCCTGCTGATGCCTACAGGGAAATGCAGTAGCCACGATGATGCAGAAGCTCAGGGAGCAGCTGGAGGTCAGAAGCAGATTAACCACCCATGTATGTAACCACCAGGGCCAGCTTCCTAGGGAAGACACCAGTCCACTGTTTATTGTACTTCTTTGTGAGACTCTTCTTTCCTGGCAAGCAGATTCAACCCCAGACTGTATTTAGATGTGGTTACAGCAAACATTCAAACTGAATTCGGCTACTGGTTTGCAGGTGCAGTCCTAGGTCTTGCGCCTTGGCCAAGCCCCTGAAGCCAGTGGCATCACACTGTGCCTAACAGCTCACACAGAACTTCCAAATTTTTCAACTAATACCCATTTCCCTTTAAAAAAGAAAAAAAAAAGACACTTCCCTTGGCTTCTCTTTGCTATTATGCATGGCTCCCCTTTTGACATTTTTTTCCTTGCATTCGTACTTCCAATATCATCTCTGACTTTTGCCTAGCAGATGACAAGCTTCTCAGGGCCTTCCAATGCTTTCCAAATGAGAACTACAAATCCTCATTTCACTAACCTGCTGAATGAAGTGGGAAATCTAGCTGTTGCTGTCTTTTCCACAATGCCCGAGGCAGACCAGCAACTGTGCTACCTCTCAGCATTATCGATTTAAAGCCTTTATACCCAACCATACAGAGAAGCATGCTACTAATGAGATGGGAACTAAGCAAGAAGCTGGAGGAGCTGGAAGGCAGGAGACACAATGATGCATATTTTCCATCTTCTTGCATCATACATGCATCTTCTTGTATCATAGTAATTACAAAGAAAAAGAACAAATCAACTTTGAGGTATCTAAGTGTGTATGGCTCCCCTCAAAGTTGGCGTAAAGTCTTCCTAAGTGAAAACAAACATCTAAGCATGTCTTACAGAACGCCTTACACACCAGGCCAGCACAAGGCTGTTCCTTGGTGAGCCTCTGTACACTGTCAAAGTTCATCGTGTGTTAAGTACTTTCGTACAAAGCCTAATTGAGGTGCTATTATTACCAAAAATGATGTTACTGGTATTCTAAGTCTAATCTTTTTTTCCAATTCTTTAAAATTCAAATCTTATGTAAAGAGATTAACTTTTAGGTTCAACTAGCTTTATTCCATTTGTTAACACGTAAAGGGTATGACAGATATCGACCATCTCAAATCAATGGACTGAAATTGCTACACTGGCTCTTTGGTGAAAGGGTGATTAGAGTGCTAATTGCTATAGGAGGACATGATACTCAAAAACCTTTGCGAGAGAACATAGATTCTACTTGGGAACCACATAAATAACAGCCTTGAGAACTACATTAACCAGACCTGCCGTATTTCCCAGAGGAAGAGGTGTGAAACATCTCTGGCTGCATATACCTCTCAGATTGGATCTCTCACATCCAACAGCAAGACACCGATTCACTGAAGTCAACAGGTTTTGTAGCTGTAGAAGCCCACCTGGAATGATCCTCCTTGTAAAGCTAAGATCAAGACCCGTAACTGCTTGGTAGGCTGTAACCATGAAATCGGCGGCAGTGAAAAAACAGGAGGTGAACCAGGAGAAGGCAAGAGTGGTGGCCTATTTCAGAACTCTATGTCAGACAGGACAGAGGGATTCCTATTTCAAACATATACAAACCGAAGTCTATTTTTAAGAGTGCAGCTTTATTGCAAACCTAGTTTGCTCACTGAAAAATGTTATGTAGCCACTTTTCAGGGAAGAGTCATCAAGGGATATACAAAAATTGAAGCCTCAGCAGGGGAAGGAAGTTGGTATCCTAGGCTAGCTTAAAGGAATGCAGGTACATAATGGCCATTGATTTCAAATGAGAATTACAGACCTGCATTGCTTTGACAGATTTTGAAACTCCCTGCCTAAATCAATGCTCAGATTAGGAGCTAGATTTTGTTCTGAGTTAGACCAGTACAAACTCACAGTGACCTTATACCAAAGAGCTCCTCCACAATTTCTACCAACGTGAGCAAGCAGAACTTGGCTCTCAGTTCCTCTCCTCCTTCCCCCCCCAGCATTTGCTAAGAAAGAGAAATGTAATGCGGGGCAAATACACACTGCACTAGCTGCAGCTTCATTTAAGAGTTTGATGGGCACAAGAATGATCTCAAGACCAAAGTCCTGAAAACAATTTATAGAAATTCATATCCTCTAAAATGACATGAATATACAAGCAGATTAAAGAATTAACCATTTGGTATACTAGTTCTCCACTTTTTTTCAGCCAGTCATCCAAAAACATTGAAGAAGATATACGGACACAACGAAAATCATTTGCAAATCAAACAGCTGTCTCCTCAACAAAGTATGGGGAACATAATACAAAAATAAATAAATGCCTCGTCAGATTTGCCTCATTTCACAATACCACTGGGCATTCCTCAATCAGCAGGACAATCACAAGCAGGATTTCATATGCTTCAATTCAACTTTTTACATGATTTTAAAACATTTAAATGTTACAAACATATTTAAATCACCACTTAAAAATATTCGGCTTATATTATTAAGATCTATTTTACCAAGTATGAAATAAGGACTTCATAACAACAGAAACATGAAAATCATTTTTGTTTCCTTCACCCACATACACTTGCAATTTCAGAAAAGGACATATGCATCATCCATACTCCTTTGTATTTAAGGAGAACAAATCTTTCAAGAAAAGAGGGATAGTATGATTGCTATGATAGTAAGAAGACACAAGACCTATCCCGTTTAAATTCTGTTCCTTAGCAAGATGGAAGGAGAGGTTTGGGTCAGAGATTTTGGTGTGGGCCTGACTGCTAACAAAATGAATTTCTACAGCAACTAAACTTTGTTCAATGATCCCTTACTCAAACAATTTATTAGGCCTCCCTGTTACATGTGCTTGATATTTTTAACTTACTGAATTAGACTAGAATACATGCAGTAGGATGTTTTACTGTAAGGTACAACGAAACCTGTCTTCTGCAGTAACGTGGGATTTTCTATTCTCTCTTATCTGCATCTCAGCAACAAATGAAGAAGCGTAGAGACTTGTTATATTAAGTAGGAGCTACTTTTACAGTCAGAGTACAGTAGCACGTTTGGGCCCTATAAAGTCACAAGCAAATTTCTTTTTTCCCTTAGGATAAAGAGATGCACGTAAACACCTCAGAATTTCTGCTGCTGTTATCTCTTGGACTAAAAAACATAAAATAAAATTTTTTAAAAATCTAAAAGCTACTGGACTTCTTTCTTTAAGAATTGAAATTACTACCAAAGAGTCTGAATACTATATTTAGCAGGTGGGCAGTAAAAGCAAAATTGTCCTGCCAACAGAAGGAATTCTTATTTATTTTGCTTTAGTGATTTCTCTTCTGGTTAGCCATGACTGCTAATAGGTACCTGCTAGTTCCTTACATACATTCAGCTTCCCATACAGAGCATCAAACATACAAGTGTTGAAAAAACTACATGGCTCCAAGACGGGGGGAAAAAACTAACAAAGAAAGTCTCAGTAGCTAGATATAATTTGAGAAACGCATCCATTGGAAACTTACCGAAGGGTCTGACCTAGACTTGTGTGGACAGGCAGAATACCAACCAAATTCTTCCAGTTTCAGCTGATAAATACCTCTCAGCCTGTCAGACACGGAGTTCTGGACAAAGCCACATTTGAAAAGGCAAATCATCAATGCTAAAAGGCCACAGTTATTCAGCAAGGGAGGAAATTTCTACACAGGAATCTTCACTAATCCATGATCTATTTCAATCCTTCTGGTTTTCTTTCTTTTTTTTTTTTTTTTTTCCCCTGGGCTAACTTTGTATCAGCCTTCAGATTCTGGGCAACCAGTCAACTGATCCCCTTGCTGCTCAATGAATTAAAAATCATTATTATAAAAAGGTCAAAAATCAGCATGCAGTAAGAACAGCAACCAGTTCTGGAAGGGGACAACTCCCACTTCTTCACCAAAAGAAGAAAAGGAACTGTTGCTCCCTGCACCCCAAACACACGCACACAGAGGAGGTCAAGAGACTATTTTAAGAAACTGCCAAACTCATCCTTGAACCATGGTCTTGATTTAGGACTTCAGTGCACCATTCTCAAATCAATGCGTGCAGCCAAGTTTTCCATGCCAGATGCTACCTTTGGAAAAAAGTAAAATAAAAAAAAATAAAAAAAATCAAGGGACTTCCGCCCACTGGAAAACTTTCTACCAGATGCTAATGGGACGGCAAGCACTGATCCAAACCCTAGGAAACAGTAACATGCATCAGTAATCTGAGGTATCTTCCCATTTCTAGGTCTTACTGCTAAGATCAATTATATCCAGTAACTGTGCTGTATCCTTAAGGAATTACTGGGGAACAGTGAACCCGCCTGCAATAAATGAGCACCGGTGCGTAACAAGCACATGTGAACGCTACAGCAAGGTTCACAGAGGGCTAACCCTGGTCAGTACTGAAGCAGGGGTTTTCTTCTTAACCCCCTCCTAAAAAAAAGGGGAAGAGAGGACAGAAAAAATAAAGAAAAAGGAAAAAAGGAAAGATAGAAAACACAGGTCCCCTATCTACCTGCACAGAGCCAGGCAGACAAGCTCAGTTGGAGGTGGTGAAGGGTGCAGATGCGTTACTGGTACTGGTAGTGGTGGCACCGGTCACTGCGAAGCCCGTGGGAGGAGCTATGGAGCTGTGGCTGGGCTGCAGGTCCTTGGGGATGCCACTGTGGGAGCTCAGCTGGTGCCCAAAGGCTGCGCTGAACTGAGGGAGCTGCTGTTTAGGGGAGGTGGAGGCCATGAGTTCAGCGGAGGCAGGACCCATGCCACTAAAACTGGTCTGCGGTAACCCCGGAAGCACACTGGAGCTGTTGGGGGTCACAGTGGCGAAGGCAGGCTGTGTGGTCTCTGAGTGCGAGGTGGTAGGTGGTGTGGACAGGGAGGTGGACAGGAGGTGTCCATCTGCACCAAGAAGGTTGCTAAACGGAGAGGGGTCCCCAATATTGACAGGAAGATTCCCCCAGTGAGTTCTGGGGTTGACCACCCCGCTAAGTGGCACATCCAGCTGAGTTGGGAGCAAGTGCTGTGCCATCATGGGCATCTCTGCTGAGAAGGTAGCTGCCAAGTTATCACCAGAAAAAGATGTGGTGTGAGGGGATGTGATATGGTCACTGTAGGGAGACGGCACATGCTCACTATCATAATGGCTTCCATGGGGTGAGGAGTGTGAATGGTCACTGCTGTATTGCTGTCGTGAGGTGATCAGGTCATCTGCCTTGCTCAGCAGCTGGGCAGGGTGGGGCCTCTGGGAGGCATGGCTGCCATCATGAAGTCCATGAAACTGTCCTGGGAAGGCTCTCTCCCCAAGGCCACTCTGGCTTATGAGAGTGGCAGAAGTAAGGCCGACGTTGGCTGGGGCGGAGAATTGCCCCTGGATCTGCCCTGCCAGGGGCGTAGGTGGGTTGGATAAGGTAGCAGAACGGAGCAAGTTCTCATCCAGCTCCAGACCGGAGAAATTATCATGTACTATACGCCCATTCAACAGCTCCCCCAGATCCGTGTTAACCTCTCGACTCAAGGACTGCATTCCTGGAGCTCCAGCACCTGTAGAGAACACCCCTATCCCTCTATCTGACAGCTCCTGAACTGGCACACCATCTGTCTGTGTAAGTACTCCAATGGTACTCAGGCACTCAAGAGAAGTTACAGCCTGTAGGGCCCGTTCCAGTTCTTCAGCCTCTTCTGTAGTCGGAAGGAGATCTCCATTTTTACCTGCAGAAACAGGGAAACCAGAAGTTAGAGCGCTCCTCTCTGGTGAGCCTGGCACTGACACTCTAAGGATGCAGACGTACGGACAGTTCAGTACAGAGCTGCAGAGTATGACAATCTTCCAGAATGGCTCACAGTACACAGAAAATTTCCTTCACCAGTGCTCACTAGGTAAGCAAGGTCAGAAAAATGAGAAATTACACCTTCCTCGTCAATGGAATTCCTTCTCTCTGCCCTCCTTTTCCACATACTACAATACAAGATGCCTCCCAAACTCACTAGACAAAGTAAACCTGGTTAAATAAGATTTTCTTTAATGCTGCAATAACATAAATAGTCCACAAACTCCCTTCTATTTACCAAATTACAGCTTGGATCTAAAATTTACATAGTCAATGTAATTTAGGTTCATTTCAACTCAAACACAGTCGGATGTCATGTCATGTCATATCAGAAAATGACCAAAGAAATCACATACTCCAACTCTGGGCTGTTCTAATTTCTTTGTTATCTGTGATAGGTACTGAGCTTTAGAATCCAGAAATTCAGGCATAGTTCTGATCAAAAGCTTGTTTCAAAAATGTATTTAAAGATTTTATTCACACTCTCTTCTCCTTTTATCAAAGGGCAACATTGACTGTGATTCCAGCCCCACTCGATGGCAGAAAGATGCCATTACTGAGAATACTCATGATTAAAATGCAACACTGACAGTCAGTAAAAACATAAAATGAATTATTAAAATACTAAACCAATTAGGATTTTCAGAGCAGTAGTTATAAGAGCAAGCACAGAACTACACACACCAGTCTTCTTAAAGTCTGCTTTACTTCAGAGCTCACAAACAATAGAGCAAATGCACACTTCCTTGTCCAAAAGTTATTACCTCTGTAGAAAAGCAAGCAACCCCTCAAAATGCATTTTAGAAACACTCACTTCTTCAGTTCACTGACTGTGTTCACGTTAGCATAAAGTAAAATAAAATGGTACCTTCAAAGAAATCAAAATCTTGCAAGTCATCAGGCAGCCGTGGCAGGACATCAGAGAAGTCCTCCTGATTCAATTCCAAGTCGTGTGGAATGTCTGTGATTTCGTTGGCGATATCATCAGGCAGCTCATCGGCACTCAGCTCTGGTGTGGAGGGGCTCCTGGACAGAAAGTACTGTTAGTATTCCACTCTGATTCCTCCAAACAACAACCATGAATGCGTATCAGTCTATGACTGGTGTTTCTCCACATCTCTCCCTCCCTCATCATCTAGGAAAAAAATGCTTTTAGAAAGTTTCTTTAGGAAGTTTATGCTTAGCCTAATGATTAGATACATAGGATGGGCATCAGGAGCAAGACATTTTATCGTTCAAACTCAGTAATTGCTCAAATCTAAAATGATCCACTCTAAGGTTTTTTTTCAACAGTCACACACAGATGCAATTTCTAGCCCCGCTCCAGATGCTGATCAGCACAACATCACACCTTTCTACCGTGCTCATTGACAACATTCTGGCTATCAGTGGGCAAACTGAGGCAGGGCCACCACTGACCGTATGTGGGGCATCTCTACTGGCAGTGAGACACTGGCAGGCATGGTGAGGTTCCCTTGGGGCACTGCAGGAGGAATGGGTTTCTGGGGCCGGCGCGGCCCTCGCCTTCTCTTCTTCTTGTGTTTTTTGGTAAGTGCAGGTGGCTTCGTTTTTTTCCTGGGTTTCCTCTGCTGCTGGTGCTGAACTTTACGGGAGCTGTCCCCTCTCAAGAAATTGTCCTTTGGGAATAAAACAATGGGAGCATATTAAGAACTACCTTCCTTGCTTTTTTCCCCATGTCATTCCACAGACATTCATATGTAATGCAAGAAAATTAAGCTGTTTCCTTCCTCATTGATCCCAATGGCAAAAATCACATACACCAAATTATGAGGTATGCTAAATAGGAGATGGTGCAGTGTCACTTTAAAGATCATCATAGCAAATCCTAATGAAATCAGTGCAAAACTGTTAACCTTTGGCAGCATTCCTGTTAAGTATTACAGACAGAACACTGCTGTGAGGTGGCAATAATGGGGATAGTGCGCAGCAGCTGAAGCCCACATCCTCAAGTGCCCACTGCCATAAAAGAGAGGAAACAGAATTAATACTGTAGGACAAGGGTAAGGATGTGGGTAAACAACTAAAGCCTCAGAGCTTTTGAACAGCAATCACTGACCAATTAAAAAATATATCAAACCATCATCAGTTTTCAGTTGCCATCATACTGGGAATGGTAGAGGATCATATGTGCTACAGAAATAGATCTTGAGAGACACATTGAAGATTGCCTGGGAAAGGAGGAAAATCCCATACAAATCTGTGCCGTGCAGACCCTCACATTTTAATCCAGGAAACTCCATAATTCACAAGTATTGGAGAGGCTGGACAAAAACAATAACAAAAAATCCACAACAACCCACAATAAAAAAATATGTAGTTTTACACGCAATGCCTTGAAGGAGCGGCAAGACAGTAGTGGGCTTTTGAATTATCCTAAAAGTTCTGTTCTGGAAGATGCGAGGCGTAAGAGTAGAGCAGAGGCCATCATCCTAATTTTTACATTCTCTCAACTTGTAGTAAGCCACTGCTTTTTCCTCTGGGATCCACAGATCCCTGAAGGTGGTTAAAGATAAATTCTAATAGTCACCAAAAGGTAAATAAAGTAGGAAACCCATTATTTGTATGCTTGTAATTGCTGTCTACACTTCCTCTAGAAAATATTTTGGGCCCGATGTACTGAGACTGTTTGAGACACAGTGTTCTTACCATACCACACTCATACTATATTCAGACCCAAGGGATAGGAGTGAGCCCAAATAAAATGGCCACAGGATGTCTCACAATGATTTTCTATTTCTTGATTCAAGAGAGGAATCAAATTTCTTTCGGTCAAGGATATTCTCATGCACACTTTATATCCTTAGAAGCATGTAAAAGATTTTCACAACATACTTTATACTAACTGGGAATGTCTGACATGTTTTACACTCTTGAGAAAAATAAAAGGAAATGAGCTCTTCAATTCACAAACTTGCTAGTTGTCAAGCAAGATTTCATAGAAAGACTGGGGCTAAAACTCCTGATCATCCCAACACACAAATTATTACAGTTTTGGCTTTGTACTTACCATTTTTTTGGCATGTTCTTCACACAGAGGTGTCTGATGTGTAATGTCAAAAACTGGCACAGAGCACTGTTGACCATCTGCAAACTTGGCTGTGCAACTTGAGAAGAGCTGCTGAGAACGGTTCAGTAAGATATCTATGCATTTCTGCATCAGGAATAACACACAAGGCAACAATGGAGGAACGCCCTTTGATTTACCAATCTGATGAAGATCAGAGCCTTCAACTCTACCTGTCCATAGATGCTATTTTTAATGAGTACCTTAACTTTGTTATTCAAGTTCAAAGCTAGGTAAGGCTCAAACCCAACTTTTAAAGTGAAAAACTGCATTCATGCAGAATCTCTAATGATTTTATTATATATTGGGATAGTTTTATGGAAGCAGCCATTTCACTAATGAGTTCTTAGCTAAAAGAAGCCTTTTCCTGGAGTCTTAATCAATAGATCAATAGTAGCAGTTGGAACAGTGTAGTCAACAGGACTATTTCCTTACAGACTAATGACAATCCATACTGAAACATTAAAGAAAGAGTATTTATTAATTCAATCTTTTAAGGTACATTCTTGGCATTTATCTTTAGAGCACAGACAAAGAAGTTTCAAGATCCTTCCTGCTCCTCTGAAAAAAAAGATGTGCAATCAGACAGAAAGGTCAAGTAAATCCAAACGTAAGCTTGCTGAGATTTCCTTCAGAAAAATCCCCTGCAGGAGTGAAAATGTTTCCAGACTTAGAGCAAATCAAACAGATATTTCATTGTGTTTTTTCAAACAACATTAGAAGTACTCCTTCAATCTTGAACAGTTCTCAGACCTCAACATCACTATGTATGTTCAGCAAAATGTTAAAACCCAAAAGAAAGGACAAAGAAAATGCAAAATCTGCAGAACAGTCCAGACGGCAGACTTGGATGGACAGGTCGGAACCAAGAGCCCACTCATTTTAGGAAAGACCGTTTCCATTGAGAAGAAAGTGCAGAGGGAAAAAATGGGCACAAATGCAAAATCAGTAGTCTTGACTTCTCTGCTGTATGCACAGCAACAAGCAAGACCGCTTAAATTAAAAAAAAATAAAAGATTAAAAAAATCAGAATCATGAGGCAAATCCCAAACACAGCTGCACACCACAATGGTGTCTCATAGAGAGGTTTTGAACTGCTCTGCAGACTACTTTTAAGGGGCCTGCAAAAATCAACCAAGAAAAACAAGGCACCTGCAAACTGAAAAGATTGAAAAGGTGCTGCAGTCTGATAGCAACTGGAACAGATCAGAACTAGTTACTTAAAATACCAAAACTTTGAACAAAAGGAGTCACTCCAACAAAAGTGCCAATAATTCTTCATCTAAAACTAAAAAGACAGTCTGCAGAATTCTTAAGTATTCCCAGTCAGAAGTCTGCCTGTTTATAACCTCCAGAATCAAACCTCACATCTAATGTGCTCCCTCCTTTCTGCAACCTTCATGCATTCACTCTTAACACCCTTTTCAGGCTTTGCTTGAAATCCCCGGTACAGGCAATTCTTCCTCATCTAGAATTTGGATTCTGTGCCTCCTTCTATTCTGCTTCTTTCAACAATGCAAGGTATCAGATTTCCATCTTTCTAGTCAGTGTAAGCCATCTTTTTATGCTATGTGTAAGAACTTGTTCCCATAAACCCTTCATAGGTAGGTAGTCTACCTACCACGAACTGTATGAAAGCCATGAGGCTGAAAGCCACCTGCGAAAGATGATAATTTTTCTTGCCCCTTCTAAATACAGCTTACAAAGTAAAACAATGTGACTATGATAGATACCAGTGGCAAACTTCTTATCTTCACTGTCTACAGATCCAAATCACACAAATTAAAAGCAAAGTAGTTGGTAAGACACTAACAAATAGGTATTTCTTTGTGAAAATGTATTTGTCAATGCAAAAATCTAACAAACAAACAAAACCTCCTAAAACAGAACAGCTTCCGTGCCTGAATGCAACTCCCCAACAGAGTTAAGAGGATACGCTGAAAACAATGCCTGGTGAACGGAAGGGCCTTGTTAGTGCACTGTTCTCCCTTCGAAGTCCCACTACAGGTTGTTGGTTCTGCATCTCTCTGCCTCGCTTGGCTTGTGCTGAAAAAAAAAGCATACAAGAGTTTAGAGACAAACCCCCAGTCTCAGGTGGTTACTTAGCACAACTATTGCACTGAATGTGGCACAGTAGGATGAAAAATTGTAACACACGTGTATGTGTGTGTGTGTGTGTGTGTGATGATCCAGCTGGGTGCATACCACTACCAGACTCTACACAGGGATACAGAATAGATGTCAATGACAGGTGAAGGTGTGGCTGCAGCAACAGGATTATTGTTTATTTCACAGGTCCTTAATTTTAATGGGAGGTGCTGTGTGCTACTACCATGTAGAATTACAATACCTTGCAACAGAGCCAAGGACAGCAGTAGGTGAGTGTCAACACAGGTGATCCTTAACTTGAGGTCAATCGTCAGAATACAATGTATTGGGTATGCCTACCGGGGTAGTCAAGTGCACTTCCAAGCCTGTTCATAAATCAAAACATGCCGAGCATCCCCAGAGCTTACATGCAAGCATGTGCTCAGACAAACTTTGATTGAGCTCTGGAGTGGCAGAGCCTGAGCGTGCTCAACATGGGTAAAAGCTCTCCTTCACCAACGTGCTACAGCCCAATCCACCAGCAGGTGCCCGGAGCTGAGCGCTTCCTCAGCACAGCCTCAATGCTTTGAGCCTGAGCTGCAAGCAGGCGACCAGACAGCAGTGTGGATGAGTACTGCAAGCGTTACACAGCTCGCTCGGTGTTAGCCTGCTCTTGAGGCATTTGTCACCTTCATGTAGACAAAGCTGGCGATTCCAGGGCTGACTTTCACCTCTGTACACGTTGTTTTCTAGGTTGACAAAAAGCTGGCTGTAGCCTGACTGTTTTCTTTCAGCCATTTCTGTCATCAACTGCATTTTGACTGAGCAGTGTTTTAGTTAGCAGTATTACTCCTGTGAAAAATTTAATAACTGAAAAGACTCTCTGGTTAAATTAACCAGAGTGGTGATAGCAGGCATATCTGGCTTTGCCAGTCTACTCAAAACAACGTAATCTTTTTTGCGTAATAAAATGCAAAAATAATGGAAAAAAAAATCAGCAAGAGCTTGCCAATTCTGACAAGATTTTGCTGTAGTTTCAGTTCAGAGACATTTACACAACTTCATAAACCAGTAATGTACCTCCACATTACAACTCTGAGCAGCTCTTCAGTATCACTCCACCTCCCTAACAATGAACCCTCCAACCATCATGAACCACAGCCCACTGTCCAGAAACAAAAGCATCCCATAATCAGAATATACTTTCAGTACCCTGCTCCAGCCTGCCTCTCATGTTAGCCCCCCCTACCTCCCACAGTCACATATCCTGTAAAGCAAAACCACAACAGCAAAAGGATGCTGCTGATACTCTAGACATAACGCCAGGGTTCAGACTTACTCTGTTCCTGCACAAATATGAATCAACCAACTCTCTGTATGCCGAGAGCTGAAGGGATGTTGACATTATCTAGAAAGAATTCCCACAGAAGGTAACCTTCAGAGTTGTTAGAAGATATTTATTTTGTTGCCAAGTTTCATTTAATGTTGGATTGAGTTAAATCTAACAAAAAGCATGAGTTTAGGTTCGATTTGCTGGGAAGAGAATTAAGAGGAGGCACAGACTTTTCAAAAAAAGCTGTCTGAATCTGAATTGAAGCAGTGAACTGCAGACCAGACTGCACACCTTCTAAAGAACTGAGCTTAGAAAAGTATGACATATTTGAAGGCAGCCAAAATACATAGATTAATTAACAAGAATAAATTTTCGCAGGCCACTAACTTCTTTTGTGACATTTAAGAAATGGGCCCAGATACTGCTGAACAAACAATCCACATTTCAAAACACAAAACTGGAGAATGCCCATCTTCATGGAAAACACTGTATGCCATGTTTATTTCAGTCCACTGACAGGCACTTAGGTGTCATGTTTTTTCTGCCTTGTGCATGCCTACTGGTTCCAGAGTTCAGCATTTCAGCTGCTGGATACTCTGCCCATCTCCACCCTGTCCAGACCCTGGGTTAGTGCAGTCACAGGGAAAGGTCTAACCTGGTACGAGCGCACGTAGCTCTTC
>Ga0181612_174817_pt1 | contig 18765 bp, 15 predicted proteins | sample HoacroProtozoa21_FD_119630 | JGI IMG/M metagenome (GOLD analysis project Ga0181612, IMG submission 119630) | Hoatzin crop microbial communities from Cojedes, Venezuel. Combined Assembly of Gp0051906, Gp0051904, Gp0051908 | reverse complement strand
GAATGCAGTGGGGCTTTGCAAATATACAGCTGACTTTATAGAGAGCACTAAAGTAATACTTTAGGTTTTACTATTTTAACCACCCAGGGACACCAATTTTTTTTAAGAAAAGCAATATTTATTCAGGATTTTATCCAAGGAACTTTCTTATGGTCATGCTAACGGCACTGTAAACTTCATTAAGTCCATATTTTCCTTCTTTATCTTTGCAGTAAATGAATATTATGTAAAGCAAACAAAACATTAAAATATCAGCACTGTTGTCAAAAATGCCATCACAGCTTACTTCTGTAATTAAGAAAATAGATTTCTGTTTCCTGTGACACCTCGTATACCACTTTTAGCTCCTAACATGCACAGTGGTTGCTGTGAATACTGTTAAGATCTATGGCAGTTATGTTTCCTGTATTTTTCCCCTTTAACCGTAACTATGATACTGCAGTTTCAAGATTCTTCATTTTATTTGATATTTGTTTTGGTCTTTTCCATGTCTGTATATTTGCTAAGTGATTGTCCAGCTAATTTCATCATGAATCAGGATTGCTAAAGTTACCTCTTGGCCTTCTAAATGCTACAAAAGTAAATATATTAAGTGGTTTGCTTTTCCTTTTGCTATGTTTGTTTATTTGACCATATTGCTTCCTTGCTACTTTTTACATTGTTCGAGAAGGTGGATGATATAACCATGCGCACTGAATATTGAAATTTTGTTTTTTATGCATAGCACTTTCTACACTGCTATTAAAAACTTTAATTTCATAACTTAGTAAAAAACTTTACAATTTTAATCTTTTATCCAACTTCATTGGAAAACAATGTCAGTCTAATGACTTTGTGTAGGCAGAAAAGAAGAAACAGCTTGATTCTGAGAGTATTTAGCATTATTTTTCTTGATGTTGACATTCAGAATAGGATTTAGTGTAATATGTAGCTGGTAAATGTACAGATAACTGCAGTTAATCAGTGGACTGTGCACTTCAGTCTGCTTTTCCTCTGCTGAAAATTTCCTTTCCAAGTTTTAGCAAAGAACTTTACTAAACAAAGAAAGTGTTGTTTGGGTCACAATTTAATAAAGTATTTGAACATTTGGATTAGGAAATTAATGAGACTTACACATGTCTTTAGAATTAAACTCATGTGAATGCATTACGAAGTGCACAAGCAGAAGGACTGAGAGAGATTCTCTCTTTCAGAGATAATCCGTTCTTCCAAACTGTGGCTAATTCTTCCTAGTTTGATTGTGTTTATGGAAGTTGATGAATCGATACTTTCTTTGAACTCACTGACACGGGGTGATCAGCTGAAATTGTACCAGCTTGTGTGTCTAAGTTTTGAGTTCCTGAGGCTGATTTTTCTACTGAGGTCAATTGGCTTCAGATGTTGCACTGCAAAAATATGTTGGGATAAAGATGATATCTCATCATGTACTGTAGAGCATAGAGTGAAAATAAGGCTATTTATTTAGCCTTTAGAGCTAGTTAATGGAAAATTATATTATTTCGCAGTCAATTTTATGTATCAGTAAGTGCTTTCTGTACATATATTTTTCTGTGCAGGTCAACTTCTATGTAAGAGTGAAGGCAATTTATACCTTCGGACACAGCGTATCTCTGATTGCTCTTACAACAGGAAGTATAATTCTTTGCCTTTTCAGGTATGTATTTTTCGTGAGTAAGTATGAACAGTGATAAAATGGTTTTAACTGTTGATTGCTCAAATACTTGGAAAATACATTGGTTTTACACTTTTCTCAATTAAACAGCTGACAATAATGTAAAGCTAACTTGTTTTTTGCTAGCACCAGTCATAATAAAAAATTTCAAAGCACTTTACAGACATGTTTACAGACATTACAGCCCATACAAGAAAGAATTGCCGTTTAGGAATGGATTATATAAAGCATTTTCTATTTCATTATTAAAATTGACACCTTGAATTGCTCTTGAAAATCAGTAGGATGCTGGTCTCAAAACTGGACAAGTGGGCAGCTGTGTTTTGCAGAAGCTTCTGAGTGGTCTTCAGGGGTACTGTAATCAAAGTTAATCATTAATTTGACCAAGTGGGATTGTAAAGATATGGCTAATTGTGCTGAAGGATGGTGCTGCATGTGCATTTTTTTTGGTGGGCAGTGTTAGGAAAGGCAGTACTGTCTGTTGGTTTTGCCTAAATTCTAGGAGTTATCTGAGACTGAAAGCAATCACCAATTGGTAAAAGAAGTTGCAAAATGGTAGTATCAGTATCATAGCTTTTCTCAGTCTCTCCACCTTCATGCCTTTATATATCACCTGTCTAATAGAATAGCCTTTATATTCTCCATCACAAACTTCACACAACTTTTCTGTTCCACTCTGCACCAAGAAAAACAAGAAAATGTGTCTCTCAGATTTGGTAGAATAGAAGTACACGTAATTTGTAGAGGACAGCATGTTCTTTGTCAGAGCCTCATTCCTCTGATCAACTATTCCTCTGGCGAGTTCTGTAAGCCTTTCAGTCTGCCATCAAATTTTCTCAATGTTTAAATATTCAGAGACTATTCAGAGCAGATACATAACCCATAATTACATTTTGGAATATCTTTGAAAAAATGAATGGAGTGACTCATGGTTATCTTCTTTCTACCAGCAAACACTACAGGGCAGATGATTGTGCATTTTCAAAACTGCTAAAGCCTAGTAACACATTTAAAAGCGTGTGTTACAGACATCTGAATGTTGTCCATCACCAGAAGTCACGTATAACAAACAGATCAAGAGTTTTAGAGGTGTACACAAAACCTTCAACTTCAGTTTAAATATCCAAGCTGAGAACTCCCCAATCTCTCTGCTGAGTCAGTGGAAAGACCCAGGCTTTTTCTTCAGAGGGGAACACAGGGTCTTCTAAGTCTCCCCTTGAATAAGCCTGTTTTTCTGTTACCTGCAGGGAGCGTAGGGGCCTCCTAACATAGTGAGTTGAATTAGGAACCCAAATAAGTTGTGCAAATACCCTGTTCAGTATGTAGTTTCCCAGCAAGCAGCCAGTTATTACTGAAGGCTGCAGCTGAAGCAATTGTACACTGTCAATAATAGAAGTGAATGCAAGCGGCTGTGAGTATGTCTGTCTCTCAGGCGTGTTGCAGGGCATCCCATATATTGTGGTCATTTTTAAAGACAGGGTTTCGAAAATAAGAATGTTTCTGTACACTTTAACTTTTCACTACTAAAGCTGGCAACACCTCCTATCCAAGAAACATACTTTGCCCTCCAAGGTCCCGGGGTTCTTTATAGAGAATGTCAATATACTGTTTATAAAGTTCAGTCACCCCTGAAACATGTTGACCTTTGAATGTAACCAGCAAAGTTTCACCTTGCTGTGTTTAAAAAGGACAGCAAAGAAGGACTCTTCTGAATGAAACTATCTAAAGGAGATTCGGTGATTAATCACTGAATTAAAAATCAGAAGTTACTAAAGCAATGGGGCTGTCAAAATCCTGACTTCATCCAGCAGGATTAGGATTTGAACTCTGGATATTAGTAGAACCAGACATTATTAAAATTGTGCATTGCTGGATTTGTGTATATGTGCTTCAAATTATACTGCCTTTAATCCAGAATACATGCAGTATTTTTAATGAAAGAAAACATGGAATAATGTGAAGTTTAATTTCACTGTGGGTAACACTTTCATGGCAAGAAAGTGGAAATTCTTTTTCAAATATTATGACTTAAGTTCTGCAGTCCATTATAGAATCACAGAATCATAGAATGGTTCGGGTTGGAAGGGACCTTTAAAGGTCATCTAGTCCAATTATATATTGTTATGTACTGTCTGGCAGAGCAGATACAGCCTCAGGGCTTTGCAGTTGTTCCGTATATCAGCTCTAAGCAAATGAAAGGCAGAACTGTTGGTGGAGAAAGAAGAGTTGTTTCTGAAAGTTTCCGCGCAATTGCAATATTCTGTTTTGCATTTCTTCCAAAGAACTGGACTTGATTTTGATCTTTGCAGAAACATTAGATGGCTTCCCATTATTAATATCTGTAAAGGACACATTTAGAAATGTTGTAAAAGGAAAGGATTTTATATATGGCTAATCTTTTAATCTCAAAACAAACCCATAAAATGTGAATATCTGTAAATACCTTGCCAGACTAAGCTGACAGCATTTTTCAAGTTACTGTGGTGCCACTCCCCACATAATACTCCATGTGCTTATTATAATTAAAGCTATCTGGTAACTTTCCAGCACAGTATTTTCGTGGTGGAGTTTGCCAATTTGTCAGGCACATTCTTGCTTCTGCAAACTTCATTTATAAACAGCAAAGCTAATAGTTTTGCTTTTGTCAAAAGAAGTTGCTTTACCCTGCTTAGAATGCAAGTTTCTGTTTCTTCATTTTGAATGTTGAAGTTTCAATATATCATAAAGTTCTAGAAAAGTGGAAATCAAAATTATAGAAAATAAATTGTATTTTTCAGTATTTTAGAAAAGGTTGGTTTCTTCCAACTCAGAGTGAAAATAAATTGAAGAACAGCATATTTTGCATAACACTGACATTATAGATCTTATTATAGATCCTAGTATACGCCCATCGGGGTTACTCCTGTATAACAAAATCTTCCCCCCAAAAGTAAATTTCTCTGATATGTGTTTTTTACCAAGGAGAAAAATACGAATCTTCATCATTTCTCTAAGATGTGCTCTCATGTACATCAACTGTCTGTAAACATTCCTCACATGATAGTTTTGTATGATGAGGCAGAATAATCAAAGGAACAAGCATGATAGCTTTTGTTTCGTTGTTAAAGAACAGCATTTCTTTGTTATTCTGAATCTTCATACATATCCCAAATAAAAATAGTTTCTCGCCCACTACCTCCAAAATGTTGGTTTGACAGTCTTGTATAAATTCAACATTTATTATTTCAGCTACTGAATGGGATGAAGAACTAATCATCTGAAGTAGTTACTCAAAAAAATATTTTCCTCCCTTTTGCAGCTTGCCTGTATCTCTGAATTCCATAGGAACATACAATGCAGTCCAATGTAATTGCGGTATTTCAGTATTTCTCACAACCTGTTTCAGCCAACAACACGCATAGCCACAGAAATCACTGGATTTCTGACAGCTGCTTTAAGTTCAGCCTGCTATTATGTCCTTTGCCAAACTGGGGGCTAGCAAGATGGATCAGTTATTTATTTCCCTACACTCACTGTACCTATCCTTGCTTTTATAGTTTCAGAATGGATTATTTAGTGTTCTTCAGTAAAAATCAAAACGTGAAGACTACTTGGAAGCTGCCACTGCACACCACTGTGACATCTTGTTGCATCTTCATTCTTTCATTGCTTGTACTTGCTAAAATGCCCTGGCTTCTGGCATATTTCCAAGTGCAGTTCAAGGTGCTGCTTTTGACCAAAAAACCCTCTTAGCGGTTTGGTTTCTGGGGAATCGCTATAAAAAAATTCTGTTAAATGGGAAGATCTTCCACAGAATGTCTTTAAAGTGAAAAGCCCTCAACTTACAGCTTCCTTCCCCTAGGCACTCATTCACTTACTTGGAATATTTAATTTGTCATTGGTTTGTCAGGCTTTCACGTGGCTCCTGGACTATAGAAGAGAATTCTTACATCTTGCTGGATAGAAAGGATAGGAGATCTAATGTTTTGAATGCATTTTTTAATTCTTCCTGCATAGACTGACATCATAGGATGAAAAGCCATTATATAGCAAAATGCAAGATTTAAATAAAAAATGAAACCAGAAAATAATAGGTAAAATTTATGAAATATATCCAGGATAATAGTTTTATCTGCAAGAAAAGCACTGGGATGAGTGCACACACGGAAGGATAAAATAATCTGTGTTTATTGTCAGCTTATGTTAAATGCCACTGGGATCTTTTGGTCTGTGGTGCTGAAAAGGAGTAAAATATACTTTATTTGTGTATTTTGGACAGCCTATAATGATGATGAGGATGATGATGATAATAAAAGAAAACAGCAAGGCAGCACTGATAGTATGACAGAGGAGGAAAGGGTAGGCTCCTAGTGACAGTTCATATTACTAAGAAACGACCGGAGAGTAAAAGTCTGTTCAAGAGTTTTCTGTCTCAAAATCTAAAAGTGCCTGTTTTTAAATCTCTTCTTAGAAAACTTCATTGTACTCGGAACTACATCCATCTGAACCTGTTCCTCTCTTTCATTCTAAGAGCAATCTCTGTTTTAGTCAAGGATGATATTCTCTATTCCAGCTCCAACACAGCTCACTGTCCAGAGGATCAAACCTCATGGGTAATCAACCTCATTTGCTACCTGGTATAATACTGTTGTGTCACTAAATTTTCCTCCCTGGTCCTTTTAAATGTTTAGGAATACCAAGCTTTCAGTGTAGACAATTCTGTAGAGAACATAATGACTAGCAAAATGTTCTATTAGAATTAGCCAGAGAAAGAAGGTTGCAGCACAAGTAAGAGAAGTTAATGTTGTTTTCCATGTCCATGAAGGGACAATATGTCATCTGCCAAAACAAATCATGACCAGCTATAGCTCAGAATAAATGTGGCCACTGCATTCATCAGCTGGGAGAGTTGAAGACAAACAGCAGTGCCATCAGCTGGGAATGCTTAACGGCAGCTCATCTGGAAATGTTCCAGCAGCTGTGTCAGCGGTCTAGGAATTGGACAGGTATCAATGGAGGGAGAGAAATGAGTTAGGGAATGAAATATTTGCAGGAGTTGTCTTTATTAACTCCTCTGTACTTTCTGGCTATGACACAAGTGTTGTCATGTGCATTCTTGGTGAGCTAATATGTTTACTGCATTTTCATGCCCCGGGGTTAAAAAAAGTCTTGCTGTTAAAAGACTGACCACTATATGATATACCCTATTCTCTGCCTCTGCCCTAGAAATATTGCTGAATACCTTCTGAATTTAATTTACTACGATTTAAGCTTGTGAGAAAAAAATAGAAGGAAGATATTTTTATGTTGATGAAGCGATATCGTCCCAAAGCATAAAATTCTTTGCAGTGACTATCAAGCTGTATGTATGAATTAGTAATCTTTAGTACTCTTCATTTCTAATGAAGACAAACAGGCCCTGAGTTAGTAGACTCAAAGTAGGCAAAGTAGTTAATAGGCAGACTGCCAGGGGTAATCAGAAGTTCTTAGGTCCTTGAAAGATTAGTCAATGGACCTTCAAAATACTACTTGATTTCTGCAATTGCTTTTATTCTCCAGTTATTCTTGGCTGCAAAGTCTCATACTTTCTTATGTGAACATGTCCAGTTTCATAAACTGTTGAGTAATTTCTGTTGCATTATATGTGGGATGATCTGACACCAGCTTGGCAAGGCTGTTTTGTCTTGCATTGGCTGGGTGCTATCTTTCTTATGAAACAGCACGCAGGGTTTGCCCCTTTCATCACATGTGTGTGATGTTCCACAGTTCTGCTGCACGCACGGATGTCTGAAAGCGCACAATTCAAAATGTGGTGTAACTAGGTCCTGGGTCTGAATGACACAGAGCCAGAATTTCAGCTAACTCTTCACTGACAGATACCTTCGCTGTTCAGCATCTAGAAATACACCTCATACAGGATTAGCTGCAGGAGGAAGGGATAATATTTTGATGTGAGGTTTTGGTATGTAAATCGAGAATATAATACAGGGGAGTATTGGAATTTGAAAGAGATTACAAAAGTTTTACACTTTGACTACTAATCTGGTTGTAAGTAGTCATAAGCATAATGCATTTTGAAATGTTAATTCTTTTCTCCGTGTTAAATCTTCTGGCTCATTACTGGGTCTGCAATGGATATCCCTTCAGTGGATACAAATTCCAGAGGTAAGGTTAGTCTTACCAAATGAGATGACTGAACTCAGCTGTTTCTCTGGGCTTCTGTCTTTCTCACTGAACAGTTTAACTCATCTGCTTGAAGACTTTCTCTGGACATGCCTGTCTCTTCATGAGCAGTATAAGGAGCTAGCTGGCTAGTAGCTGGCTAGCTTACACCAGAAAACTTGCATGTGGGCAGCTAAAATTAGGTGAAATCAATTCAATCCTTTGGGGTCTTAATTAGTTGTCTATATAGGCATGTACACAGACATAAATATTGGCATGTATGTTACTTGGGATGCACTAGCTGAGACACCACAAGGGGTGATGGATGCAAAGAAGTATCTCTGGGAGGTCTGTGCCCTTCTGGCTTAGCAGCTGGAGACTGCATCTCACATGACTGTAGACACCTGTGTTTGAACAGAGGAATCAATCCTTAAATTAGTAAATTACCTACTTAGGTACTTGGAATTTTAGCAGAACAGTGGAGATATGATGGGTATTTAAAATGGGGAAGGGAGAAAAGCAGGGAGAAACTGGAAGTTTTATTTAGTTGATTTTGTTTAGTCTGTTATATTCATCATATCATCACATTTGTCAGCTTAGTCTCAGCAGAAACATTTTTATGTTCAATTTTCGCATCCCAGATTTCTGCTGGGAAATGCCAAGGCAGCAGCAGCCAGCACTGTGGAGCACCAGCAGCACAGACATCTGAAAATTAATTCTGAAGAGCAGCACACAGACTATAAGTATATTGGGACTTCATTTTATGATACATGCTTAATGTGTTTTGTTAATTAAGAAACACTACGGCATTTTCTAAAGGGAAAACATAATTTTTTAAAATCCATTCAACTTTTTAAGTCTACTTAGAGTATTCATCATGCAAAGATATTTTTCACTCAGTTTCCCACTTAGCCTTGAAAAATTCATAAAGCAATTTCTTTGTTAGTTTTTTTGCTGTGTAGGAAAACAGGTGGGATTTTAATATATTTATTAGCCACTGAGTAGATGATGATTTAATCTAGTAGCTGTTCATTAACTAACTATTGTAAATGTGTGCATTTATTGATAACCACCACCTTTTACAATATTTATGCTATTATGTTTTCAAAATTTCTGAGCGAATTTGCTATGAGTGCCATCTAATTTTTTTTTATAGTTCAGTTTGTTTTTATATACACAGTAACATTTACAATGTCTCAATTTGCTTGATTGAAGAAAAAATTTCTACTGGACCTGGGTCACTAGTATTACATGAAGAGTTAAGACCTGTAGAATATGTTAATAACAGGATAATACATCTCTCCTGCAACAACTTTGATCCCTATTCTCATGTTTCAGGTGGGCTGCAAGGCTATTTTGGTGTTTTTTCAGTATGGTGTTATGGCAAACTTTTACTGGCTCTTAGTTGAAGGACTTTACCTCCACATCCTCCTTGTGCTAATATTCTCCCCCAACAGACATTTCACAATCTACCTGCTGATTGGATGGGGTAAGAATTTAAACATCTTCCAACAATACTCCTTTTTCTGTATGTATGTATTAAGTCACTGTTTCATACCAAGCTAGTCATGCTGTTTCTTTTGGGTGACTCCTCAGACTCGCTGGTTCCTCAATTCAGCCCCAGCGTGGGTTGCAGCTGCTGTGCCATGGGAGGGAGTGGGCACAAAGCTGCTGGAGCATGGCTGCTAGCTTGCTCCTTGGCGTGGCTCTGACCTGTGCCAATCTGCACAATGCCCAGGGGTTGTGCAGGATATTGGATGGTGGAAGGACTGCCGCCACAAAACATGATTCAGGCTGTCCTAATTTGAGAGGAAAAAGAAAGTTTAGCTGCACAGCCACAGGCCTTTGAAAAGCCCGATAGTATTGTCTGTCTGGTTTTAAATACATGTATTCCTTTCATTTCCAGAAAGTGCAATGATATTTATACAGAGCACTTTAAAATTTCTAGTAATAGGTGGTCATAAAACATTTAGGTATTGCTGGGAAATGGGAATAAACCATTGTGTGGAAATGGTTCCTTATGAAATGATTTACACTTCAGCTTTATATTGTAGTCCTTGGAAGTGCATTGGGAATGCATAACTTATATCTATCTCCCTGTAGGTCACTCTGACAGCTTGAAAGAAACCCAAAAAAGGCATATTGTTTGTGTATTAGTCATGATGGCGTACATTTTCATGAAAAATAAACCCAATTCTCCACAGTCTTTGTAATACATTGCTTACATCACGTAGTTCATCAGATGGGCCCCTCCCTCCATTCACTGAATTGTTTACTATATATTGTATATTTGGGGAAGAATTGGTTACTCGCATGCTGGACTTTTTTTTTGTGGACTTATATTTTTGTGATCATCCTTTAAACCTCTTTGGGTTTTTTCAGGAATTCCTACCATATTCATTATTACATAGACAGTGACACGGATCATTTTAGAGGACACTGGGTAAGTACATGGAGGAGAGAAAGCTTAAAGCCTCCAACTATGCCAATACAACCCTTGCCTTGGATGCGGTGGTATTCACACAAAGGTAGTTTGCAGTTCTGAGGGGACGAGCACTGAACTGAAAATTCAGATATGGCTGTAAAGGGACATGTGTTTAGGAGGTCTTCAGCATGCTGTTTATGGTTGCTGTTTATTTGAAAAACTCTGAGGGCAGGAGAGGGCAGAGATAGGTTATGACTAATGTCACCTTTTGAGACCCACGTGGAGAGCGATCTGCTCTGGAAGTCAAAATAACACTTAAAATATAGTAGTGGTGGTGCTTGGGGTGAGTGCTGCAATACAGCTCAGTAGGATGCTGGGAATTCTGATTTGCTAACTAGCAACTCAAAAGATTGAAATCTAGATAACTTCAGGTATATCTAAATTACATTCCCAGAAGTGAAGCAATGTGATGTAAACATATGTAAGATGCATGTATTCAGGTAAAACTATGGCTGACTAGAGCTAGGCCTGGCTCTTGGTATGGAAAAGGGAACTGGGGTAAGATTTTTGTAGGAAGATCAGACTTGCTGCCTTTGCTGACCCCAAGGAATGGGAGAGCGTTTCTAGCTAGTGGGGCAAACAGTTTTCACACTCCTTTTTTTCAGCCTGACTAATATTTTTCAATTGATTCTGTAATTAAACAGAAAAATCATGTTCTACGTGATTTCTGAATTTCCTTTGCAAGACCTCTAACATGTCAGCTGAAAGCTAACTCCTTTTTCCATTGTCATTATGATCACAGTTAGAGGAACTCTTAAGGGTATTGCCCTTGCTTAAGATTAGTCTTTCAATGCACTTATTCTTGGAGTATTTGGACTAAAAGTGCTGAGTCTACAGTGAAAATTAATTTTTCAGTAATTTAATATCGCAGAAAGAAATTATGTCACTTCAATTGTATCTGTCAGTTGCTTTAGATCTTCCACCTACCCAGGGGCTGGTGTTCAGTGCTTATTAGAAAAGTGTCCTTACACGAAGTGAAACTAAGCTTGGTTTCCCTGAAGGCAGACATCCTGCATGATTTCTGATGGTACAGTCTAGTGTGCCTGATGTTTTAGCTGATTTGAATATGCATATTAAAACCAGGGAAATAAAATTAAAAACAGAAAAAGATTGAATGCCAAATTCTAGGCTAGAACAGGCATTATTTTAGTGTTTGACTTGTATATAGGAAATACTTCTCCTCTTGGGTCTTGCATGCCAGATGATATTAATTTCAGCATCGTTTTCCCTCTTTTTTTTTTTTTTTTGCAGTTGCTGGGATACAAATGAGCGTGGTGGTCCCTGGTGGGTTATACGAATACCAATTTTAATTTCTATTATAGTAAGTAAACTTTGAAACATGAATTATAGATCAATTCAGCATTGTGCAGTGCATATAGCCATTATTCTTTACTGCTAGTTACAGATAGGCAAGAATACTGTTTTAATGAAAAGAAATTGCGCTGTAGGAGAAACGTTAAACAGATGCCAAGGCCATTAAAATTTGTTGCCTTCAAAATTTATCTGCCTCCTATTAAATGAGCAGTTGCTTTTGTTTGTATGTTGTTCTTTCTTTAATATCTCTCCTGTTTATGAGCCTGGCGGAAGCAAAAAATCTGATTATACTTCTCAATGAATTGCAGATTTGGTTTTGTGTGTAAATAGATATCCTTGCAATTGAGAATCTGATATTATTGCAGCCATAAAAATATAGCTGTGTGTATCTTTCTTTAATTGGTAGCCTACTGAAATAGACATTGAACTTGAAGTATTTGCAAAAGAATACCATCTGAGAATATTTCATGGGGCTTTTCCTGGATGGAGCTCATTAGAATTACTGGAGTAGCATAATAAAATTCCTGTTCATTGTGATGGTTGTGTAATTAACCCTGGGCATGGTATACTATGGTTATCTGTCCATTTCTGGAAAAAGTCACAGTGCATATTAATATGTTTCAGATACATTTGCTTTATTTTTAACATGTTAGAAAAATTAGAGTCCAGACAAGCACAGGACTTACACTTGGGCTTGCCTTTCAATCCGTGCCTGCCAAAATCCATTTTGAGAGAACTTCCTATCATCTTCATGAAAGTGAATTCTACAGTGTTTAAAGAGAAAGCAGAGTAGGCATATGCGTGAAATGACATAAGGTAAGGACTCACAGAAAAGGTGTTTTAGGACATGAAGAAATGGGCATGCAACAGAACTATGGTGTGAAGAGAATACGTGTACCTCAAAGGAGCTGGAGAATGGGCGATGGCCCAGAGTGAAGAAAATATGCTGACAGATAAAAGCAAAACAAACCACCTGGTGTTTACAGAAAGATGAAAGTCTGTTCTTTGGATATGTTCAATTTAAACAGCTATCTGGTAAACAGCTGAGACTTCATGTGGCAGAAAGCAGTGCTTCTCCAAAAGAGTCCTAGACCTGGAAACGGAAGTTATCCAAGTGCTCATTGTCAGGCTTGAAGTACAGCTGGGAAATGAGTTGTGAGTTTAAGGAAATGGAGTACTGGTCAATCAGCTAAAGTCCAGTGTATCATACAATGTGCACCAGAATCACTGTTTCAGGCAAAGGAACAATCGTTCTCCTTTTGTTTTCTTAATGGTTCTATTACTGATTTGATACAGAAGCATTGTAAAACATAGGGAAACACTTTGCAAATGATCTGGTTTTGGCTCTCTGGGTGCACGTTTTTAAGATCTACTGTCTTCTAGATATGTTTCTTCGTGTTTTAGGGATGAGAGCAACTAAAGATGGCCAAGTGATTCTGCAGTGTGTACTGTGTGAAGCCACTTACTTCTCCAATTAGATGATTCTTTAGCTGTTCGATCAACTACATTTTGCATTTGGGAAGTAAAGCTGTGAAAGGAGAATTCAGAAGTACGGGTAGTTATAAAAGCAGTGATACTCCCCCTTTCCTGCCATATCAGTAACGTATCTTCTTGGAGCATCAAACTACAACCAGGACATTCACTGCGGCAGCTCGAATGCTATGCAAACCTACTGCTGTGCAAAGTAGAGTGTGCATACCTAGAGGAATGTCATGTAAAATTGGTCATTGACTACTGAATAATGCTACATTTGGATAGGTGTTGTGAAAGAGTCACGGTGTTTCTCAATAAAAGTATGGTGCACTTACAGCATCCTCACACAGTGCCTTCATTCTGTTCTCAAGAATGTAGGAAGACTGGAAAACATGCAGAGAATGGTGACAAGGATGATCAGCAGTAGAAAATGGCTTCAGTAGTAGGAAGGACATCTGTGTATGTAGTCAATGAGGTGAGCACAGGAGATCTCTGAAAGTAGCTGAATTTCAGGAAAATAAAGGAGAGCAGAACACCTGAGTTGAGAACTCTCATCGACTGTCTTATGTAACAGCATGAAAGAAAGCCCAGAGTATGGCTGACATTGAAAATCTTAAAGAGGAGGTAGAAAAGTGAAGAAAAGAAGAGTAGAATGGCACTGGATTGTGAGGATGATGCCATGATTATACTTTTGAAAGAAGGAGGAAATCAAGCAAAGGTTTTAAGGAGCAATGGTTTAACCACATTAGATTTAATAGGAAGTCTGCTCAGTCTTCACGCCGTATTCATTCTCTTCCATTGATTTTTGTGTTGACTCCAAACATTTCATTGTTTAGAAGATTGTATTTTCTATGTTTATTATCCAATAGAAAATAGTATTGTGAGAGCAAGTTCTGAAGTCACTTCTCGAAGTGGGAATGGTTTCAGCTGATTCAGTGTGTCAGAAGCCTTCCCTGGTATCTACTGTCAACTTTGGCTTGAGAAAAGTTATTTGGCAGGCTTCCACACTTTATGCTGTACACATTTCAGAGCTGTTTAATTGGGGGTAACTATTCCAAACTGTTAATTTGCTGTACCACACATATTTTCCATGTGGCAAAGGCCTCCACAGCTGCCTTCCCCATCCTTCCACTTGCATAACCTGCTCTCAGTTGGGAAGGCGTGGTGTTCAGGTGGAAGCAGTACTTCTGTCACATCAAAGTACCGGAGAAATGTTTGGCTAGTTACCTCACATTGCAGGTAGTGTAAGGGACTAAATAGCAAGAAAGAAGCAACATGGAGACAGTTTAAATGATACACGCTCAGGCAATGCGTTTAGACTCAAAAACTTACTTTCAGAAGTCAACCAACAGAAAAGGGTATCAGCAGCATCCTACTGTTACTCCACTGAAGAGGCATCATTTGTCATCACTCTCTTGCAGTTTCTCTGCATTAACATTATTTTCTCATTTTACTGTTTTTAGATATTCATTCAACAATATACATATTCTATTCTATTTAAAGACATTATGCTGAAATGATTTTATGGGACTGAAAAGCTACAATACTAAAAGTAAAATTCCAAGGCACTACTTCTTTCATGTTTTATTGAAACATCCTATCCTAAATCAGATATATACTTCAAAGGATTTTAACAAATGATCAATTCAATAATAACGTTACAGAAATTAATTTGCTCCACTGTAGTATGTCAACAGCAGTTGCCACCTTTAGATCTTAATACCCAGTTTCCACTGGCTGAATTTACAAGCTCAGTAGTGCTAAGAACTATTACAAACTTCAAAGAATATATATTTTTCATTAATCCAAGATTGTGTTTACAGAAAGAGATGTTTGAAAACAGACTTAAAAGTAATACATGAGTATCAGTGAAGAATGTGAGTCACCTGCATGTAATTTTGCAGGTGATTTGGTGCCTCAGAAACCAAATGGATGACAGCTTGTTCTGCTACAGTAGAAACTAGGGATGCCTGTGAAGAACAATGAGTTATTCTGTCAGTCCCTTTCCAGATACAGGATAAAGATTTTTCCTTCTCCTGTTTTGTGGCTAACAAATATACAAAGAAATGCGAGCTCTCTCCTTTTCCAGTAATACTAGCTGCAGTGCATATGGTGAACTAAATGTATATCCCTTGGTCTGTACGCTCTGCTGTGGTAAATCTGTAGATACAACCAGCAAGAATACTGGCTGCTGCCTGTTATTTTTATAGGAGACTTGCATCAAGGAAAACTTCAAATGTGTCCTCTGCTTGAGAAATGTATAGTTACTTCAGTAAAGGCCTATATTTTCAAACATTTCTTTTTTATTCATCTTTATGAAAAAATGCTAGATTTAATTTTCCTGATTTTTTATTTAATCCCTGTCAGTTCCTGTCACCTCCCTTCACCTGTCATTTCAAACAAAATATTAAATACAGAGGGGCATGTAGTCGTTATGATCATAGTTTATTTGTTAACATCACGATTCGTACTGGGTGTTTCAGAGAAGACACAGAAATTCATTGAACTTGAAAAGTTTACAGCCAAGTTGTTAAGACTGCAAAAAGGAGAGCTCTAGCTATGCATCAAGGCAGAGAGAGACTGAAGGTTTACAGCAGCGAGGCAGGCACTGTTTGTTTGGGTACCCAGCCTCCTGATTTTGGGCTTTGGGTTAGTTAAAAACAATAAAATGCTCATTTTCACAGTGATAGAAATTTTTCTCTAGGTTGATTTCTTCTAAAATGTGTGCATTTAATGCAGCTGTTTACTCAGCTGTAGCTTTTAGCCCACATTGTTGCTATGAAGGTGTGGATTCAAAGTGTTCCCTCACTTTAGTACAGGCATGCTGTATTTAATGTGCAGGTTTCTAGACCGCACCAAACAGTCCAGCACCGTAGCAGGTGGTGAACACAATATGCCAAAAGCTAAGGATGGAGAAATGATGGGTGTGAGATTTAGGATCTACTGAGTTTTATACTTCGATTTTCTAGATTGGTCAGGGTCTGATCATGACTTTTTTTTATGCATTTGCCTCCATTCCTTTTCTGTGAAATCAGATAATACTACCGTTCTATCTCAGAGGGCTGTTACAAGAACAAAATGTTAGACTGTAGGGATTCAGTTGCTTTAGTGATAATGTCTGCATCAATACCCAAGACAGTCAGAGAGATGCTTGTGAGAGGCCCTTTCATCCTTGATGGGAGTGGACAGATCACCTGTGCAACAATCTTCTCTTCCCCTGGCTCAGACATGAAATATTAAAAGTCATGGCAAAAGATAAGAGAAGGTCACAACCATGGGACTCACATTTTCCTTTGTCAGTCACGAATCCACACAACAATTTAGGATAACGCTTGATTGCACCAAATCACATCCCATGTCCCATGCTGCTAGGAAACCTGTCTTCATCTGTGACTTTGGAAGGAGGACACTCCTGACAACTGGAGCTTTCAAAGGCTTTTGCCAGCCAGAATAGAACTGGTGGCCATGCAGAGGTGCACTGGACGTAACAAACCCGGTGAGGCAGGAACCAGATGATAGGTTTGACAGTGTAGAGCTTGATGCGTCCTGGCAGGAGGTACACAACACCTGCTGCTGAGCTGGTTTGTCTGACTTGGTAAGCGTTTCTTTGTGCTGCGTATTGAGTGGAGAACTCAGAAATCACCATCAAGTTTGTTTTCTCTGCAGGTGAATTTTATACTTTTCATTAGTATTATAAGAATCTTACTGCAGAAGTTAAGATCGCCAGATGTTGGAGGAAATGACCAGTCACAGTACAAGTGAGTTATATTTTTAGATATTATACACAGAACCAAAATAATCTCTGTAAGATTTGCTCTGCTGAAACCTGCTGCCAACAATTGCTGTGATACTATAATTGCTTTTAATTCAGAACTTTTTTAGATGTGGTTCAGTAAAGATCTTATCACTGTGCTGAACTAGAACTGAACATAATTTTTTTTGTCAAACACTAAATTCAATAAAAAATGTACAATTTCATAAAGACCAATGAGCTATTCTTGAGTTTGAGTTTAATCCAGGAGTGAATATGCTGGTACAGAAAACATGGAGAGAATAGCTTTCTTCTAATGTATAAATATTTCTTCTTGACATAACAGAAGTTTCAAGATCAAAACACTTTGCTTCAACCTCCTAACCTAAAAAACCAGGGTTTTTTAAATTTTTCATTTTAAAAATAATTTTTGTTATAATATTTACGTAGCTTTTAAGAACTGGAAAGAATTTACATTGCTCACAGAAAATATAAAAAGTGAAATGTAATGCTTTATGTTGATTTAAAATAGCATCTTTATTTTTGTAGAGGAAAAGAAGTGTTTCTAATTTAGATCAACTTCATTTCTGTTTAGGATTTCTTTTTTTGTGTTTTGGTTTGAACATCAAATCCTAACATCCATTGTGATGGATCATTCTGTGATTCTATGATTGCTTCCACAGCTTTAGAATCAAGGAATGTTGGGGGGCAATTTAAATACATTGCTAAAATTGGATTTGTTCTTTATTGCATTGACACACCAGTTATTGTCGTTATTCAGTTATTGCTGAATACTGTAATCCAGAATCAAGAGTTTGTTGTAGTATTATTTTAAAGCCCAGATATAGACACTGAGTTTGACTCTTCAGAAAGTTCAATGACAAAACCTAACATGAACACTGAAAATTCAAAACCATGCAAATGGCCTTTGAAAATGTGTTCCTGGATAACACCTTTTCTTAATTTAAAAAATACTGAATTCCTGTCCTAAAAGCAGATAAAACATGGTGTGCTAAAGTGAAGTATATCTTTAAAGCCGAGAGAACTAGGACCTTAAGTATTTTGTAAAAAACATGATACATCTGATGCAAAAAGTGAAGAATCCTGATGTGCCATGGAAAAGGCAACACGACTAGACTGACATAAGTCTTTGCTTTGTAGAGTTACAAGGGTCTTTTTTTTATGTTTGCTGCTTGAATTACCTAAACACACATGAAAACCAAATCAATCTAGATGAAATTATGCAGTTGCCACATTATTATTTAGCACAACAACCGACCTACGGGCAGGAAATCCCCTCAAGCTTACTTCTTGTGACAGGAACTTCTCTTTGTTTCTGTGTGGTATTTATGTATTTTATGAAAATGAGGTATTCCCTTCCTATCAGTCCCATCATTTTCTGCACTTTAGTGTAGCGCTTCACAGTATAAAATGCTCATTAATAGCAACCTTGTCCTTCATTATTCAGCCCTGTGAATTCTTTGCTTTTAGCATTTGATTGCCTGATTAAGTTTGGATTGGATAGTCTTTAGCTGATACCCATGGGAACAGTAGATTAACCTCCTCAAGAAATACTGCATCTACAGAACAAATTAAAGGTCTGGAAGGCTTGTTTTTCAAAATGCAAATGTATTTGCTAAAATACAGAGAAGAATAAGGCTATTTTGTCTCTTTCCTTCATTAAAATGTGTGCAGTATAGAGAAAGTTACATCAGCTAGACAAAAATTATTAAAACGAGAATGGAGTGAAAGTGAAATATGAATCTAAAATGAATACTACTCAGCCAAGTCACCATTTTTCTTTCCTTCCTCTGTCCCATTTGCTCGTTTGTGGTTCCAACATTTTTGTTGCTCATTTTACTTTTGCAGTGGGTAAGGTTAAGCTGAAATAAAATCAGTTTTCCATTTCACATGGGAAACGAGGAAATT